>ENA-UEQX01000484-UEQX01000484.1-human-gut-metagenome-genome-assembly--contig:-NODE-484-length-26639-cov-7.304043_pt1 | contig 26639 bp, 21 predicted proteins | sample MGYA00242952_ERZ507952 | MGnify/ENA primary metagenome ERZ507952 (study PRJEB26167, sample SAMN06115425) | human gut metagenome | host: Homo sapiens | place: China:Sichuan | collected 2015-04-07... | reverse complement strand
TGCCAAAGCATCTCCTGACAGGAGAGGTGTCATCAAGCGAAGCGACAATGACGGAGAGGTTTTCAGGAGGAAAATCTATGCAGTGCGCTGAAAAATATTACGAGGCCGATGCGTTCCGCAGGGAAGCCACCGGCCGTATCCTTGCTGTGGAGCCGGGCAAAACGGGCGGAAAGCTGGCACTGGACGGCACCGTCTTTTACCCGGAGGGCGGCGGCCAGCCGGCCGACCGCGGCACCCTGACCCTGGCCGACGGCACCGTGCTCCACGTTACGGATGTCCATGAGAGCGAGGGCGTCATCTGGCACACGGTGGATGCCCTGCCCGCCGGGGCCGTGCCCGGGGCCGAGGCTGCCGAAGCCATTGACTGGGAATGGCGGTTCGATAAAATGCAGCAGCACACCGGCGAGCATATCCTCTCCGGCATCCTGCACGCCATGTTCGGGGCTGAGAATGTGGGGTTCCACATCGGCTCCGAGGCCGTCCGGATGGACACCAGCGTGCCCATCTCCGCCGAGGGCCTGCGGGAGGCCGAGCTTGCCGCCAACCGAATCGTCTGGCAGGATGTGCCTGTCCTCATCACCTACCCCACGCCGGAGGAGCTGGCGGCCCTGACCTACCGCAGCAAAAAGGAGATCGCGGGCCAGGTGCGGATCGTGACCATCCCGGGGGCAGACGTCTGCGCCTGCTGCGGCACCCACACCGCCACCACCGGGCAGGTGGGCCAGATCAAGATCCTGGCGTCCGAAAACTACAAGGGCTGCGTCCGGCTCAGCGTGGTCTGCGGCCAGCGGGCCCTTGCGGAAGCCCAGGCCATGCGGGCCCGGCAGGCGGACATTGGCGCTTTGCTGAGCGCCAAATCCACCGAGACGGCCAACGCCGTCCACCGGGTGTACGAGGAGTACACCGCCCTGAAATTTGCCCACTTCGGGCTGTGCAGCCAGTTGTTTGACACCATGGCCCAGCTGGTGACCCCCGGGGAGGACGCCATCCGCATCGTGAACGGACTGGACCCGGACGGCCTGCACCGGCTGGCAGTCCGCCTGAGCGAGGCCACCAGCGGCCTGTGCGCCGCCCTGACCCCCACAGACAAGGGCACCGGCTACTGCCTGGCTCAGGCAGGCGGCGATGTCCGCGCCCTGACCAAAGCCCTGAACACCGCCCTCAATGGCCGGGGCGGCGGCAAGCCCGGCATCTGCCAGGGCAGCTGCGCCGCCACACCCGAAGAGGCAGCGGAATTTTTGAAAAATCGGGAATAATCAACACAAACTACAAGGAGTCTGAATTACTATGAGAATGCGTTTCAAGCCCTATGCCCGCGCTGAGCTGCTGGCCAGCGACTTCCACGTCCACGACCCCTTTGTGCTGGGCGGAAAATGGCACGCCCAGTATGCCCGCCCGGAGCAGCCTTTTGTGCTGGAGCTGGGCTGCGGCAAGGGTGGTTTCCTCTCCCAGCTGGCCTGCGCCCACCCGGAGAACAATTACCTGGGCATCGACATCACCGATAAGGTCCTGATCCTGGCCAAGCGGAAAGTGGAGGCCGCCTATCAGGCGGCTGACCGCCCCATTGACAACGTGAAGATCATGAGCGCCGACATTGAGCGGATCCACAACGTCATCTTCCCGGAGGACACCGTCAGCCGCGTCTACATCAACTTCTGCAACCCGTGGAGCAAAAACGGTTCCTCCCACAAGCACCGCCTCACCTACCCCCGCCAGCTCATCCAGTACCGGGCATTCCTTGAGGACGGCGGCGAAATTTACTTCAAGACCGATGACGACGACCTGTTCCGCGACAGTCTGGAGTACTTCCCCGCTTCCGGCTATGAGATCACCTGGAAGACCTTTGACCTGCACGAGAACGAGCCGGAGTGGAACATCCGCACCGAGCACGAGGGGATGTTTACGGAGATGGGCATCAAGATCAAGGCCCTGATCGCCCGCAAGCTGCCCGGCGATGAGAGCGTGACCTGGGTGGAGCCCAAGGTGCTCAAAAAGCTGGCAGCTGCAGAGGCTGCTGCCGCGGAAGCCGCCGCGAACGAGGCCGGAAACCATGAATGATCCCTGCGAATTCTGCCTGAACAATCAGCAGGATGAATACGGCAGCTATTACTGTGCACAGGGGGCTGCCCTGGACGAGGACGAGATGGCCCGCTACCTTGCCCACGCCACAGCGGCCTGCCCGTTTTATGAGCCGGGCGATGAATATAAGATCGTGCACAGACAGAACTGACAGGAGGTGCTGTTTTTGTCGTTTCTTCTCAACACCACGGTCTGCGGTTTTTCGCTGTACCAGATCCTTGCGTATTTCCTCATCTATTCCTGCCTGGGCTGGTGCCTGGAGGTGGTGTATGCCGCCGCCACGACAGGCCAGATCGTCAACCGGGGCTTCCTCAACGGCCCAGTCTGCCCCATCTACGGCTTTGGCATGGTCATCGTCCTGTTTGCCCTGACGCCGTTTGCGCACAGCACGCTGGCGCTCTACATCGGCGGCGTCATCCTGCCCAGTGCGCTGGAGCTGGTGGGCGGCTGGGCGCTTTACAGGCTCTACCACACCCGCTGGTGGGACTACAGCGATAAGCCGTTCAACATCGGCGGCTACATCTGTCTGGAGTTCTCCCTGCTGTGGGGCGTGGGCACGCTGGTGATGATGAAAGCCATCCACCCCACGATCGCCGGGTTGGTGGAGCTGGTGCCGCCTTTCATCGGGTTCATCCTGATGTGCTTCCTCTACGCTGTCTACGCGGCAGACGTTGTTGTCACGGCCGTGGCCGCCTCTGACCTGGCCCGGGAGCTGGACGCCCTGGAAAATGTGGCCGACAGCATCCACGCCGTCAGCGACGCCATGACCGAGATCCTGGGCACCACCGCCATGGAGGCTGACCAGAAACTGGACGAGAACCGTCTGCAGTTCAAACTGGCCGCTGCCGAGGCCCGGGACGCCGCTGCCCAGCTTTCGCCCAAGGAAGCGGCTGAGGCCATGCGCCGCAAGGCCGACGAGGCCCGGGAGGCCGCCCGCCGGGCTTCCGAGATCTCCCGCCTCAATGCGGCCGAAGCCGCCAAGGCCGTCAAGCTGGCGGCCAAGGGCACAGCCGAGCGGACCGCCGAGCTGCTGCAGCTGGAACAGCTGGCCGAGGAGCTGGCTGCCCGGAGCGAGGAACTGCGGGAGCGCACCCGCCGCACGACCCACTTTGGCAAGGGCCGTATGCTCCGCGCCTACCCCAGACTGCGCCATGGTACCAAACAGCTCACGCTGGACGAACTGCGGGAGCGCCTCAAATACGAGCACAAGCACTCTGCATAAGAAGATACAAAAATGGGCCGTCCCTACGGGGACAGCCCATTTTTTTAATTAGAGTTCGCCCCAGAGGTTTTCCGGGTAGAGACCCTCGGCGGTCTTCTGAGCGATGCCGGCCACCACCACGGGTTTGTCCTCCCGGTAGGTGACACCGTACCACTGATCGGTGCTGTTCAGCACCTTGACCGTGGCCTTGCCCTCCTCCAGCAGCTCGGTGACCACCAGCGGCAGGAAATACTCACACTTGAGCGGGTCCTTGGCCAGATGCTCGGTCAGCCAGCCCGCAAAGCGGCGGTCCGCCTCTTCCAGGAAGCTTTTCCCGAAGCCCCAGAGGTTCATGCTGACCTGCGTTTCGCCGGGCAGGTCCACCCAGGTAGCGCCCTCATCCTCGGTGTAGTGGATGCCGCCCTCGTAGGTCTCAATGCGGGTGCGCTCGATGACGCTGTGGAGGGTGCCGTCCGGGTTTGCCTGGCAGACACCGCGGGAGACCTTGCCGTTTTCCGAGACGGTGTTCTTGAGCAGATAGCTCACCATGCAGTAATCGTACACCTCGCCATCCTCGTGGGTGGAAAGGTAATCGTACATCACTTTGAATGCCTGCGGGCCGTAGTAATCGTCCGCATTGATGACGGCAAAGGGGCCGTTGATGAACGGCTTTGCGGCCAGAACCGCGTGGCAGGTGCCCCAGGGCTTGACACGGCCCTCCGGGATGGAGAAGCCCTCCGGCAGCTCGTCCAGCTGCTGGAACGCGTATTTCACGTCCATCACCTTGGAGACACGGTCGCCGATGGCCGCCTTAAAGGCATCCTCGATCTCGTGCTTGATGACAAAAATGACCGTCTCAAAGCCTGCGCGGCGGGCATCGTAGAGAGAGTAATCCACAATGACCTGCCCATTGCGGCCCACCGGGTCGATCTGCTTCATGCCGCCGTAACGGCTGCCCATGCCAGCCGCCATGACCACCAAAACGGGTTTATTCATAATAAAAACCTCCTGTTTGTGCCAAAGCTTGATTTTTCATAGCTCCATTATACTCGAAAAGCCCCTGGACAACAAGGCAGGCTTTAAAGCAAGATTTAATTGCTTATTTTGTAAATCAAAGCTTGCCAATCTGTGCAAAACACGGTATACTGGAGCCGCACACTTTTTCCTTTCCAAAACCAAAAATGGAGGTTCCCTTTTATGAACGAAGCCGTTACCAAGCGTTTTCTGCTCTATTTCCGCCTGATGCTGCTGGTGTGGATCCTGATCGCCAACGCGTTCTTCCACGTCATTGAATTTGATTACAGCTGGCTGGTGTTTTTGAGCAACATCATGCTGTTCACCATGGAGGGCGACATCAAGGACCGCTTCATTTCCGTGGAGCTGGGCGGCCTTGCAGGCATGGTGCTCACCGTGCTGGCCATGCTGGCCATTGCAGCCCTGACCCCGGTGCTGGGCGGCCTGCTGGGCCTGCTGCTGCCGCTGGCGGTGGTGCTGTTCATCCTCATCATCCTGCACCCCTATGCCCCCAAGGTGCTCAACAACGTCGGCTTTGCCTACCTCACGGTGGCCTGCATCGACGCGGAGACCTTTGCGGCCAACCTGCCCCGGTTCTTCTTCGTGTACATCGTCGGCTCCCTCGTCTTCAACGGGGTCTGCATCCTTCTGATGAAGCCTGCGAAAGCCTTGGCCGCCAAAACCGTAAACGCATGACCCCCCTGCAAAAGCGATGCCTCGGCATCGCTTTTGTTTTGCCCGGCCCTGTGGTACAATAAGAAAAAACGCAGAAAGGGAGTATCCCCATGTCTCACAAGACTGTCTGGATCACCGGAGCCTCTTCCGGCATCGGCCGGGAGTTTGCCTGCCGGTATGCCAAGCTCGGCTTCCGCCTCATCCTCACCGCCCGCCGCCGGGAGCGGCTGGATCAGCTGGCCGCCGAACTGCTGGCAAAGTACAACACGTTCTGCCGCGTCCTCCCCGCCGACCTTGCCCGGGAGAGCGAGTGTACTCGCCTGTGTGAGGAGCTGGCCGAGGAGCGGATCGACATTTTTATCAACAACGCGGGCTTTGGCGTCTGCGGCAGTTTTCTGGAGACCAGCACCGAGGCCGAGCTCTCCATGGCCAAAGTCAACGTGCTGGCCATGCACCAGCTGTGCAAGTTCGCGGTGCAGAAAATGCAGGCCCAGGGCTTTGGCACGGTGCTGAACGTGGCCTCCTCGGCAGGCCTGCTGCCGGGTGGTCCCTATATGGCGGGCTACTACGCCACCAAGGCCTATGTGGTCAGCCTGACCCGGGGCATTGCCGAAGAGCTCCGGGAGCAGCACAGCCCTGTCTACGTCTGCGCCCTCTGCCCCGGCCCGGTGGACACCGAGTTCAATGACCGGGCGGGTGTGGTGTTCGCCCTCAAGGGCATTTCCCCCGCCCTCTGTGTGGAGGAAGCCATGCGCGGGATGCTGCGGGGCAAGACCATCATCGTGCCCTCGGCCCTGATGCGGGCTGCCACCACCGCCCAGCACTTTGTGCCCACGCCGCTGCTCATGCCCATTATGGCCCGACAGCAGAAAAAGAAACTGGGCGGCAGCACCCCCACACAGGAACATTGACACCGCCGGGAAACCATGTTACCCTAGAGCACAGGAGAACCGCATTTGATTGCGCAAACAGACCAAACGGAGGTATATTGGAATGAAGATCGCACTCATCAACGAGAACAGCCAGGCCGCCAAGAACGGCATCATTGAAGCCGCCCTGAAAAAAGTGGTGGAGCCCATGGGCCACGAGGTAGTCAACTACGGCATGTACGCAGCCGATGACAAGGCCCAGCTGACCTATGTCCAGTGCGGCATTCTGGCCGCCATCCTGCTCAACAGCGGCGCGGCCGATTACGTCATCACCGGCTGCGGCACCGGCGAGGGTGCCATGCTGGCTTTGAACAGCTTCCCCGGTGTCATCTGCGGCCATGTGGAAGACCCCGTGGACGCCTACACTTTTGCCCATGTCAACGACGGCAACGCCGTGGCCATGCCGTTTGCCAAGGGCTTTGGCTGGGGCGGCGAGCTCAACCTGGAGTACTGCTTTGAGAAGCTGTTCGGCTTCGGCCATGGTCAGGGTTATCCCAAGGAGCGTGTGGAGCCGGAGCAGCGGAACAAGAAGATCCTGGACGGCGTCCGCGCTGCCACTTTCAAGCCCCTCATCGACTGCCTGAAGAGCATCGATCCGGACCTGCTCAAGGGCGCTGTGGCCGGCGAGAAGTTCAGCGAGCTGTTCTTTGCCTCCTGCAAGGACGCGGAGCTGGCTGCATACGTCAAGACCCTGCTGTAATTTCCAAAACAACCGTGCCAAACTTTTTCATTCCATCTTTCGGATGTGTTGTGAAAAATGACAAAATCAAACTCCGGGTATTGACAGTTTGACCAAGGAGTTCTATACTCGTGCCATCGAAAGCAAAGGCGCTTGTGGAAGCAAAATTCCACAAGCGCCTTTTGTGTTTCGCGGGGCCGCGGGCCCCGTGCGCTCTGGGGGAAATAGAGGGCCCTCAGAACCGTGTTTTGCGCGCTGCCACGTTTGATAGAGGGACGCGCGGCGCAAGTGTACGCCTCCGCCGGGGCTGGCACTCCGGCGGGGAAAACTGTGGGAGGGTACTATCATGTTCAACTCTGTCAACACCTGTTGGACGCTGGTTGCAGCGTTCTTGGTCTACTTCATGCAGGCTGGTTTCGCGCTGTGTGAAGCAGGCTTTACCCGTGCCAAGAACACCGGCAATATTCTGATGAAGAATATGATGGATTTCTGCATTGGCACCCCGTGCTACTGGCTCATCGGCTTCGGCATCATGTTCGGCGGCACGGGCGCTCTGATCGGCGGGTTCGACCCGTTCATTCAGGGAGATTACTCGCACCTGGGGCTCGATATCCCGCTGTGGGTCTACATCGTGTTCCAGACCGTTTTCTGCGCAACGGCCGCCACCATCGTCTCCGGCTCCATGGCCGAGCGCACCAACTTCAAAGCTTACTGCGTTTACTCCGCTATGATCTCGCTGGTGGTCTACCCCATCTGCGGCCATTGGATGTGGGGCGGCGGCTGGCTGCAGAGCATGGGCTTCCATGATTTTGCAGGCTCGGCAGCCGTCCACAATGTGGGCGGCATCATCGCCATGCTGGGCGCGGCCCTGCTTGGCCCCCGTATTGGCAAGTACGACAAAGACGGCAAACCTCACGCCATCCCCGGCCACAACCTGACGGCCGGTGCCCTGGGCGTGTTCATCCTCTGGTTCTGCTGGTTCGGTTTCAACGGCGGCTCTTCCCTGAGCCTGTCCACCGACGAGACCATGACCCTGACGGGCCTTGTCTGCTTCAACACCAACCTGGCCGCTGCCGTGGCCACCTGCGTGACCATGATCTTTACCTGGAAGCGGTACGGCAAGCCCGATGTCTCCATGACCCTGAACGGCTCTCTGGCCGGTCTGGTCGCCATCACGGCAGGCTGCGATGCCGTTTCTCCGTTCGGCGCGTTCATCATCGGCTTTGTTGCCGGCATCCTGGTGGTGCTGAGCGTGGAGTTCTTTGATAACATCGCCAAGATCGATGACCCGGTGGGTGCTGTTTCCGTCCACTTTGTAAATGGTGTCTGGGGCACCATTGCAGTCGGCCTGTTCTCCAACGGCGGCGACGGCGTTGGCAAGGGCCTGTTCTACGGCGGCGGTCTCTCCCAGCTGGGCATCCAACTGCTGGGCCTCATCACGGTGGATGCTTACGTCCTCATCGTGATGTTCCTCGTCTTCAAGGTCATCGACAAAACCATCGGCCTGCGCGTCCCCGCAGAGGTGGAGATCGACGGCCTGGACATCCACGAGCACGGCCTGGCCTCTGCGTATGCTGGCTTCTCCATCTCCGACGCCAACGCGGCGGCCATGGTTCCCAATGAGAACACCGACCTGGGTGAGGACGACGTCAACAAGGCTTCGGCCCGGATGGTGGACGCCGCCGTCCCCGTGGTGCGGGAGGCTGCTCCGGTCATCCATGACGGCGTGTACGACACCGGAATGCACAAGGTGTCCATCATCGCAAAGCTGAGCAAGTTCGATCAGCTCAAGACCGCTCTGAACGATCTGGGCGTCACCGGCATGACCGTGACCCAGGTGATGGGCTGCGGCATCCAGAAAGGCACCAGCGAGAAATACCGCGGCGTGCCTGTGGACAGCACCCTGCTGCCCAAGATCAAAGTGGAGGTCATCGTCTCCAAGATCTCGGTGGACTCCGTGGTGGAGGCCGCCAAGAAAGCCCTTTACACCGGCCACATTGGCGATGGCAAGATCTTTGTCTATAACGTGACCCGGGTCGTGAAGATCCGCACGGGCGAAGAGGGCTTTGCCGCCCTGCAGGACGTGGAATGACCGCCCTGCCCCATTCAACCGCTGTCCCGCCCTTTGGGCGTGACATAAATGTTCTCCTTTTTTCTCCTTTTTCCTTTTTCTGAATCCACAATGGCAGCCCCCGCTCCTTCCCGCACAAAGGGAGCGGGGGCCTTGTCGTTTCTTGACATCGGGTTTGGGGTATGCTACAGTGGAACGGCAAAGATCTTACCAGTGAGGATGTGTATTTTATGAGCGAATCGTTCTCCCGCGCTTCCCGCTCCGCCAGGGAGATGGCCCGGATGCTGCTGCGCTGGCTGGTGCTGGCCCTGCCCATCGGCCTGCTGTGCGGCGGCATCGGCACCGCGTTCCATCTGGCGGTAGAGGCCGTCACCGAGCTGCGGGGTGCCCACGGCTGGCTGCTCTGGCTGCTGCCCGCGGCAGGCCTTGCCATCGTAGCCCTTTATAAAGGAACCAAGTGCGAGGGCGTTGGCACCAACAATGTCATCCGGGCCGTGCAGAGCGGCGAGGCTGTCAGCCCGCTGCTGGTGCCCGCCATCTTCTTTGGCACGGTGCTCACCCACCTGTGCGGCGGCTCCGCCGGCCGGGAGGGCGCGGCCCTGCAGATGGGCGGCAGCATCGGCTACAATATTGCAAAGCTGTTCCATTTCCCGGACCATGACCGCCGCACGGCCACGGTCTGCGGCATGGCCGCGTTCTTCTCCGCCCTGTTCGGCACCCCGCTGGCGGCTACCCTCTTTGCCATGATGGTGGAGGATGTGGGCCTGAGCTTCTCGGTGGCGTTCGTGCCCGGGTTCTGTGCGGCCCTGCTGGCCTACGGCATCTCGCTGGCCTGCGGCATTGCCCCCACCCGCTTTGCCCTTTCCGCCGTCCCGGCGCTGGGCATCCTGCCCGTTTTGCAGGTTGCTCTGCTGGGCGTGGCCTGTGCGGCCGTCACCCGGCTGTTCTGTCTGCTGCTCCATGTAGCAGAACACCAGCTCCCCAAGCGGCTGCCCAACCCCTGGGTGCGGGTAGTCCTTGGCGGCGTGGTGGTGGTCGCCCTCTCCTACCTGATGGGGGTGGGCCGCTACAACGGCGCGGGCATGGGGGTCATCACCGCCGCCGTGGAGCAGGGCCAGGCCCTGCCCTGGGATTTTATCTGCAAAATCCTCCTCACGGCGATCACCCTGGCTTCCGGCTTTAAAGGCGGCGAAGTCGTCCCCAGCTTTTATATCGGTGCCACCTTTGGCTGCGCGTTCGGCCCGCTGCTGGGCCTGCCCGCCGGGTTTGCGGCTGCCGTGGCCATGGTGGCTGTCTTCTGTGGTGCCACCAACACCCTCGTTCCCTCCCTCCTGCTGGCCTATGAGCTGTTTGGCGGGGCCGGGCTGGAGCTGATCGCGCTGGGCTGCGGGCTGAGTTATATGCTCTCGGGCTATCATGGCCTGTACAGCAGCCAGACATTCCTCAGCGATAAATTCCACTCGGAGTACACGGCCAGGTGGGAAGCAAGGCTGCACCATTGATTTTTTCATCGTTTTGCCCTTGATTTTTCCCACCGGGCGTGCTACAATCACAATAGTTTCATCCTGTGTAAATCGTCGATGCGGACAAACCGGATCTTCCCCCACACGATGCAGAGAGAGCCGCCCCGGAGCCCCGGGTGCTGCAAGCGGCTTACCGTGCCCGGAGACCCTACCACCGCAGAGTGCAGAGGCGAACCTCTGCCGGGTATGCCCGTTACAGCATAGCGAGTGGCGCGGCTTTTTAAGGCCGCACAATTCGGGTGGAACCGTGGAACGCTGCTGAATTTGTATGTTCAGGCGCTTCATCCCGTAATGATAGACGGGGTGAAGCGCTTTTTGTTTTCCACACTTTTCAAGTTTCAGGTTGAAAAAGGAGTATTATCATGAAGATCATTTATAAGGACGGCCATGTGGACGAGTGCCCGCAGGACCAGGAGCTGCATGTCATCCGCCATACCGCTGCTCATGTGATGGCGCAGGCCATCAAGCGCCTGTACCCGGAGGCTGATTTCGCCTTTGGCCCCGCCACCGAAAACGGCTTCTACTACGACGTGGACCTGGGCGACACCAAGCTCACCGACGAGGATCTGGCCAGCATCGAGAAAGAGATGCACAAGATCACCAAAGAGAACCTGCCCATCAAGCCCTTTATCCTGCCCCGCGCCGAGGCGGTCAAGCTGATGGAGGAGCGTCAGGAGCACTACAAGATCGAGCACATGGCAGACCTGGCCGATGAGACCGAGTTCAGCTTCTTCCAGCAGGGCGAATACGTTGACATGTGCATCGGACCCCACCTGACCTACACCAAGGCCCTGAAAGCCTTTAAGATCACCCAGCAGTCCGGCGCGTACTGGAAGAACGACAAAGAGAACAAGATGCTGACCCGCATCAACGGCGTGGCATTCCACAACCAGGAAGAGCTGGACGCCTGGGAGAAAGAGCAGCAGGAGGCCCGTGAGCGCGATCACCGCAAGATCGGCAAGGAGATGGGCCTGTTCATGACCGACGACCTGGTGGGCCGCGGCCTGCCCATGTTCCTGCCCGCAGGCTACACCGTCTGGCAGGAGCTGGAGAACTATATCAAGGAGAAAGAGCGTGCCCGCGGCTACCTGCACGTCATGACTCCCTGCATCGGCACCGTGAACCTCTACAAGACCTCCGGCCACTGGGACCACTACCGTGAGAACATGTTCCCTGCCATGGAGATGGAGGGTGAGAGCTATGTTCTGCGCCCGATGAACTGCCCCCACCACATGATGATCTACGCAAACCGCCCGCACTCCTACCGTGACCTGCCCATGCGGATCGGCGAGATCGCGCACGATTTCCGCTATGAGTCCTCCGGCACCCTGAAAGGCATCGAGCGCGGCCGTCACTTCTGCCAGAACGATGCCCACCTGTTCTGCACCCCGGAGCAGATCAAGAGCGAGGTGGCTGATGTCTGCAACCTGATCTTCGAGGTCTACAAGGACTTCAACATCACCGATTACCGCTGCGTGCTGAGCCTGCGTGACCCTGCCGACAAGAAGAAGTACCACGACGACGACGCCATGTGGAACCATGCCGAGAGCGCGCTGCGCGAGGTTCTGACCGAGCTGGGCATCCAGTTCACCGAGGAGATCGGCGAGGCTGCTTTCTATGGCCCGAAGCTGGACGTCAACGTCAAGCCCGCCGTGGGTGCTGAGTACACCCTGTCCACCTGCCAGCTGGACTTCTGCCTGCCCGCAAAGTTCCACCTGACCTATGTGGACAAGGACGGCACCGAGAAGACCCCCGTTGTCCTGCACCGTGCGATCCTCGGTTCTCTCGACCGCTTCATGGCCTACCTCATCGAGGAGACCAAGGGCAAGTTCCCCACCTGGCTGGCTCCTGTTCAGGTCAAGGTGCTGCCCGTCTCCGAGAAGACCCTCGAGTATTCCGAGGCCATCACCGAGAAGCTGGTGGAGGCCGGTATCCGTGTGGCTCTGGACGACGACAACCAGAAGATCGGCTACAAGATCCGCGCTGCCCAGCAGGTGGACCGCGTGCCCTATATGCTGGTTCTGGGCGCCAAGGAAGCCGAGGCAGGCAACCTCTCCGTCCGTGACCGCAAGGGTGAGACCACCACGATGGGCGTCGACGAGTTCATCGCGAAAGTCACCGCTGAGATCAAGAACCGCAGCTACAATGCATAAGTTCTGAACAAAACCTATAAAGGGAGACCGCTTCCAGTCGGAGGCGGTCTCTTTTTGTTTTGTATCTGTTAATTTTTCGTGCACTGTATTGCGTTTTTCGTGCAAAGCGCTATAATAATAGTAAAGGAGATGATTTGTATGGCAACGACCAATATCAGCATTCGGATGGACTCCGACTTGAAATCTCAGGCTGACGCCTTGTTTTCGGAACTCGGCATGAACCTTTCGACGGCGTTCAATATCTTCGTCCGGCAGTCCCTGCGGGATGGCGGCATCCCCTTTGAAATCAAAATGGATCAACCCAACAAGGAGACCATGGCCGCTATGCTGGAGGCAGAAAGGATCGCAAAGGACCCGAATGTAAAGCACTATTCTGATGTAGAAGAGGCTCTTCGAGAGTTGAAGCGATGAACCGCGATATCGTCTGGACGAACCAATTCAAGAAGGACTACAAACTTGCTCAAAAACGGCATCTCGACATTGATCTTCTGGATAATATCATCCGCACCTTATCACGTGGGGAACCGCTCCCAGAGAAAAACAGAGACCACGCTTTGACCGGCGATTGGATCGGCCATCGCGAATGCCACATCCAGCCAGACTGGTTGCTCATCTACCGCATCGAAGACAATGTGCTCGTTTTGACTTTGGCCCGCACCGGCAGCCACAGCGATTTATTCAACAAATAATGCGAAACAAACAGCGCCGCTTTCCCATGATCGGGAGAGCGGCGCTGTTGTACTTCGGAATCAGGCCATCATTTTAGTTTTCTCGTCGATCAGCGCGAAAACCTTATCATATACATCGTTTGAAATCATCTGACGCGGCATCCAGAAATCAACCAGTTTTTTTAGTCCTACCGAATCCCCGCAGATTTTCCGGGCCTGTTCATAGGCGAATCTATTTGCATCGACCTCATGCGGCTGGCCAAGATACAAATTGTTGAAATATTCTTCGTCTCCTTTTAATCTGCACTTCAAATAGCGATTTCCTGCCAACTTGTAACACGTCCCGTCGAACATCATAATGTACTGAATACTTCGTTTTATCGTTTCATTAAATCGTTCCCGCTCAAGATATTGGGACGCATGACGCAGTTCATGAAAAAGGTAAAACAGCTTGCTGTATTCAGGCTCTTTATTCAGCTTCTCCGCATTTATAAAAACAGTTCTGCTTGAAACATCAAATGTTCCGTTTGCGGTTTCGTATCCAATAGGCATCTCAAAAGATAACCGTAACTCCAAGTCGTGCTCCCTGCAATACGCTTCAAAATATTTTTTATATTCCGACATTCTCTCACCTCCAATTTCCAATCGTACGAAAAATGCCCCTGCTAAAGTCATTTTTGAGCTTTCAGCAGAGGCATTCTGTTTACAATTCGTTACTTCAGCAGGTTATCATCCTCGAAGTAATCGATCTTCATGGATTTGCGCACATCGGCGAGGGTGGCGGCGGCGGTCTTTTCGGCCACGGCGCTGCCGGCTTTCAGGATCTCGACCACCTCGGGCAGGCGCTGCTCCCACTCTTTGCGGCGGTTGCGGATAGGCTCCAGCTCAGCCTGCATGACACTGTTGAGGAATTTCTTGATCTTGACATCGCCCAGGCCGCCGCGCTGGTAGTGGGCCTTGAGCTCGTCCAGGTTCTGGTACTCCGGCAGGAACTCTGCAAAGTGCTCCGGGCGGCTGAACGCGTCCAGATAGGTGAACACCGGGTTGCCCTCCACCTTGCCGGGGTCCTGCACCCGCAGATGGCCAGGGTCGGTGTACATGGACATGATCTTCTTCTTGATGTCCTCGGGCTCATCGGAGAGGTAGATGCAGTTGCCCAGGCTCTTGCTCATCTTGGCCTTGCCGTCAATGCCGGGCAGGCGGAGGCAGGCAGCGTTCTGGGGCAGCAGGATCTCGGGCATGGTCAGGGTCTCGCCGTAGACGGCGTTGAACTTGTGCACGATCTCGCGGCACTGCTCCAGCATAGGCATCTGATCTTCACCGGCGGGGACTGTCGTCGCGCGGAATGCCGTGATATCAGCGGCCTGGCTGATGGGATAGGTAAAGAAACCAACGGGGATGCTGGTCTCAAAATTCTTCTGCTGGATCTCCGCCTTGACGGTGGGGTTGCGCTGCAGGCGGGACACCGTGACCAGATTCATGTAGTAGAAGCTCAGCTCGGTCAGTTCCGGCACCATGGACTGGATAAAGATGTGCGCCTTGGCAGGGTCGATGCCCACAGCCAGATAATCCAGTGCCACCTGCAGGATGTTCTGGCGCACTTTCTCCGGGTTATCAGCGTTATCGGTCAGGGCCTGTGCGTCCGCGATCATAATATAGATCTCGTCGAACTTGCCGGAATTTTGCAGACGGACACGCTCTTTCAGGGAGCCGACATAGTGGCCCACATGCAGGCGGCCGGTCGGGCGATCGCCCGTCAAAATGATCTGTTTCATAGTATTCTCCATATTCTCCTTAACAAGAGATCTTTTGATATAAGTATATCCCCTGTCCATTTCGCTGTCAACCAAACTGAGGCCAAACAAAAGAAAAAGCGATGGAAAAATTTCCATCGCTTTGCTGGCGCCTCTTGCCTGACTCGAACAGGCGACACCCTGATTAACAGTCAGGTGCTCTAACCGACTGAGCTAAAGAGGCATCTATATAAAACGGCATACAGCCGTTTTACTACTATAAAATGGTGACCCGTACCGGAATCGAACCGATGTTAAAGGCGTGAGAGGCCTCTGTCTTAACCGCTTGACCAACGGGCCATACGTCCATTTTGCATCGGGGGTTTCGCTCCCGACTCGATTATTTTAGCATAGGAGTCCGACTTTGTCAACAAGAAATTTCAAATTTTTCAAAATTGTTTTTGGACGCACCTGTTTTCCGCGCAGGAGCGGCCAAAAACACCAGAAAAATCCAGTCTCAGAGCCAGCGCCGCACCCGGCGCACCTGGCTTTTTGCCATGCCGAGGGCCAGCCCGATGTACACGCCCACCACGCTCTCCGCCTCGCCCAGCTCCATCTGCTGGCGCTGGGGCAGCTCCCGCAGCGGGCCGGTATACAGGCACTCCAGCCCGGGCAGGGTGGTGTAATCGCTGGGGTGCATCAGGGTGCTGTCCTTGGGCAGGTCCACCGCACCGCTCTTTTCCAGCACCTCGCTGACGAACTGGGAGCAGAAATAGTGCCGCCGGCGCTGCCACCGGATGTGCAGCCAGCAGAGCAGCAGCCCCAGCGAGTTGAACCGGTAGAGGTGGCCGTGGTTCATCATATGTTCCGCGCGGCGTCTGGCCCGGGCATAGGCTTCCTCCGAGACTTCCAGCGCATAGAGCGCGCAGGGGATATTTTCCCGCAGGCGGAACACGCCCCGGTTGAGATACTCCTTGCTGGGGCCTGCCGGAAACATGGTATAGCCGTTTTTCCGGGTGGAGCTGTACAGGGTGTTCAGGTCTTCATCAAACGCAAGGGAAACATGGGTATACTGTGCCCCGGTGAGGTGATACACCAGATTGGACAGCAGCGTGCCCGAGCGGGTGAGGAAGAGGTAAAGGGTTTTCATATAAGGTATGTTCTCCATATCGTGACACGCGTGCGTGCGTCTTTTCATCGTCCGCGGGCAGCAGACACTGCCCTGTGGTCTGTACAGTATACCATAAGCAAAGAAATTTTACCAGAGAAAAATATCGAAAATGCGGTGAAATCTTTTCCACCTCCGGTTCATCTTTCCTTTTTATGGTCCGGTTTGCCCGGTTCATGTGTCCCAGCTTGCCAAAATTTTATCAAAGTTGTGCTTTTTAAGGGTTATCCTTATTTTTCGTTTGTCAAAGGGGCTTTGTTTTTTCCAAATTCACCGCAATCCCCTAAGATTCTTAATGAAATTTGTTATTTTCACAGAAAAGCCTGCCCTGTACTGGTTGATTTTGGGGGCGATTCATGTATAATGATAGACAGGAGAATACGCATCCGTATTTCTTCATCGGCTGCGCGGCCCCCTTTTGGCTGAGGGACGGCCAGCGCGTTTAGAGGTTCGATGATTTGAAACGAAAGAAGAGGTATCAGTATCATGGCAAAGTTGGATCTGAGCAAGTATGGTATTACCGGCACGACGGACGTCGTGTACAACCCCTCCTACGAGCAGCTGTTCGAGGAAGAGACCAAGCCCGGCCTGGAAGGCTACGAAAAGGGCCAGGTCAGCGAGCTGGGTGCCGTCAACGTCATGACCGGCATCTACACCGGCCGTTCTCCCAAGGATAAGTTCATCGTCATGGACGAGAACTCCAAGAACACCGTGTGGTGGACCAGCGACGAGTATAAGAACGATAACCACCCCGCTTCTCAGGAAGCATGGGCTGCTGTGAAAGAGATCGCCAAGAAAGAGCTCTCCAACAAGCGCCTGTATGTGGTGGATGCTTTCTGCGGTGCCAACAAGGACACCCGCATGGCCGTCCGTTTCATCATGGAAGTGGCCTGGCAGGCACACTTCGTCACCAACATGTTCATCAAGCCCACTGCTGAGGAGCTGGAGAACTTCGAGCCCGATTTCGTGGTCTACAACGCTTCCAAGGCAAAGGTCGAGAACTACAAGGAGCTGGGCCTGAACTCTGAGACTGCTGTCATGTTCAACATCACCAGCAAGGAGCAGGTCATCGTCAACACCTGGTACGGCGGCGAGATGAAGAAGGGCATGTTCTCCATGATGAACTACTTCCTGCCGCTGAAGGGCATGGCTTCCATGCACTGCTCTGCCAACACCGACCTGAACGGCGAGAACACCGCCATCTTCTTCGGTCTGTCCGGCACCGGCAAGACCACCCTGTCCACCGATCCCAAGCGTCTGCTGATCGGCGATGACGAGCACGGCTGGGACGACAACGGCGTGTTCAACTTCGAGGGCGGCTGCTACGCAAAGGTCATCAACCTGGACAAGGACTCCGAGCCCGATATCTACAACGCCATCAAGCGCAACGCTCTGCTGGAGAACGTCAGCCTGGATGCCGAGGGCCACATTGATTTCGCTGACAAGAGCGTCACCGAGAACACCCGTGTGTCCTACCCCATCAACCACATCCAGAACATCGTCCGTCCCATCTCCTCTGCACCCGCTGCCAAGAATGTCATCTTCCTGTCTGCTGACGCATTCGGCGTGCTGCCCCCGGTCTCCATCCTGACCCCGGAGCAGACCCAGTACTACTTCCTGTCCGGCTTTACTGCAAAGCTGGCCGGCACCGAGCGCGGCATCACCGAGCCCACCCCCACTTTCTCCGCCTGCTTCGGCCAGGCTTTCCTGGAGCTGCACCCCACCAAGTATGCTGAGGAGCTGGTCAAGAAGATGCAGAAGAGCGGCGCCAAGGCTTACCTGGTCAACACCGGCTGGAACGGCACCGGCAAGCGCATCTCCATCAAGGATACCCGCGGCATCATCGACGCCATCCTGAGCGGTGCCATCAACGAGGCTCCCACCAAGAAGATCCCCTACTTCGACTTTGAGGTTCCCACCCAGCTGCCCGGCGTTGATCCCGCCATCCTCGACCCGCGCGACACCTATGCAGATGCCGCTCAGTGGGAAGAGAAGGCCAAGGATCTGGCTGGCCGCTTCGTCAAGAACTTTGCAAAGTATGAGGGCAATGAGCACGGCAAGGCTCTGGTCTCCGCTGGCCCTCAGCTGTAAGCAACCCCTTTCCTCTCCATTGTTCAGAATAGCATGAATGGCGGGGCTGTCACCGGTGGGTGACGGCCCCGCTTTTGTTGTACTTTTCTCGATTTTCTTGTATCCTGTGGGGGATATGCTATACTGGAACCAGCTTTTTACGCGCGTTTTTCCAGAGGAGGATGTGGAAATGAAACACCGGACTGTCAACGATTATTTCAAGCAGCAGTGGCCCCGGCTCATCTTGTTTGCGGCATTCACGCTGGGCGTCTCATTCTTTGCCCCGCTGAAAAATTTCCAGCTCAAATGGCTCATTGACTCCAAATCAAAACAGGAGGCCCTGGGCTACATGGGGCTGGTGTTTGCCATTACGTTCAGCAGCTGGTTCTTTGAGCGGCTGAGCCGCCGCTCCTTTACCAGGATCGCCTGCGGGGCCGTGGAACAGGTGCGCCAGCGCATTCTGGAGCAGGTGCTGTACCGCACCGTGGCCCAGTACAACGCCGAGGGCGACGCGGCTTACCTCTCCCTCCTGACTACCGACCTGCGCACCCTCTACGACGATTACTATATGTCCCTGTTCAGCATCGTGTTCTGGGGCGGCATCATGCTCTGCGCGCTGGCCATGTACCTCTACATCAGCCCGGTGATGCTTCTGGCGATTTTATTGGTGACCATCCCGCCGCTGGTGCTCCCCCGCCGGATGAACGAGCGGCTCAAGGCCACCCGGGACGCGTTTTCCCTCCAGATGGCCGGTTACACCCAGCAGCTCAAAGAGCTTCTGGGCGGGTTTGAGATCATCCGCAGCTTTTTGCGGGAGGACGCCTATGCCGCTCTCCACCAGAAAGCCGCCCGCAAGGCCCGGGAGAGTGAGCTGGACTACCAGCAGAGCCTGAACGCCATGGTGACCAACACCTCCCTCATCAGCAATCTCATCTTCCCCGTCGTGATGCTGGTGGGCCTTTTCCTCGCTTTTGACGGGCGGCTAACCATGGGCACCGTTTCCACTGCCGCCAGCATGGCAAACTTCGTCATCACCCCCTGCCACCAGATCGCCCAGTGCTGGGCCAAGGTCAAGTCCTCTCAGGGCATCCGCCAGCGGCTGGAAGCCGCCATGGCGGAGCCGCAGGTGGCCGAGCAGGGGGAGCCCATCGGCCACATTGATTCCATCCAGTGCGAAACCGTCCGCTTTGCTTACCCCAACACTGCGGAGCCCGTGCTGAAAGATGCCTCCCTGACCGTGGACGCCGCGCAGAAAGTGGCCCTTGTGGGCGAGAGCGGCTGCGGCAAATCCACGCTGGCCAAACTCCTGTTCCAGTATTACCCGGATTACTCCGGCGACATCCTCTTCAACGGCCGACAGGTGCGTACACTGGACCGCACCGCCCTCTACCGCCGGGTGGGCTACATCGCCCAGACGGCGTATCTCTTTCACGATACCATCCGGAACAACATCTGCCTGCACGAAGATTTCCCAGACGAACAGCTGGCCCACGCCATTGCAGCGGCAGGCCTTACGGACTGGGTGGCTTCCCTGCCCGACGGGCTGGATACCGTCATCAGCGAAAACGGCAAGAATCTCTCCGGCGGCCAGCGCCAGCGCATCGGCATCGCCCGGCTGGCCCTGCGCAGCTATGACCTCATCATTGCGGACGAGATCACTGCCAGCCTGGACCCTGACACCAGCCAGCAGGTGATGGAAAACCTCATCGCCATGCCCTGCATGGTGGTAGCCATCACCCATGATGTGGCCGGTTCGTTCATGCACCAGTTCGATAAAGTTTACCGCGTGGAACACGGTGTGGTGCGGGTGGCGTGACGATACAAAAGAACGCCTGTCGGAAGCTTCCGGCAGGCGTTCTGCTTTTTCTGCTCTTTATTTCGCCGCGTCGAACTCAGCCAGAATGTCTTCCGTGGGGGCGGGCGTCACGAGGCTGACCACCACGCAGACGGCCAGGGAGGTGAGGAATGCGGGCAGCAGCTCATAGATGCCGAACACGCCGCCCAGCGGGCTGATGAGGTACTTCCAGACGAAGACCATCAGGCCGCCGGAGAGCATTCCGGCCAGAGCGCCCTGCCAGTTGCAGCGCTTCCAGAACAGCGCGCAGAGTACCACGGCACCGTAGGAGCCGCCGAAACCGGCCCATGCAAAGCTGACGATGCCGAACACGCTGGAGTTGGGGTCACGGGCCAGCACCACGCCCACCACGCTGACGCAGACGATGGTCAGGCGGGCCGCAAACAGGCTCTGCTTCTCGGTCAGCTTGAGGTGCGCAAACTCCTGCAAAATGTTCTGAGAGACGCTGGAGGCGGCTGCCAGCATCTGGCTGTCCGCCGTGGACATGGTCGCGGCCAGGATGCCTGCCAGAATGAGACCCGCCAGAACGGCTGCCAGCATGCCATGGGCGCTGATGAGGCTTGCAATGCGGACGATGAGGGTTTCGCTGGAAGAACCGCTCAGAAACTCCAGAGCGCCTGCCTTGGTCATGCCAAGGCCCACCATGCCGATGATGATGGAAGCCGTCATGGCAATGACCACCCAGACGGTGGCAATGCGGCGGCTGAGCACCAGCTTCTTCTCGTCCTCAATGGCCATAAAGCGGAGCAGGATGTGGGGCATTCCAAAGTAACCGAGGCCCCATGCCATGGTGGATACGATGTCCAGCAGGCTGTAGCTGGCGGAACCGCCCGCGGCGGCATCATGGCTGGCCATCATGGTCAGGTAGCCGGAGATGCCCTGGGCGTTCTCCACCACAGCCCCCCAGCCGCCTGCCACGCTGATGCCATACACCAGCACGGCCACCAATGCCAGCGACATGACGATGGACTGGATGAGGTCGGTGGTGGTCACGGCACGGAAACCGCCCAGGATGGTGTAGCCCACGATGATGAGGGCCGACACCAGCATGGCCGCCATGTAATCCACCCCAAACAGGCTGTGGAACAGCTTGCCGCAGGCCGCAAAGCCCGAGGCCGTGTAGGGCACGAAAAACACGATGATGATGACCGCGCCCAGTGCGTTGAGCAGGTTGCGCTGGTCGTGGAAGCGCAGGGACAAAAACTGCGGCACCGTGATGGCGTCGAGGTTGGCCGAGTAGCGGCGGAGCCGCCGGGCCACGATGAGCCAGTTGAGCCAGGTGCCCACGGCCAGGCCGATGGCCGTCCAGCCCGGCGAGGCAATGCCCGTCAGGTAGGCCAGACCCGGCATTCCCATCAGCAGCCAGCTGGACATATCGCTGGCCTCCGCGCTCATGGCAGTGACCAGCGGGCCCATCTTGCGGCCGCCGAGGTAGAAATCGGTACTGTCTTCATTGGATTTGCTGTAGGCAAAGCCAACGGCCAGCATCGCCGCCAGGTACACGACGATGGTAGCCACAATGCAAACGTTCGTCATAGATACTTTCCCCCTTTGACTTCTCTTCCCAAAAGAAGACTGTCTAGATTTTACCACGGTAAAGCATAAAAGTGCAAGGGTTTTGGAGCAACTTCTTCTCATTTTCCAAAAAACTGTTCTCCCCACGCGGAAAATCCCCCAAAACGACGACAAACCGCCCGAAACAGAGCCTGTCCCGGGCGGTTTGCTTGCAGATGGAGAACTGTGATGAAGAAAAATGATATGAAACGTGAGAATGTCGTAAAATACAGGCGTCACACCTGTTTGGCCTCGCCCTCCGGGAAGATGACCTTGTTGACGAAGAAGAAGATCACCATGGAAATGCCGCCGTTGAGGATGGTGGTGCCGATGTTGTAGATGAAATCCGGCACCAGCAGGCCTGCCACGGCCACCCACACGCAGTTGATGGAATTGACGATGCAGGTGATAACGCAGAACGCGAGGATGTACCAGCCGATCTGCTTGGCGAGGTTGCCCTTGCTGCGGAACACGAGGTTGCGCTGGATGGGGAAATTGATGCACTCGCCGATGATCATGGCCACCATGTAGGCGCAGAAGTAGGGCAGACCGCCGTGAGCCGCGTCGTAGCCGAGGATATTCCACTTGAATGTCTCCCCGAAAAGGGTAACATCCATGCCCGGCCAGCCGAAATCCACCACGGGCAGGCTGCTGAACGCTTTGGGCAGGAACTGCAGCAGCAGATACTTGAAGACCGTGATGAGGTTGGACACGATCACAAAGAGTCCACCCTCCCGCACCCATTTCGCAGCGGCCGGGTGCCGGACCGCAAAGTTGTTCCAGAAATTCATGCAGGATTCTCCTTGGCCCGTTCAGCCCTGATGCAGCCGCTTTTCCAGCTGTGCGTTGAGGATGACGTTCTTGATCGCCTCATAGGCCACCCGCAGCAGGCCGATGATCCAGAATCCCTGTGCTTCCATCACGATGCCATCCACCATCCCCATGCTCACCGCACCGTTGGTCATCTTGGCCAGAGCACGCAGCGGCATATTATACTGGAATAGGATGTTCAGGTCCGGCTTGCCGTTTTCCATGCTCTTGCGGAGCAGGTGGCCCAGCACGGCGCTGGCCGCCCAGCCCAGCGGACTGCGGCCATGGCTCAGCTCGCCCAGGGTCATATTGCGGTCAATTTTGATTTTGCTCTCCGGGATGGGGCGGCCCAGCAAAGCCTCAAACTCGGCATCGGTGATCTTGCGCACCTCGGCGGTCTGGTAATGGAGCAGATCTTTGCCCTCATAGGGGTCAGGGGCCGCGGTGCCCTCCACCGTGATGACGGCACGGAGGCGGATGTCCTCGCAGGAGGCACCCACCCGCAGCTCGTAGCAGCCGCCCTCCACTTCCCAGTGGTTGGTCAGAACGTTCCAGTAACGGAACGCCTTGTCGTCCAGCGGAATGGTCACTTCCCGGCTCTCACCGGGGTTCAGGAAGACTCTTGCAAAGCCTTTCAGCTCCTGCGCCGGGCGGAAAATTTTCGCGTCCGGCTTTGCCACATAGAGCTGCACGATCTCCGCGCCTGCCACGCTGCCCGTGTTGGTCACCGTGAGGGTGACGCCCGCCGGACCGGCCTTGAGATCGCTGTATTCAAAGCTGGTATAGCTCAGGCCATAGCCAAACGGGAACGCCGCCGGGATGCCCGCGGTCTGGTGGTAGCGGTAGCCCACATAGAGGCTCTCGCGGTATTCCACGGTGCGGCCCTCGCCGCCAAAGTGCGCCCGGGCGGGGGTCTCGTGATAGGCGTTGGCCCAGGTCTCGGCCAGCTTGCCGCTGGGGCAGACTTTGCCCGTCAGGACATCCAGCACGGCACCGGCACCGGCCTGCCCGCCCAGGGCCCCGTAGACCAGCGCCCGGCAGTTCTTGAGCCAGGGTGTTTCCAGCGAAGCGCCTGCACTGAGCACCACCACCACATTGGGGTTGACCTGCGCAATGGCTTCCAGCAGGTCCAGCTGGTTGACAGCCAGTTTCATGTCCGAGCGGTCGATGCCCTCGCTCTCCTTGATCTCGTCCAGACCCAGGAAGAGCAGCACGGTATCGGCTTTCCGGGCCAGCGCCACGGCCTCGGCCTTGCGGGCGTCGTCCGGGCGGCCCTGACGGTCAAAACCGGGAGCAAAGCCCACGCTCTGCAGGCCGCTCTCGGCCAGCTGCTCCAGCACGGAATCCACCTTGATGGAGTTGACGGCGCTGGAGCCCGCGCCCTGATACCGGGGCGTCTGGGCGAAATCCCCCACGACAGCCACCCGCTCGCCCGCTTTCAGAGGAAGCAGACCGCCCTCGTTTTGGAGCAGGACCACGCTCTCCGCTGCCGCGCGGCGGGCCAGCGCGTGATGCGCCTCGGCGTCAAAGGTCCTGGGCGCCTTTTCGACAGCCGCATGGGTGGTCAGCACCAGCTCCAGCAGCTCATCCAGCCGGGCATCCACGTCGGCCTCGGAGATCTTGCCGCTCTCCACGGCTGCTTTCAGCTCCCGGATGGAGTCCCCACCGGGGAACGGCATTTCCAGCGTGGAGCCGTTCTTCACGCCCAGAGCATGGTCGTTGGAGCCGCCCCAGTCGGTGACGACGGCCCCGTCAAAGCCCCAGTCCCTGCGGAGGATGTCCTTGAGCAGGTGCTCGTTCTCGTTGGCGTAGGTACCGTTGATGAGGTTGTAGGAGGACATGATGGTCCTGGGCTTTGCCTCTTTGACCACGATTTCAAAGCCGGTAAGATACAACTCCCGCAGGGTGCGCTCGTCCAGGATCGAGTCGCTGGCCATCCGGCGCAGCTCCTGGCTGTTGACCGCAAAATGCTTGGGGCAGGCGGCAATGCCGTTTTTCTGGATGCCCCGTACATAGCCTGCCGCCATTTTTCCAGAGAGGAAAGGGTCCTCCGAAAAATACTCAAAGTTGCGGCCGCAGAGGGGGCTGCGCTTGATGTTCAGGCCCGGGCCCAGCAGCACAGCCACCTCCTGCGCGGCGGCCTCTTCCCCCAGAGCCTCACCGATGGCCTCGCCCAGGGCGGGGTCCCAACTGTTGGCCACCGTGGCGCTGGTGGGGAAACAGGTGGCCGGGACACTGGGGTTCAGGCCCAGATGGTCCGCCGCGCCCTCCTGCTTGCGCACGCCGTTGGGGCCGTCCGAGAGGGTGATGGCCGGGATACCTTTCTCCGAGAAATTCCGGGTGGTGAAGACCGTCTCGCCCGAGAGCAGGGCACATTTTTGTTCCAGATCCAGTTTTTTGATGAGGTCGGTATGTTTCATAAAAATTTCCCCTCTAGTTCAACAGGAGCAATAAAAGTAAGAGGTCTGCTGTGAAATACCGCAGCAGACCTCTTGATGGTCAACAAATAAAGGCAATACTACGGTCCTGGGTCAAGAAATCATGCGTTGTACTCTTCATCTTTTCTCTTTTTCAGACCCTGACGGACGTATGTCAGTTCGACAGCCACAAGGGCAATAACTACCAGAACATCACCTGCAATCAAAGCTTTCTGCCAGCCCATCATCCCAATGGAAACATCACCGTTTTCATAGGCCCAGCTGTTGACTACCGTGTACATGATATTTTTGCAGGCACGGCGCATAGCTTTGACTGTGGTTGGATTCGACGGATCGGTAGGTTTGTTTGGACCTGCATCATAAGTGGAAAGCATAGCGTCCATTCCGCTGGTAAGGGCCATATCAGCATTCATGAAACCATGGCCATTGTTGCGGAAGAAATCAGAGATTACCATACCTTGGAATCCCCATTCGCCCCGCAGGACGTCTTCAAACAGGTAGTCGCAATCACCTGCCCATTTGTTGCCGATAAAACTCCAAGAAACCATCAGTGCATTTGCACCGCCCTTTTTGATAGAAATCTCGAAAGGCTTGAGATAAATCTCACGGATAGCCTGTTCATTGGACCAGACACAGACCATTTTTGCATTTCCGTCATAGAGAACAAAGTGCTTGATATAGGAGTAAACTCCTTGTTTCATGGCACCACTGACTGCGCTTGCGCCCATGTAACCCGCAAGAATGCCGTCTTCAGAATAATACTCATAATTTCGTGCACCAAACGGGGTGCGGTGCGTGTTCATGCCAGGAGCATACCAGCCCTCGCCGTTCATTTCTTTGCTCATCCGTCCCATAGCTTCGCCATATTCTTCGACAAGCTCTTTGTTCCAAGTGGATGCAATAACAACTTCGACCGGGAAGCCAATGGAACCTGCATGAGTAAAGTTGTTGTTGATCGCGGCTGGACCATCAAAATCTCCAGTTGAAACTTTTCCAACCGACTCGACAGCGGGGGTCTGATAGCCGCACATCGCTGTCATATTCACCATTTCATCTACGGTCAACTCGTCCAACAGGTCATCCCAGCGAGAATCGTCATAGTCAGCACCACGCAGTTCGGCCAATCGAATACCATTTTTTGCACCAGTTACAGGCATTTCATCCGACGGATTGAGATCCGTAGTATAATCATAGTTGGCATTCAGGTGGTAGCCTTCGACATATTTATCAGCCATATTGGTGTCCGCAGGAGCTGAGGTTGCCTCTTCAAGATTTGCAAAGTGATCTGCACGGGAAAGATATGTGATATCACCCTGTGCATCACCGAACTGGTTAATTGCCGTAATCGCATCGCTACTGCGTTTGTTATCACCATCATAACGGATATCATTGGGCTGAGCATAGGTTCTGCTGTCCAGAATATTATGAGAATCACGGTTGACAGAAATGATATAATTACCCTGTTCCAGTACATAGCAACCTGTACCACTCATATCATAAGAAGCCATTTCTTCTTTATTCAACGAGATCGTGATAGTTTTAGACTCTCCAGGTTCCAAGAGTTCGGTTTTTTCAAACACAATCAGATTGGCGGAAGCCTTTTCGATACCGCCATTGTTATAGGGCGGATTGTAATAAACTTCAACAACATCCTTACCAGCAGTGTTTCCGGTATTCGTAACGGTAACGTCGAACTGAATAGAATTCCCATTATCGGTCAGATCGCTCATCTTCTGTGAGAAAGTCGTGTAGCTCAAACCATAACCGAAAGGATACTGAACGGTCTTGTCATAGTCGATGATTCCCTCAACAGCGGCCGTTTCATAATATTTGTAGCCAACATAGATACCCTCAACATAGTCAATGAACGAGGGGGAATAGACCTGAGGTTTACCCGCATTCATGCCCTCGACTGCCATATCTGCCAAATTGGTGTAGTCAGTGTAAGTACCATTGTTCCACCACGGAGCAGCTTTCAGATTGTAGGGGAAAGTATCCGGAGTACGACCAGAGGGATTG
>ENA-UEQX01000459-UEQX01000459.1-human-gut-metagenome-genome-assembly--contig:-NODE-459-length-27320-cov-19.105385_pt1 | contig 27320 bp, 21 predicted proteins | sample MGYA00242952_ERZ507952 | MGnify/ENA primary metagenome ERZ507952 (study PRJEB26167, sample SAMN06115425) | human gut metagenome | host: Homo sapiens | place: China:Sichuan | collected 2015-04-07... | reverse complement strand
GTCGATGGCAACAGCAGAGCCGTCGACGAACCGGGATTCTACCCGGTTGGTGTCCATGTTGTAGCGGCAGGAAAGCAATTTGTTCATAAGAAAACCTCCATGTTCTTCCCATTTGCTTCTTTTGCGGTGGAAAGTTCCGGCTGTCCGTTTGCAGATTTATGAATCCGCTTTGTGATGCAGCCCTTTGCAGGTCTACACCCGCCTACCACACAGCCGATTCTTACACCAAACGCGAACTTGTCGGGGCGAGGCCCCTCCATCTTGCTTACGCAAGACCGTTCGGTCGCTTAAAAGCCCCACTGGGGCTTTCATTGCTCCACTTCGCTGCGCAAACGCGAACAACGCTCTTTTTGCTCTGCACAAAATCCTACATCGTTTGGCGTAAAATTGGCGTATGGCGTAGTTTTCGCTGGAAATCCGTCAAAAGAAAAAGCCTAAAACTTCTCGGTACATCAAGAAGTTTCAGGCTTTGTTTTGCTTAAATTGGAGCTTGTCGGGGCAAGGTTCCTCCATCTTGCTGGCGCAAGACCGCTCGGCCGCTTAAAAGCCCCACTGGGGCTTTCATTGCTGCGCAAACGCGGAATTTACTGCTCAATCGGCTTCATCGTGGGGAACAGCAGAACATCGCGGATGGAGGCGCTGTCGGTGAGCAGCATGACCAGGCGATCCACGCCGAAGCCCAGGCCGCCCGTGGGGGGCAGGCCGTACTCCAGTGCGTTGACATAATCGTAATCCACCTGAGCCTTGCAATCGGGCTCAATGGCCTTGCGCTCGGCGACCTGACGCTCAAAGCGGCCCTTCTGGTCGATGGGGTCGTTCAGCTCGCTGAAGGCGTTGCCGTACTCGGTGCAGTCGATGAAATACTCAAAGCGCTCGGTAAAGGCGGGATCATCCGGCTTGCGCTTGGCCAGCGGGCTGATCTCGACAGGGTAATCATAAATGAAGGTGGGCTGGATCAGCTTGTCCTCAACAAAGGCATCAAAGAACTCGGCCAGAATGGCACCCTTGGTGGGAACCTCGGGCAGCTCCACATGATGCTCCTTGGCAGAGGCAATGGCATCCTCGTCGGACTTCCAATCGTTGAAGTCCACGCCGGAATACTTCTTGACAGCCTCCACCATAGTCAGGCGCTCCCAGTGACCCATATCGATCTGCTTGCCCTGATAGGGAATGACCATGCTGCCGCAGATCTTGAGGGCCAGGCGCTTGTACAGCTCTTCCACCAGATCCATCATGCCGTGGAAATCGGTAAAGGCCTGATACAGCTCGATGCTGGTGAACTCGGGGTTGTGCTTGGGGTCCATGCCCTCGTTACGGAAGATGCGGCCAACCTCATACACGCGGTCCATGCCGCCCACGATCAGGCGCTTGAGGTACAGCTCGGTCTCAATGCGCAGCACCATGTCCATGTTCAGGCTGTTGTGGTGGGTGTAGAAGGGGCGGGCAGAGGCACCGATCTCAAAGGGGGTCAGGATGGGGGTATCCACCTCCAGGAAGCCCTTCTCGTCCAGATAGGCGCGGATCTCCTTCAGGATCTGGCTGCGCTTGACGAAGGTATCCTTCACCTCGGGGTTGGCGATCAGGTCCACATAGCGCTGACGGTAACGCATCTCGGTGTCGGTCAGGCCGTGGAACTTCTCGGGCAGGGGGCGCAGGCTCTTGGCCAGCAGGGTCAGCTCGGTGGCACGAACACTCAGTTCGCCGGTCTTGGTGCGGAACACCTCACCCTTGACACCGATGATATCGCCCACGTCCAGCTTCTTGAAGGCAGCGTAGGCCTCCTCGCCCAGCTCGTCGCGGCGGACATACAGCTGGATATCGCCCTTGTCATCGCGCAGGTGGGCAAAGCTCGCCTTGCCCATCACGCGCTTGGACATCATACGGCCAGCCAGCGCGACATGCTTGCCGCTGTCGGTCTCGTTGGGCAGATCCTTGAACTCTTCCTTCAGGTCGGCAGAGTATGCGTCCTGCGGGAACTTGGTCAGGGTGAAGGGGTCGTTTCCGGCAGCCTGCAGGTCGGCCAGCTTCTGGCGGCGCACCTGCACCTGCTCGCTCTCAGACAGGCCCTGAGCGGGGTTTCTCTTTTGCTCTTCCATGGTTTCCTCCCGTTCAGGCTCAGTTTGCGGCGTGGGTGATGGCCAGCACTTCGTACTCGACGGTATGGCCGGAGGGCAGCAGGACCTCAGCCTTCTCGCCCACGGCCTTGTCCAGCAGAGCGTGGCCCACGGGGCTCTCGTCGCTGATCTTGCCGTTGATGGGGTCAGCCTCGGTGCGGCCAACGATATCGTACTCCTCGGCCTCATCATCGCCGATCATCTTGATGGAAACGTGGGTGCCAACAGCAACGCTGTCCACGCTCAGCTCGCTCTCGTCGATGATCACGGCGTTCTTGACCATCTGCTCCAGCTCGGTGATGCGGTTCTCCACCAGACCCTGGGTGTTCTTGGCTTCATCGTACTCGCTGTTCTCAGAAAGGTCGCCGTGGCTACGGGCTTCCTTGATCTCCTCGGCCAGCTCCTTGCGGCGGACCGTCTTGAGGTATTCCAGTTCGTCCTGCATCGCCTTCAGGCCGGAAGCGGACATCTTGATTTCTTGTGCCATTTTGGATCTTCTCCTTGTCTATTGGATTGACGCAGCCGCAAAGCCGCGCACGAATGCTATTATGACTGTTCTATTATAATAGCAAGCCGTGAGCTTGTCAATAAAAACCACGGCGCTAGAGCGGAAAAAGCGGCGGTTTCGGCTCCCGCCCCTATGCAGAAGCGCCCCACCGGTTCCCCGGCAGGGCGCTTCCACTGGTTATTTGGGAATAGAGAATGGCTTGGTTGTGGGGGCAACCCCCCAGTCGCTTTCAGCGACAGCCCCCGCTAATAGGGGGGCCCTTGGCATGGCGGATAGTTTCACCTTTTTGCCAAGGCCGCCCCTATTAGGGGCGGTGGCATCCCGAAGGGATGACGGTGGGGTTTACTTTTCCTGTGCCTTATTCCACACGCGGATCACTTCAACACGGCTCACAGAATCGGTATCCACATAGGTCTCGCCGTTGTCCTTTGCAGCCTTGAGCAGATCGTTTTCCACAGCCCAGGCAACGGCCTTCTGGGTATCGGTGGCATCAGCGGGCAGAACTGCGGCGGGTGCGGGCTTACCGGCATGGTTCCACACCAGCAGGGCCAGCTCCGCACGGTTTGTGGGGATGGCAGTACCGGCGGGCAGAGCGGTTTTCAGGTACAGCTCCGTGCCCAGCTGATAACCCTGCCATGCCAGAATGGCGGTGCCAGCAGCGGCAGTGCCGACCACTGCGGCGGTGCCCAGAATGTTGGGCTCGTCCTCCTCAATGGAGGCATCCTTTGTCATGGCTTCGATGGTCACACCACCGGCAAGCATTTGGAACTTCAGGGGGTTGTTCTTGACATCCACATCCAGCGTTTCATCGGTGGTAATCGTCCACTGGTCAAATGCAACGGCATCGCTCTGGCTGGTGTAGGTCACGGTCACGTCAGCCTTTTCGGGCACTTTGGCGATCAGCTCGCCCTTGTCGTTCTTCTCAGCCTTGATCTCTTCGTCACCATTCTTAATGGTAACATCAGCGTTCTTGACGGTCAGGGTGTAGAGCTTGGTTGCAGGGGTCAGTTCGGCGGCCTCTTCGGCAACAACGATATCCGTGCTGCACTCACTCACAATCTCGTTCCCATTTTTCAGGGCAATACCAAAGGTATGCGTACCGGCCTTGCCATAGGTTACGTTCAGCTTGAGTTCCCGATTCTGGCCCATCAGCTGCATCAACTCGGAAATGGTATATTCCTGCTGGTCCAGCACTTTATCGTTCAGCATCACACTGGTAACATCATCATCGTAGGTCAGCGAAATCTTGATGTTGTCCTTATCTTGCATGAGCTTACTAAAATCATCGCCGGGAGTAACCGTAACATTCACATCAGCAGGGGTGTTGACCAGATAGTCACTCTTGGAAACTTTTGCAGTCAAAGAGGTATTCTGATATTCATGCCACTTCGCATAAAGAGTTGTATTATCAGTGATGGCCTGATTATCATATTTGGTTGTGAAGTTTTCATCCATATACCAGCCATCAAATACCCATTCGTTGGCACTGTCGCGCAACTCAGGCAGGTCAGCAACAGAGTCACCGTATTCAACAGGAGGCATAGCAGCAGGCTGTTCACCATGCCCATTGTTGTTAAGGGTCACAGTGTACTTGTTCTTTTCCCACTTAGCATAATAAGTCTTACCAGTTTCAGTGGTCGTTACTGCTTCACCCGTCAGTTCGGCATTATCATACCAGCCGGCAAAGGTGTAGCCGGCCTTTTCGGGAGTAGCCAGCTTACCTTCTTCAAAAGTAGCATTCTCTGCGAAAGTACCGCCGTTGGTAATAGCGAATACAGAACTTGTGAATCCTTGGGTACTTTCAACAGTGCTCTTTTGCGTTAAATTGTCAACATAAATAAGCTTTGTTCTCATCGAGGCAAAAGCGTTATCCCCATAGGTAGCTTGTGCTATGCTTGAAAGGTCAATCGAATGCACACTCGTACATCCACTAAACGCATACTCGCCAATGCTGGTTACTCCATTTGCAATCTGGATAGAGGTAAATTTATTACTCATAAATGCTTTTTCACCGATCTTGGTTACAGAACCGGGAACAGACAATTTACCAGTAAAGTTGCAACTCGAAAAAGCACCCCTTCCAATTTCTTTCACAGATTTTCCAATAGTCAAATTTCCTGTTAAGCCATGATTATTTACAAAGGCATCCTCTCCAATACTCTGAACATTGTCAGGTATCGTCAAATCCCCTTTTAGGCCGCTTCCATTGGAAAGTGAAAACGCCCTACCGCGGATATAAAGCAAAGAATCAGGCAGTGTAATGGAAATAGGATTCGCAACAGAACCTACCACATTACTAGTTGTACCCAAATCACTGAGAGCAGTGGCTTTGATCTCGGTCAAGTTGTTTGAAAGCCTTACGGAAGTAACGCCACTGCAATGATTGAACGCGTATTCACCAAGCTCTGTTACACTATCAGGCAGTTCAATTTTAGAGATTTTTTCGTATCCCTCAAACGCATGTGCACCAATCGCTGTAATTCCGGCTGCGATTTCAATTTCTGTAATTTTATTTCTGGATTCCGTAACAGCTGTTGATTCTTTCTCAGCAAGTGCATAATTCCACGGCTTACCAAAAGACCAGCTTGTTCCAAAATCTCCCATCCGACCAGTACCAGAGATGGTCAGCTTATAAGTGTCTGCACCATTAGGTGTAAGTGTCCAGATTGCGTTGCCATAATATGTGCCAGTAAAAGTTTGAGCTACTCCGTTATACTGTGTGGAACAATAGTATGTTTGGCTTTCGTAAGAGTTATCAGCACCACAGTAACCAGTTAATACCGATTCCTCTGCAAATGCTGTAATTGCACTTACTGGCAGTAGTGCAAATATCATGCACGCCGCAACCAGCAAGCTTATGAGTCGTTTTTTCATAAAAATCCTCCTTTTATGAGTTACTCCCAAAATATAACCATGCCTGCACAAAGCAAAAAGAGCGCCGCACCGGCCAAATGGCTGGTACAACGCTCTGCGTTTTGTACTTTGGGAATCTACCGCCCCTTGAGGTGATGCCCATGTGCGGTATGGTTGAGAAAGTGCAGCTGGCTGCCATATTACAGGCCCTGTAGCTTTGCGCCGCAGCCTTCCGGCTGGTTTGCCGATTCTTCTGTTTTATGTGGCATCTTACATAAAAATCATAAAACTTTTTTTTTTTTTTTTTTTTGTCAATAACCCAAAACCATCTTTGGCGAGTTGCACAAAAGAGGAAGTATCCGTATGGCATTTTCGGATAGCGGCATCTCCCCGGGGAGAAGTGTTCCGTTTGGGGAACGGCGGCGTGTTTCCTCGTTTTTTCGTTGAAATATGCCATGTTTTATGATATAATAGTAGTCGTTTTTACGTTTCACTCCCCTATTCTCCCTGCGGAAAGGAAGCATCCATGAACCTGACAAAGCAGTTCTTCAAGTATGTGTCGCAGAATATTTTCGGTCTGATCGGCACATCGTGCTATATTCTGGCCGACACCTATTTCATCGCCCAGGCGGCGGGCACCGACGGCGTGACCCTGCTGAACCTCTGCCTGCCCATGTACAACCTGATCTTTGCCTTCGGCTCGATGATCGGTCTGGGTGCGGCCACCCGGTACGCCATCCTGCAGGCGCAGGGCGAGGCGCGGGCGCAGCGGTATTTTTCCAACGCCATCCTCTGTGCCTGCCTGATCGCCATCCCGTTCATGCTGGCGGGCGCGTTCTGCCCGGGCACGCTTCTGCAGCTCATGGGCGGCGATGGGGACATCGTGGCGCTGGGCCTGAACTACACCCGCATCTTCCTGCTGTTCACGCCCTTCTTCATGTGCAACTACATCTTCTCGGCCTTCGTCCGCAACGACGGCGACCCGTCCCTTGCCATGGTGGCCACCCTGAGCGGCAGCCTGTTCAACGTGGTGTTCGATTACATCTTCATCTTCCCCATGGGGCTGGGCCTGCCCGGCGCGGCGCTGGCAACCGCCATCTCGCCGGTGCTCAGCATCGCCATCTGCAGCCGCCACTTCTTTCAAAAGAGCAACACGCTCACCTTTGTCCGGCAGGCTCCCTCGGCCCGGCTGCTGGTGCAGAGCTGCCAGCTGGGCATCTCCGGTTTTGTCGGGGAGCTCTCCTCTGCCGTGACCACCACCGTGTTCAACTTCCTGCTGCTCCGGCTGGCGGGCAACGTGGGCGTGGCCGCTTACGGCGTGGTGGCAAACTTTGCGCTGGTGGCAACAGCCATCTTCAACGGCGTGGCCCAGGGTGCCCAGCCGCTGGTCAGCCAGTGCTACGGCAAAAATGAGATGGCCGGAGCAAAAAGGCTGCTGCTGCTGGGCTGCGGCACCGCGCTGACGCTGGCGGCGGTGTTGTACGGTGCCGTGTTTGGCTTTACCGACACCTTTGTTGCCCTCTTCAACAGCGAGAACTCTGCTCTGATGGCCGAATATGCCCACAGCGGTATGCGCATCTACTTCCTGGGCTACTTCTTTGCAGGCTGCAACATTGTTGCGGCAGGCTATCTGGGCGCGGTCAACCGCCCCACCGAGGCCACCATCACCTCGGTCAGCCGGGGCGTGGCCGCCATCGTCACCTGCTCGCTGATCCTGAGCGCCCTGTTCGGCATGAACGGCGTGTGGTCGGCCTTCCCCGCCGCCGAGGCCATCACGCTGGCCCTGACGGTGTTCCTGCTCAAGCGCCCGCAGTCTGTGTGCGGCTGAACGCCTCCACGGAAAAGAGCCGGGTGTTGCCCCGGCTCCTGAACATTTTAAATATACAGTGCCTGCTCCCGCTGGCTTTCCGCCGGGCTGAGGGGCCGCGCTGTCTGACCGGCCAAGGCCCGCCACTGTGCGGGGGATTGGCCGGTCTCTTTTTTGAACACCCGGCACAGGTAGTTGGCCCCTGAGAAGCCGCACAGGCTGGCAATGACATCCAGCGTGTATTCCCGGTGCAGGAGCAGCCGCATGGCGGCTTCCACCCGCACGGTGGTCAGGTAGCGCCCCGGGGGCACCCCTACGGCGGCAGTAAAGGTGCGGACAAGGTGGCTCTTGGAGACCCCCAGCCGTTCACTGAGCTCCTCCACGCCGTACAGGCCCGCGTAGTTCTGGCGGATATCCTCAATGGCGGCCTCCACCAGCGGCGGCAGAGGCGGGGCGGCGCTGTCGGCCCCCGCAAGCTCACAGAGCAGGGCAAAGGCCAGCTGGCTGGCAGCCCGGCTGCGAGGCGTGTCGGCCTCGGCGGCAAGGCGGCCCAGCAGCTCTGCGGCGGCGGGGCAGGTCTCGCCCCGGGCCAGGAACGGCAGCTCCGTCAGCCCGGCAAGGAACTGCACCGCCGCCTGCCCGGTCAGCTGGATGCAGAGCAGGTGGCTCTCCCCTTCCGGGGTCAGGGTCAACGGGGCGCGGCTCAGCACCAGATGGCCCGCCGCCGCGCTCTGGGGCGGCAGGATCAGTGCGCTGCCCGCCGGGGAGGGCGAGGTATCGGTCAGGCTGGCAGTGCATCTGCCGCTGGAGATCAGGCAGACCCACAGCCCCTCGCCGGTCAGGGTCAGGGGTTCTTTGGGCTGGATATCCCGCACCACGCCAAGGGCTGCGGTGCTTGTCCAATCATAAAGCAATATCTGACACCTCAAATCAATAAAATGCTATTTTATATCACAAAGTTATCTGTTATTATAATACCAACGAGAGCGTGCACCGTCAAGGTGCCGTAACATAGAAAAATTTTAATGGAGGCAATGACCTATGGCTTCGATTAGCTGCCAGCACATCTACAAGATCTATCCGGGCGCTACTGCTCCTTCTGTTACCGACTTCAACCTGGAGATCCAGGATAAGGAATTCATCATCTTCGTCGGCCCCTCTGGCTGCGGCAAGTCCACCACCCTGCGCATGATCGCCGGTCTGGAGGAGATCTCCAAGGGCGAAATGTACATCGGTGGCCGCCTGATCAACGACGTTCCTCCCAAGGATCGTGATATCGCCATGGTGTTCCAGAGCTACGCTCTGTACCCCCACATGACCGTTTACAAGAACATCGCTTTCGGTCTGGAGCTGCGCAAGACCCCGAAGGACGAGATCGACCGCCGCGTTCACGAGGCTGCCAAGATCCTGGAGATCGAGCACCTGCTGGACCGCAAGCCCAAGGCTCTGTCCGGCGGCCAGCGTCAGCGTGTTGCCCTGGGCCGTGCAATGGTTCGTAACCCGGCAGTCTTCCTGCTGGACGAGCCCCTGTCCAACCTGGATGCTAAGCTGCGTACCAGCATGCGCACCGAGATCATCAAGCTGCACAAGAAGCTGGCTACCACCTTCATCTATGTTACCCATGACCAGACCGAGGCTATGACCATGGGCGACCGCATCGTTGTTATGAAGGACGGCATCATCCAGCAGGTCGATACCCCGCAGAACCTGTACGACATGCCCTGCAACATGTTCGTTGCCGGCTTCATCGGCAGCCCCCAGATGAACTTCCTGGACGGCACCGTGACCAAGAACGGCGATCAGTACGCCATTGACCTGGGCGGCGACACCATCCCCCTGCCCAAGGAAAAGACCGCTGACGGCAAGCTGGATACCTACGTTGGCAAGAAGGTCAAGATGGGCATCCGTCCTGAGGATATCGACGACGAGCCCGAGTTTATGGCAAAGCACCCCGACTGCCACCTGGAGGCTCAGGTCGATGTGTCCGAAATGATGGGCGCTGAGATCTACCTGTACCTGGAGTACAAGGGCAACAAGATGACCGCCCGTGTTGCTCCCACCTCCAAGGCACGCAACGGAGACACCGTCCGCGTTGCATTCGATCCGCACAAGGTCCACGTCTTTGATGTCGAGACCGAGCAGACCATCCTGAACTAAGTTCTCCAGGGATCATCTTTTGATCCTCCTAATAAGCAAAAGCCGCCGGGAAGCGATTTCCGGCGGCTTTTGGCTTTTGTCTAAAAGAACACACATTGGAACATTATAAGGGAGATTTCACCATGGAACACATGATGCTTCTGGTCACCTACCGTATGCTCCCCGGCCAGCGGGACGCTTTTCTGCAGGAGGTCGCCGCTGCCGGCATTCTGGCAAAGGTCCAGCAGGAGGACGGTTTTGAGCGCTATGATTACTACCTGAGCGCCGCCGACCCGGACGAGCTGCTCATCGTTGAGGAGTGGGACTCCGAAGCCCAGCAGCAGGCCCACGTAAACACCGACCACATGGCCCAGCTCCGCGCCATCAAGGAGAAGCATGTCGCTTCCACCGCGATGCAGCGCATTGCCAAAGCCGACTGAGCACGAGAGGATAGAAAAGCACCCGCGGCCTGCAGGCTGCGGGTGCTTTTTCCGAAGGAGAGAACGGAATGCTCAGCCCTTGACACCGCCCAGTGCAACACCACGGACGATGAACTTGGACAGCAGCAGATAAACAATGATCACAGGCAGGATGGCAATGGCCACCAGCATATAGACCTTGCCCATATCGAACTTGAGGAAGTCGGCACTGCGGAGCTGTGCAATGAGGATGGGCAGGGTCTTTTTGTCTGCCGTATCCAGCACCAGTGCGGGGATGAAGTAGTTGTTCCAGCTGGACACAAAGGAGAAGATGGCCTGCACCGCCAAAGCGGGCTTCATAATGGGAAGCACGATATGGTTGAAGGTGTAGAACTCCCCTGCGCCATCAATGCGGGCGGCTTCCACGATCTCCATGGGCAGGCTGGCATCCAGATACTGCTTCATAAAGAAGAACACCGCCGGGGCCGCAATGCTGGGGATGATGAGGGGAATGAAGCTGTTCTTCAGCCCCATCTTCGTGATGAGCTGCAGGAAGCCCAGCGCCGAGACCTGGGTCGGCATGGTCATAATGAGCAGGATGATGGCAAACGCCGCCTTTTTGAACCGGAAGTTATAGGCGTAGATGCCGTAGGCTGTCAGGGCCGAAAAATAGACGCTGAGGGCAGCCGAGCAGCCGGACACGATCAGGCTGTTCCGCACACCAGTCAGCACCGGGATGTTGGCATCTGACAGCACATTTTTCAGGTTGGTCATCAAGGATCTGCCCGGCAGAAAGGAAAAGCCCTTCTGGATCTCAAAATGGGTGCGGGTGGAATTGATGACCAGCACATAGAAGAAGAACAGGCATAAAAAGCTCAGCAGCACCAGCGCCGCATAGCACACCGTGCGGCGGGCCGCAAGGGTCGCTTTTTCGGATCTTGTCTTGACTGCGTGTGACATTATGCTTTTCCTCCCTTCACCTGTTTGGCCGCCTGCCTGCGGGCCTTGCGCTCGGCCTTGCTCAGGCCGTCGTCCTCCTTGGTCAGGGCCATGTAAACGATCACGCAGAGCACTGCGCACACCAGGAACAGCACCACCGAGACCGCGCCTGCCATGCCGTAGTTCTTGCTGAACAGGTGGTTGTTCAGGTACATGATCATGGTGGTGGAGGTGCGGTCGGGGCCGCCCTTGCCGTTGGTCAGGATCTGCGGCACATCGAACATCTGCAGGCCGCCGATCATCGAAGTGATCATCACATAGACCAGGATCGGCCGGATGAGCGGGATGGTGATCTTCCAGAACATCTGATTCGGGGTGCAGCCGTCCAGCTCCGCTGCCTCATACAGGGTGGGGTCCACGCCCATGATGGCCGCCATCAGCATGATGGTCGTATTGCCGAACCACATCAGGAAGTTCATCAGGCCGATGAGGCCGCGGTTGCCCCAGACACTGTTCAGGAAGCTGAAGGGCTCCTTGAGGATGCCCATGCCCACCAGTGCAGCGTTCACGGGGCCGTTATCCGAGAACAGGGCAAAGAACAGCATGGCAAATGCCGAAGCCATGATGAGGTTGGGCATGTAGATGACTGTCTTGAAGAAGGTCTGGCCCTTCAGCTTCAGGCGCAGGTCGGTGAACCAGGCCGCCAGCAGCAGCGAGATGGCGATCTGCGGGATGAAGCCGATGATCCAGAGCAGCAGCGTGTTGCCAAAGTATTTGGGCAGGTCGGTTGCAAACAGGGTGATGTAGTTCTTCAGGCCCACAAAGGTGGGGCCGATGATCTTCAGGCCGCTGCGGTAATATTCAAAAAAGCTGTAATAGATCGTAGACCCCAGTGGAATGAGCTGGAACACCGCAAAGATGAGGAAGAACGGTGCAATGAAGATATAGCCCCACTTTGCATAGCTGATCGAGCCGTTCTTCTTTGGTTTTGCTCCCATAGTAACTGCCCTCCTGACGTACACTGCCCAAAGCAAAACGGGGCGGGCGGGATCAGCGTCCGGCCCGCCCCATTCAGATTCGGTTCAAAAGGTTTTCAGGTTCCGGCTGCGCTTATGCGGGCCAGACCACATCGGTCAGCTCGGGGTACTTTTCCTTGATGGCGGTCTCGAAGTTTGCCTTTGCGGTATCCTCGTCCACCGTGCCGGTAAAGTAATCCTTGAAGGCAGTCTGGAAGCTCTCGTTCAGGCCCTGATCGTACGGGCCTGCGTTGGACATATCGATCTTCTTTGCAGCTTCTGCAAACAGGGCGATATGGTTCTGGCCGCCCAGGAAGTCGGAGGCATAATCGCTGTTTGCGATCTCTTCCATGGCCTTCTCGTTGTTGGTGTAATCCTGCGTATCCAGGGTGATCTGCTTCATAATGGCTTCGTCGCAGGTCAGCTTCTGCATCACGTCGCGGATGATATCGGTATTATCGGTACCGGCTGCCGCGCAGATCCAGGTGCCGCCCCAGTAATAGGGCTGAGGACCTTCGCAGACTGCGTAATCGCCGTAGATGCCGTTGCCCACTTCTTCCTTGCCGCCCTCGGCCACAGGGGTCTCCAGAGAGTTACCCAGCAGGGTGAAGTTGATGCCCCAGGTGGAGTAGAAGAAGCCAAACACCTTGCCGCTCGGGCCCTGATCGGCTGCCCACTGGCTGTCCCACAGGCTGGACTTATTGTTGTAGCCCTTATCGGTGTACTCCTTGGTCTGATCGACCCACTTCATAATGTTGGGGTCTACCTTGACGGTCGTGCCGTCCACCCAAGGAGCGTCCACGTTGTTGGAGAAGGTGCGGTAAGCATCATCGAAGCCGGACAGCATCTTGTAGCCCTTTGCATAGGCCTGTGCAGCCACCTCGTTGAACTTATCCCAATCGGACAGATGGCTCTGCACCTCGGTGGGATCATCGGTGCCCAGCACTTCCTTGGCGATGCTGCGGCGGTATGCGAACAGACCGGGGGTCGCCTGCCAGGTGGTGCCGCGCTGGCTGCCGTCCACGCTGACAATATCCTTGGTGTACTGGTACTGACCGGCCAGATCGGCATCGGTCAGGCCGATGTCTGCCTTGACATCCAGCGCGTAATCGGAATCCACATACTTCAGTGCGTAGTCAGCCTCGATCAGGAAGATATCTACCTTGTCATCATCGGCGGCGGAGTCCTGATTCAGCAGGGCCTCATCCAGCTTATTCTGGTAGTTGTTGTTCTCGTTGGCGTTGATGGTCCACTTGACAACGGTGCCATCTTTCAGGGTGGTGGTGGATTTATCCTCAGCGATGGAGGCGACCTCGGGGTAATAGTTATTGAAGCGGCCCTGGAACTCGTCGTTCCAGCACCAGATATTCAGCACCTTGCCCTGAGCTGCCGGAGCATCGGAAGCGGCGGAAGAAGTTGCGGCAGAGGATGCCGCGCCGGTAGAAGAAGAGGAGCCGCCGCATGCGCTCAGCGCTGCACTGATGGTAACTGCACCGGAAGCCAGCAGGAAATTACGACGCGAAATCTTTCTCATAATGAAAAACCTCCTTCAATGGTTTTCGTGAAAAAGCGTTTCAAATTCAAGGCTCCGGTTCGCCCGGAACCAAATCCAACCCATTCATTCGATGCTGCGCACCGAGCCGCCCTCCAGCAGTTTTCCTGTCACCGGGATCTGCTCGGCCAGCGTCACACGGGGGTGCTCGATCATCTGCACCAGTTTATCCGCTGCCATCCGGCCCAGCATTCTGGTGTTCTGCTGCCAGGTCACCAGCTGGGGTTTCATCACGCGGGAGAGGTAAATGCCGTCATATCCCATCACGGAAATATCCTCTGGAATGCTCAGGCCCGCTTCCTGCAGAGCGATGCAGCCGCCCATGGCCGAGAAATCATCGGGGAAGAGGATGCAGGTGGGCCGCTGGGGCAGTGCCAGCAGGGCCCGGGTCTCCTCGGCACAGCGGTCGGGATCGTGATACACACCGCAGCGCACATATTCTTCGGGGACCTGCAGCCCCAGCTCCGCGCAGCTCTTGTAGAAGCCCGCCAGCCGGTTCTCCGTCACCGCCGTGCGCTCGCCATGGATAAAGGCGATGCGGCGGTGGCCGTTGGCGTAGGCGTACCGCACCAGCGCCGAAAGCCCGTTGACATTATCGGAAAGGACCGCCATCCGGTTGTTGAACACATGGTCGATGGTCACCACCGGCACATCACTGTTGACCAGCTCCACCACCTGCGGATCGTTGAAATCCACGCAGGCGATCACCGCTCCGTCCACGCCCCGGTAGTGGCAGTGCTCCAGATAGGTCATTGTTCTGCCGCCGAGGTTCCGGTTGACAAAGGTGATATCATAGCCCAGCTTTTCCACCTGCACCTTGAAGCTGTCCAGCACCGCCGAGAAGTACTCGTGGGCCAGGCCGCTCTGCCGCTCGTCCACAAACAGAACGCCAAGGTTGTAGGTACGGTTGGTCTTCATTGCGCGGGCCGCCATATTGGGCACATAGCCCATCCGGCGGGCCGCCTCGCGGACACGGTCGCGGGTCGCAGCAGAGATGTCCGACTGGCCATTGAGCGCTTTGCTCACCGTTGCCACCGAGACACCGCATTCACGCGCCAGATCTTTTAAGGATGACATTTCGCCGCCCTCCCTCACAGGGACCCGCTCATGGCTCCCGAACGAATCCTAAATCGTTTTCGCAATTTCAATATAGCGCACTTTGCACTAAAAATCAAGCAGAAGAAGAAAAGTTTTATCCTAAAAGTCTGCATTTCAGCAGGTTGCGAGATTTCATTTCCTCAGAATTATGCAGTCTGTATCGTTTTCGTTACATTTCGTTACCGTTCGATAATTTTTTCGTTTCCATACAGGTTTCCACCCCTGAACCAGCCCGCTGCACCCTTGTTGTATATTTCAGGTCTGCTCTTGATTTTTCCCGCAGGATAGACTATTCTTAGGGTGACAAGTGCCTTTCCCACCCTTGGGCCGCAAATTCTAAATCGTTTTCGCCATCAAATGATTTCAGCATTTCCGGTTTACCCTATAAGGAGGAACAAGGCTATGAGATTCGGACATTTTGATGATGCGCGCCGGGAATATGTGATCGACACGCCCCGCACTCCCCTGCCCTGGATCAACTATCTGGGCAGCGAGGACTTTTTCAGTCTGGTGTCCAACACCGGCGGCGGTTACAGCTTTTACCGGGATGCCCGGCTGCGGCGGCTGACCCGCTACCGCTACAATAATTCCCCGCTGGACATGGACGGCCACCGCATCTACATCAACGATGGCGGCACCATCTGGAACCCGGGCTGGCAGCCCGCCAAGACGGAACTGGACAGTTACACCTGCCGCCACGGTCTGGGCTACACGATCCTGCAGGGCGAAAAAAGCGGCATTGCGGCCGCTCAGGAACTTTTTGTGCCCCGGGGCGATGCCTGTGAGATCGACCGGCTGACGCTGGAAAACAAGACCGCTGCCCCCCGCACGCTGGACGTGTTCAGCTATGTGGAGTTCTGCCTGTGGGATGCCATGGACGACAGCTCCAATTTCCAGCGCAACTTTTCCACCGGCGAGGTGGAAGTGGTGGAAAGTGCCATCTATCATAAGACAGAGTACCGGGAGCGCCGGGATCACTACGCCGTGTTCTGGGCCAACGCCCCCGTTACCAGTTTCGACACCAGCCGGGATGCCTTCTGCGGCGTATACAGCGGCCCCGCCGCACCGGAAGCGGTCAAAGCCGGTCACTGCTCGAACAGCATTGCCCACGGCTGGGCTCCGGTGGGTGCCCACCATTTCCATCTCACGCTGGCACCGGGTGAGAGAAAGAGCATCATCTTCGGGCTGGGCTACATTGAAAACCCGGTCGGGGAAAAATTCAGCGCTCCCGGCATCATCAACAAAGCCCGGGCCGAAGCCATGATGGCCCGCTATGCCACCGACGCACAGGTGGATGCCGCCCGCAGGGCACTGGCCGACTACTGGCAGGAGCTGCTCTCGGGCTGGCAGCTGACCTCCGGCGAGGAAAAGCTGGACCGGATGGTGAGCCTTTGGAATCAGTATCAGTGCATGGTCACCTTCAACATGAGCCGCAGTGCCAGCTATTACGAGAGCGGCATCGGCCGCGGCATGGGGTTCCGGGATTCCTGTCAGGATCTGCTGGGCTTCGTTCACATGATCCCTTCCCGCGCACGGGAACGCATTCTGGACATTGCTGCCACCCAGTTTGAGGACGGCAGTGCCTACCACCAGTACCAGCCCCTGACCAAAAAGGGCAACAGCGACGTGGGCAGCGGCTTCAACGATGACCCGCTCTGGCTCATTGCGTGCACCGCCGCCTATCTGCGGGAGACCGGTGACTGGTCGATCCTGGACGAACCGGTTGCCTTTGACAACGACGTGACCAGAGCACAGCCCCTGATGGAGCATCTGCGCCGGAGCTTCCGTTACACCCATACCCATCTGGGCCCCCACGGCCTGCCGCTGATCGGCCGGGCCGACTGGAACGACTGCCTGAACCTGAACTGCTTCTCGGAGCACCCGGGCGAGAGCTTCCAGATCACCGGCCCCAGCGAGGGCCCCGTGGCTGAGAGCGTATTCATTGCGGGCATGTTCGTGAAATACGGCCGCGAGTACGCCGAACTCTGTGACCACCTGCACCTCACCGAGGAGGCCGCCAGTGCCCGCACCGCCATTGACGCAGTAGAACAGGCCACCCTGACCGCCGGCTGGGACGGCGCATGGTTCCGCCGTGCCTACGATGCCTTTGGTGCCCCCGTAGGCAGCAGGGAATGCGACGAGGGGCAGATCTTCATCGAACCCCAGGGCATGTGCGTGATGGCCGGGATCGGCCGGGAGACCGGTCAGGCTGAAGCCGCACTGAAGAGCGTGGAGGAGCGGCTGGACACCCCGTACGGCGTGGTACTGCTCCAGCCCGCCTACACCACCTACCGGCTCAATCTGGGCGAGATCTCCAGCTATCCCCCGGGCTACAAGGAGAACGCTGGTATCTTCTGCCACAACAACCCCTGGATCAGCTGCGCTGAGACCGTGCTGGGCCACGGTGACCGGGCCTTTGCTGTCTACAAAAAGACCTGCCCGGCCTATATCGAGGACATCAGCGAGATCCACCGCACCGAACCCTACGTTTACAGCCAGATGGTGGCAGGCCGCGATGCCCCCACCTTCGGCGAGGCCAAGAACAGCTGGCTGACCGGCACGGCGGCATGGACCTTCGTGAACGTAAGCCAGTACATTCTGGGCATCCAGCCCACTCTGGACGGCCTGCGCGTTGACCCCTGCATCCCCCACACGCTGGCAGGCTACACCGTCACCCGCCGTTACCGGGGTGCCGTGTACCACATCCGGGTGGAGAACCCCCACGCCGTGCAGAAGGGCGTGCAGAGCGTCACCGTGAACGGCGCTCCTATTGCGGGCACCCTCCTGCCGCTGGCAAAGGCCGGTGAAAGTGTAGAGGTCTCTGTCATTCTTGGATAACCCCCCTCACAGCAAAAAGACCGCCAAAGCAAGTAGAAACGCTTGCTCTGGCGGTCTTTTCAATACAGTTTTTTCAGCTTCAATTACAGCATCTTGGAAAGGAAAGCTTTCAGACGAGGATGCTTGGGGTTCGAGAAGAGCTCCTGCGGGGGCTCATCTTCCTGGATCCTGCCTTCATCGATGAAGATGACGCGGTTGGACACCTCGCGGGCAAAGCCCATCTCGTGGGTGACCACCAGCATGGTGATGCCGGTGTGGGCCAGCTCCTTCATCAGCTCCAGCACCTCGCCGACCATCTCAGGGTCAAGGGCGGAGGTGGGCTCGTCGAACAGGATGACATCCGGGTCCATGGCCAGAGCGCGGGCAATGGCAATGCGCTGCTGCTGGCCGCCGGAAAGGCTTTTGGGGAACACATTGGCTTTATCGGACAGGCCGACACGGGCCAGCAGCTCCTCGGCGCGCTTGGAAGCCTCCTCCTTGCTCTTGAGCTTGAGCAGCTCCGGGGCCAGGCAGAGGTTCTGCTTGACGGTCAGGTGGGGGAAGAGGTTGAAGTGCTGGAACACCATGCCCATCTTCTGGCGCACGGCATCGATGTGGGCATCATCCACCTCGATGCCCTCAAACTTGATGGAGCCGCCGGTGGGGATCTCCAGCCGGTTCAGGCAGCGCAGGAAGGTGGACTTACCGCAGCCGGAGGGGCCGATCAGGCAGACCACATCGCCGCGGTAGATGTCGATATCGATGCCCTTCAGGACATCCAGGGTGGGGGTGGGCTGCTTTGCGCCCTTTTTGACCTCACCGCCGTAGGTCTTGGTCAGACCACGGACTTCCAGGATCTTTTCAGCATGATTAGCGGTCACCTTGCGCCATCCTCCTCTCAAACTTCGACAGCAGCCATGTAAAGATCATGACTAAAATCAGATAGACCACTGCAACGCCCAACAGGGGGAACATGGCCTCGTAAGTACGGTTCATAATGCCCTGCGCCGCATACAGCAGCTCTTTGCCGCCGATAACGGTGATGAGCGAGGTATCCTTGAGCAGGATGATGAACTCGTTGCCCAGTGCAGGCAGCACCGCGCGGATGGCCTGCGGAATGACAATGACCACCATGGTGGTCATGTAGTTCAGGCCCAGGCTGCGGCCGGCTTCCATCTGGCCGGGGTCCACCGCCATCAGGCCGCCGCGGATGATCTCCGAAACGTAAGCGCCCGAGTTGATGCCCAGTGCCAGTGCGCCGACCACGGTAAAGTTGCGGCTGTTGGCAAAGATGACCATGCTCATAATGAGCAGCTGCACCATCATGGGGGTGCCGCGGATGATGGTGGTGTACACCTGACAGACGGCGTTGAAGAAGCCCAGCACCGGGTTCCTGCGGCCGGGACGCTGCTGGTCGTGCGCAACACGCACCAGTGCCACCACGCTGCCCAGCACCACGCCCATTGCCAGCGCAATGGCGGTGACCAGCAGAGTGGTGCCCACGCCCTGGATGTACTGCACCCAGCGGTCGTTCAGGATGAACGCCTGATAGAATTTGAAGAACATTTCCTGCCCGAAGCCCAGCTTCGTGCCGCTATTCAGCAGCTCTTTCAGCAGTTCGTATTGTGCGGCCATTCGCATCCTCGCTTTCTGAAATTGTTAGAATTTTGTAACCTGTTCTTTCCAAAAAAGGGGAGGTGCCCCAGATGGGGCCGCCTCCCCGTGATACAAGGTACAGCTGAATTATTCAGCGGTGATGTACTTGTCCACGATGGACTGCAGGGTGCCGTCAGCCTTCAGCTCTTCCAGAGCGGCATTGACAGCATCCTCCAGAGCGGAGCCCTTTGCCATGCCGATGGCGTAGTCCTCCTCGGCGTAGCTGGTGTCCAGAATGACCAGACCGGGGTTGGCGGCAACGTACTCCTTTGCAGGGGCATTGTCGATGACAACTGCATCGACCTGGCCATTCTTCAGAGCCTGCACAGCGGTCAGGCCGTCGTCGTATGCGACCACAGCGTCATCGCCGAAGTCATCAGAGCAGTAGATGTAGCCGGTGGTGCCGCGCTGGGTGCCGATCTTCTTGCCTGTCAGATCATCGGGAGAGGTGATATCAGAGCCGTTCGGCACAATGATGGACTGGATGCCGGTGGCGTAGCTGTCGGAGAAATCCATCACAGCCTTGCGCTCGTCGGTCACGGTAACGCCAGCCATGACGATATCAGCCTTGCCCTGCTGCACGCTCAGCAGTGCTGCGTCGAAGTCCATATCATCGATCTGCAGCTCCAGGCCCAGCTTCTCAGCGATTGCCTTGGCGGTGTCCACATCGATGCCCTCGATCTCACCGGAGTCGGTGGTCATCTCATACGGAGGGAAGGTGGCGTTGGTGGCCATGGTCAGCTTGCCAGCCTCAACGGTGGTCAGCTCAGCGGCAGCGCTGGTGGAAGCAGCCTCGGAAGAAGCTGCACTGCTTGCAGTGGAAGAAGCGGTGCTGGAGGCGGAACCGCCGCAGGCAGTCAGAGCCAGAGCGGCAGCGGTCAGACCAGCGGCAGCCAGAAAGCTGCGGCGATTGATCTTTTTCATATTCAAACACTCCTCTGTTGATTGTATATTTTTTCACTTTCCCGGCACGATGCGCTTCACCGTGTCATCAAGGAACAGAATTAGTATATGTTGTACAAATAAAAAAGTCAAGTGTTGTGCAAAAAATCGGAACAAATGAAACCCTTTTGAAAACATTTATACAGGTTGCATCCCATTTTCAGTGTATATATTCATTTTACTTCTGTGTTTCTGTCATTCCGTTGTATTCTGCTAGTGAATCTTCCCACGGGACTTAATCCCGGACATTGACACCTTTTCCTTCCAATTGATATAATCAGGCTGGAACAACGGTAAAAAGTAACCAAGCTCAAACCGCGCTGCCCCGCCGGGATGCGGGGAGAAAGGATCCTGCTATGAAAAATCGTATGCTGAAAGCCCTGGCCGCCTTTGGTCTGTCCGTCTGCGTGCTGGCGGGCAGTTCTGTGGTCGGCATGGCCGAAGAGACCCCGGGCAAAACCGAGTGCAAAGAACACACCTGGAAGACCACGACAGAGTATAAGACCGAGTGTGTGGAGACCACCTTCCAGCATAAGCTCCCCGATGGCACCACCGAGACCCTTACACTTTGCCCCGAATGCGGCAAGGTAAAAAATAACACCCAGCTGACCAAGGTAAACGGTGTCTTTTCCAACTTTTCCAACCTGACTGTTTATACCGGAACTCTGCAAAACGGTGAGCAGGTAATGACGGCGGCGTTCTACTACCCCACTGTTATTGAACGGGTCGTCTGCGAAAAGTGCGGCACCGTAAAGAGCGAGGAGATCACCCCCGCCCGTGTGATGGCCCAGCCAGTCATTGCCAGCATCGAGGTACCCGCCAATACCGTTTCCGGCTACAGCCTGATGCAGATCAATGCCGACGGTACTGAAACGCCGGTTAGTGTCTCCTACAACACCGAGCTGAACAAGGCATACTTCCGGCTGGATGTCACCACCGGGGCCCAGCTGCTGCGGATGGTTCCCACCACCTGATTTCCCCGCATAACCAACGAGACCGCCCGGTGGGCGGTCTCGTTTTTGTTTTATCACTGTTTCTTTGGCAGGGGGATGCCCAGCACCAGGGCAATGCCCACGGCCAGCGCCACGGCGATCTTGAAAGTGGAGATGCCGTTTGCCAGCGCCAGAGCGTTGTCGCCCTGAATGAAGTAGTAGGCGCTGTAATAGATGCCCGCACCGGGCACCAGCGGAAAGATGCCGGTGAGCAGGAACACCGTCACCGGTGTCCTGAGGGTTATCGCAAGGATGCGGGCCAGCAGCGTCAGCGGAATGACCGCCAGCAGCGAGGCCGCAAAGGCTTCCATCCCGAACAGCTCCGCGATCTCGTATACCAGCCACCCCACTGCGCCCACCAGCCCGCAGTAGGGCAGGGTGCGCCTGGGGCAGGCAAAGAGGATGGCAAAACTCAGGGTGCCCGCCCCGGCCAGCAGGAACTGCAGGGCCAGACGGCCCAGCTGCTCCCCGGTGAAAAGAAGTTCTGTCATACCACGGCCACCCCCTTCAAAAAGGCATAGAGGCTCAGCACAAGGCCGGTGCCGATGGCGATGCTGGCCGCAATGAGCAGCGCGTCGATCATACGGATGGTGCCGGACAGGTAATCGCCCTGCACAAAGTCCCGGATGCCCATGGTAAAGGCGATGCCGGGAGTCAGGATCATCAGGGTGCCGATGATGGCGTGACTGGCTTCAGTGCCCAGCAGGCTGCAGCCCAGAATACAGCACAGGGTGATGAGGGCGGCGGTGGAGATGGTTCGGAACCCGCCCCCCACGCCGTGCCGCCCGCAGAACAGCAGGTAGGCGTTGGCCGCAACACCGGCCGCAGCGGCGGCAAGCCCTGCTTTCAGGTCGCCGCCAAAAATCAGCGCAAAGCAGAACGCGCCGCCCATGCCCGCCGCAATCTGCACCCAGTCCTTCGGAAAAGGGATGCCCCTGGCCTGAGCCAGCCGGGTCTCGGCCTCATCGATGGTGTCCACTTCCCCGGACGCGATCTGGCGGGAAAGCTGATTCACCGCCGCCACCCGCCCCAGGTGGGTGGTACGGGTGGGCACGTTGCGCACCTCGCTCATCTCCGCCGTGCCTGCGCTGGCAAAAATGCCGTTGGTCAGCACATAGACATGGAACTCCCGCAGGTGGAAGCTGGCCGCCATGATCTCCATGGTCTGCTCCACCCGGAACACCTCTGCCCCGTTCTCCAAAAGGGTCTGACCGGCCGCCATAATAAAATCCATGATGCGGCGGCGCTGTTCCCCGTCCGGATACAATTCCCTCTCTGCCATGCTGTGGTCTCCTTAAAATTGGCATAAAAAATGACCGCCTCAACGTTTCAGTGCCTGAGCGGTCATTTTTCTTGACGAATCTATTTGTAGTATAGTCAATCTCCGGCGGCTTGTCAAGCAGGCACACCGTTTTTTCAGAACTTGAACAGGTTCACGATCCGCTGCCACAGGCGGGTGAAGAAGTTGCCTTCCTGCACATCGGCGGTGGTCTGGGCGGTAACATCCGCAGCGGCGACCGTCTCACCGGTCTTATAGATGAACTTCACGCTGCCGGAAGCATCCTCGGACTTACCGGCAAAGCTGGTGTAGTCCTCCAGACGGCTGGTCATCTCGTCCAGCACGGTCTTCAGGCCATGGATCTGCTCCTCGTCCAGAGCGCCGGTCAGCTTGGAGATGCCCTCCTCATTGAACTGGTTCAGGCCATCGTTCAGCCGGACCGTGCCATCGCTGAGCTGGCCTGCGCCATCATTCAGGGTGGTCACGCCGTCATACAGGGTCTTGGTTCCATCGGCCAGCTGGGCGGCACCGTCCTTTGCGGAGTGGGCACCGTCAGCAGCGGTGGCAACACCGTTGGTGTACTGGTTGACACTGGACACGAAATACTGGATCTGCGCCAGGCTGTTCTTCAGGGCACGGACATCTGCGATATCCTGGCTGTTCTCAGCCTGATACTTCAGCTCGTCATGCACGGTCTGCTTGGCGCTGGCAGTGCTCAGGTCAAGCATGGCGCTGAACATGGAGGGGTCGTAGCTCTGCATCAGCCGCAGAGCCGCTTCCAGGTCATGGTTGGTCTTGGTTGCGGAGAGGTACAGGGCAATGTCCAGCTGGCTGTCCTTGAAGCTGGGCTCCTGCTCCCAGACGGTGCGCACCATCTTCTTGCGGGCAGCGGCCAGTGTCTTTTCGTTCATGGTCAGCACTTCGTCAATGACGGAAGCGTAGTTGTCCCAGGTCATGGGGGTGTCGATCAGGCCGCCCTCCATCAGGGTGCTGTTGGCGGAGGCCAGAACACCATCGGCCACCTGCTGGGCACCGGCCTGCAGGGCGGCGTTGTTGGAGCTCAGGGTATCCAGGCCGTTGGTCAGCTGGCCCAGACCATCGTCCAGGGCAGAAGCACCGCTGTTCAGCTGAGAAGCGCCGTCCAGCAGGGCCAGGGTACCGTTGGCCAGCTGGGAAGCACCGTCCACCAGTTGGGCGGCACCATCCATCAGCTGGTTCATGGCATCGTTCAGCTGGCCGATGCCATCGGTCAGCTCGTTGAGGCTGCTCAGGTCAAAGGCATTGGTGCCCAGCGCATCGGCGTTGGTGGCACAGGCCAGCATGACCTGCGGTGCGGTCAGGTTCTCAACATCGGCTTCCACGGTGACGCTGTCCTGCAGATAATCCTCCACAGTGGACAGGTCATCGGGCAGCAGGCCGTCCAGAGAGTCCTTCACGCCGGGCAGGCAGACGAAAGCGGCCACGCTGCTCTTGGCGGCAGATTCCAGCATTCCGTGCTCGGCGCTCAGGTTGGTGGCATCCTGACCAAAGATCACGCCCACAGCAGTGATGAGCGGGGTGACAACAGTGCGCTCCTTGCCGTTGACGGTCACGGTGCCGGTCTCGTTGTTGGTCAGGTCGACGGTCACGGTCAGGTGGCCGCTCTTGCCGATCAGGTTCTCAAGGCTGTCGGTCACGCCGTCCAGCGTATAGGTGACCTTTGCGGTGATGGGCAGGGCCTTGTCGGTATTGCCCTTATAGTACACGTCGGTGTCGTCGGTGTTCCAGACCAGCTTTTCGCCGTCCTGGGTGAACGCGGCATCGCTCTCGGTGTTCTGGATATCGGTCAGGGTGCTCTCATCGGTGACATTGGACAGGCCGGAAGCGCTGTACAGGTGCTCGCTGACGGTGGTGGACTTGATGGAGCCGTCGGCGTTCATCACGGCGTAGACGGTCTCATCCTTGGAATAATCGGCCTTGGCGGCTGCAAAGGCGGGCATGGTCATGCCTGCGGCGAGAGTCAGCGCCAGCGCCGCACTGGCGAAACGAAGCGATTTTTTCATGGTAGTTACTCCTTATCAGACTTCTTGGCGTTGGAAGATTCAGGGACCAGCCAGTGCATGGTGGTGTGGCGGATGACCCAGTCCAGCAGCATCAGGGCGGCGGGCAGAACGACCAGAATGACAGCCATACTGATCAGCGCGCCGCGGGAGATGAGCCGGCAGATGCTCTGCAGCAGCTCCATCTTACTGATGGCGGCCACGCCGACGGTAGCGGCAAAGAAGGTCAGGCCGCTGGTCAGGATGGACTGGCTGCAGTGCTCCAGCGACTGCTGGGCAGCTTCCTGCGGGGTGCGGCCATAGCTGCGCTCCTCGTGATAACGGGTGGTCATCAGGATGGAGTAGTCCACAGTCGCGCCCAGCTGGATGGTACCGATGACGATGCTGGCGATGAAGGGCAGCTGGGTACCGGTGAAGTACGGAATGCCCATATTGATGGAGATGGCGGCCTCGATACTGGCAACCAGCAGCACAGGGATGGACAGGCTCCGGAAGGAGATCAGGATGATGGCAGCGACTGCCATGATCGACCAGACGTTGACGTTCTTGAAATCCACGTCCGCGACCTCGATCAGATCCTTGGTCATGGCACCCTCGCCGGTGATGACACCGTTGGGGTCAACCGCCTTGATGAGGCCATTCATCTCGGTCAGCTGGTTGTTGATGGCATCGGTACCGGTCTTATAGGAGCTGTTGGCCAGAATGAGCTTGTAGCCGCCGGACTGCAGGATCTCGGTCACGCTGTCGGGCAGCAGTTCGGTCTGGAAGCCCGGGCCGGTGATGGAATCCAGGCTCACCACCTGGGTGATGCCGTCCACATCCTTGAGCTCATCGCAGAGGTCAGACACCTGCGTTGCGGTCAGGTCCTCATCCACCAGAATAAAGTGGGAGGTGGTCATGCCAAAGTCCTCGCCCAGCTTGTTGGTGCCAACGATACCGGTCAGATCCTGGGGCAGCGAGTCGAACAGGGTGTAGTAGACCTCGGTCTTTTGCTGGGCCACCACAAAGGGCACCAGCAGCACAAGAAAGACGACCACGATGGGCATTGCGTGCTTGGAAACAAAGTAGCTGAGCTTGGTCAGCTTGGGCACGATGGTGCGGTGCTTGTACTTTTCGACCTGCTTATCAAAGGTCAGGATCAAAGCAGGCAGGACGACGATGGTGCAGATAACACCCAGCGCCACACCCTTTGCCATAACAACACCGATATCGCGGCCCAGCGTCAGGCGCATGGCGCACAGTGCCAGGAAGCCCGCAATGGTGGTCAGGGAGGAAGCGGTGATGGAGGTCATGGTCTTGCAGATGGCGGTCACCATGGCTTCCTCGTTGGAGGAGCGGAGTTCCTTTTCCTCCTGATAACGGTGGAGCAGGAAGATGGAGAAGTCCATCGTCACGCCCAACTGCAGCACCGTGGAAAGCGCCTGGGTGATGTAGCTGATCTGACCCAGGAAGATGTTGGTGCCAAAGTTGTACGCAATGGGGAACAGCAGGCCCAGCATGAACAGCACGGGCGTGATGGTGCTCTCCAGCGAGAGGAACAGCACCAACATACTGGCACCCACAGCGCACAGGATGTACAGCGGCATTTCTTTATTGATCAGTGCCTTGGTATCCTGCAAGATGACGCTCATGCCGCCAAAGTAGCAGTCGTGCCGCAGCACCTGTTTGATCTGCTTGACGGCGTTCATCGTCTCATCGCTGGCGCTGGGCGCATCAAACCGGACGATGAGCATGGTGGAATCATTTTTACCGAACATGAACTGCTGGACATCCGCGGGCAGCATCTCGGTGGGGATGCTGGGGTCGATGACATCGCTGAGCCAGAAGGTCTGTGTGACACCGGGCACCGCATCAATGTCCTTCTTCATGGCGATCAGTTCATTGGTAGGCAGGCCTTCCACCGTGATCATACCGGTGGAGGCCAGATGGAAGTCGTCCTCAAGCGCTACCTCGCCGATCATGGAGTCGAGCTCCTGCGGCAGATAGGTCAGGACATCATAGTTGATGCGGGTAGCAACCGCGCCGATTGCGGAAGGGATCAACAGCAGGACCGCTACTGTTAAGATCAGCTTGCGCAGACGCACGATGCTCTGTGCGATCTTTTTCATGGGAACCCTCCATACGAAAGTTGATTGGATCTGCCCTAAAATGACCCGTGGTCATTTCTGAGCAAGCACTATTATAACCAATCGACGCAAGGTGTCAAGATAGAAAATGACCAAAAGTCAGTTTTCTTATCACAAAGCAAAAATTGTATAGCTTGTCCGGGGGCTTTTGCTCTTGCGCTCTTCCCTTCTCCCTGCTAAAATATTGTTTACACGACAAAACAACGTCAGAAAAGAGGATGCAGCAAGCTATGAGCACCGTGGAAGGAAAGAAACAGGAAAAGCGCCGTGCGCTTCTGGACGCAGCTTACGAGCTGTTTCTGGAGCGGGGCACCTCCAAGACCAGCGTGGAGGATATCACCTCCCGCGCCAAGGTGGGCAAGGGCACGTTCTACCTCTATTTTGCCGATAAGGGTTCGGTCACGCAGGCCCTGCTGGCCCGGGTGAGCTACCAGCTGCTGGACAACGCCTGTGCCGCCGCCGAGCAGCACGCCGCCGAGCTTACCAGCTTCCCCGACCAGATGATCTTTGTCATTGACCATATCATCGAAGCCCTGCGCGCGGACACCCTGATGCTCCGCTTCCTGGAGCGCAGCTTTGTCTGGCCCGGGCTGGATCAGATCGAAGCCAGCGGGGAGGCCGAGCCGCTGATGCGCAAGGTCCTCCAGACCGTGATGTGCAGCCCCGAGATGGCAGGCCGCACCGAGCGGGAGATCTACCAGCGCATCACCGCCCTGGGCAGCATGTGCATATCGGTGTGCTACACCTCTGTATTGGAGGGCAAGCCTGACAACATCGACAACATGAAGCCCATCCTCTACGACATCATCCGCCGGGCGCTCTGAGCGCACCTCTCCCCTGCCAGCCCCCGCAAAGGGGCCTTTGTGCCAATCCTCCGGGGCAAAAAACGGAAAAGGCAGACTTTTTTCAAAAAAGCCCTTGCAATTGCGCGAAAAATGTGGTATCATATTCAAGTCGATACGACATCTGGACGGTTAGCTCAGCTGGTAGAGCATCTGCTTGACGTGCAGGAGGTCACAGGTTCGAG
>ENA-UEQX01000454-UEQX01000454.1-human-gut-metagenome-genome-assembly--contig:-NODE-454-length-27533-cov-12.096008_pt1 | contig 27533 bp, 18 predicted proteins | sample MGYA00242952_ERZ507952 | MGnify/ENA primary metagenome ERZ507952 (study PRJEB26167, sample SAMN06115425) | human gut metagenome | host: Homo sapiens | place: China:Sichuan | collected 2015-04-07... | reverse complement strand
CTGCTGGCGCCGATGGTACACTGGCCGGAGGTGATGGCAGCGTATGAAGAGGAGGAAAAGATCCTGTTCTCGGCGGATGCCTTCGGCCGCTTCGGTTCACTGGAACGGACTGCCCGTGCCCCCTGGGCGCCGCAGGCCCGGCGGTATTATTACAACATCGTCGGAAAGTATGGCGCACAGGTGCAGGCGCTGCTGAAAAAAATCTCCGCGCTGGAGATCAAAACGATCTGCCCGCTCCATGGCCCCATGCTCACAGAAGACTTGGGGGAGTATCTGCGGCTCTATGATCTCTGGTCACAATGGAAACCGGAAGAACCGGAGGGCATCCTGATCGCTCACGCATCCATCCATGGAAATACCGCATATGCATCGGAGGCCCTCAAGAGCAAGCTGGAGGGAAAAGGTGCGCAAGTCACCATGTGCGATCTGACGGCAACAGACCTTTCCTATGCCGTGACCAGCGCATTCTACTGCGGGAAACTGGTGTTGGCCTGCTCCACTTATGACGGAGGACTGTTCCCGCCCATGAAGGCCTTTTTGGATCATTTACAGACAAAGGGATTCCGAAACCGCCGGATCGGCCTCATGGAAAACGGCTCATGGGCCCCTGCTGCCGCGCGGCTGATGCGCGCCGAGTTGGAAAAGATGAAGGAACTCCGACTGTGTGAAACGGAGGTATCGCTGCGCGGCGCACTGAACCAAACCAGCGAAGCGCAGATGGACGCTCTGGTGTCGGAGCTCTGCGCGGAGTAGGCGGCGAGCCTGGCTTCGTCTGTCCGCCCGATGCCTCAAAAGCAAAACATCGTCGCTGATTTATTTACGGAAAGAAGAATCTGTCTGAGCTTATTTCGATGATACAAGATTACCATGTGAAAGAAAATGACGAGAATTTGATTACCTGTAGGATAAAAATGCAAGGAGAGCACATGGCAATCAAATACACAGGAAAGCATTTCTTGGCTTTGCAAAAGGCCATCGGGTTTTATTCTGATGATGCTAAATGATGTCGCGGAAAACAAATACTCTGGAAAGAGACACACCAGCTGTGATTGGAAGAACTACAAGATGCTTTTGAAGTGTTTGAGAACGCCGCCAATGGTGATTTGTTATCTAAAAACTTAGGAGCAGCATAGAATAACGCAATCTACCGCCTTATCGTGAGATAGGGCGGTATTTTTTTGAAAAAATTGCAGATTTTTCTCCAACTTTTACCTTCCTAAAGCGATATTCATATATAGAGGGACAAAAAATCCCTCATTCCCCTTTTTCTGCACCTTGATAACCGAATATCCGAATCACCGGCTACATACAACTGACCTTGCCGCAACCCAAGGAGCGTTTCGGCAGGTGCGTCCCGGTTCTGACGCGATGAGGCTGCCTAACCGCAGCGGAGCGCCCCCAGAGGTGGGAGAGGTGGCGTGGAACACATACCTCAAGCGAAGGGTCAGCAATCATGATACACACCGTGGCGATGCTCTCAAGGCGTCGGCGGTACTGCCAACAATGTGGTACAGGAAGTGGGAGCTGTTTCCAGCAGCCGGGTCGGTGGTTCGCCCTTATATCCGGGGAGTAGTGTCGAATAGGGTATAAAATTTGATTCCAGATTATGGCGGCCACTTGTTTTCCACAGGTGGCCGCTATGCTTGTGGAATCAAATCCATAATGAACAGGAGGTATACTATGAAATGCACACATCCCACGGATTCTCCCTTGCAAATCAGCAGTGATGTCATTGCCGTGAAACTGGTTGCTGTTCTCTACCGCGAGGGTCTTATCAACCACACGGTTTACCGTCAGGTCACAGCACAATATTCCACGCTTGTCAAGCCTGTCAAGCAATAAAACGACAGCCTACCATCGTTTTTCAACTTCCTATATACTGCGAGGAAAGGAGGTGACGCAAATGCAGACAACACAACAACAGTTATATTTCGGGTCTATGAATTTAGACCGCAACCGTGACCGCCGCATGGTCTTTTACGGTCGAGTTTCCACACAGCACGAACAGCAGAAGGACGCGCTCAGCAACCAGATGCAATGGTACGATGACCAATTGAAGTACCACGCGAATTGGCAACTGGTCGGGCGCTACATTGACGAAGGCATTACCGGAACGCTTGCAAAAAAGCGTCCCTCTTTTATGCGAATGCTGGACGACGCCCGAAACGGAAAATTCGACCTGATTGTCACCCGCGAGGTATGCCGCTTTGCCAGAAACACCGTTGATACACTCTCCATCACAAGAGAGCTTCGCGGCATTGGTGTGGAGGTTTACTTCGTGTCTGACAACATCTGGACGTTGGACAGCGATGGCGAACTGCGCCTAAGCATTATGTCCTCTCTTGCGCAGGAGGAAAGCCGCAAGATTTCCGAACGTGTCTTAGCCGGTCAAATGATCAGCCGCCAAAACGGTGTTCTCTACGGGAATGGCAACATTTTGGGCTATGATTTAGACAAGGCCCATAACACCTACACCATCAACGAGGAGCAGGCAAAAGTCGTTCGCTTTGTATTTGATATGTACTCCAGAGGCTACGGGCAAAGTCTGATCTGCAACGAGCTTACACGCCTTGGGTATAAGGATAGCCAAGGCAATGTGAAATGGTCTTGCATCAAAATCAGTAAGATGCTACGCAACGCCACCTATATGGGGTACATAGGCTACAACAAGTCCAAGACCACCAATTACATTGACAAGGTTCGCGTAAAGAATCTCGATGAAGATAGCATTCAACTTGTCAAGGGCAACTTTCCGCCGCTTATTTCTGAGGAATTGTGGCACGAATGTGATCGAATCCGCAAGCAAAAAATCGCCACATATCGGATGCCGGACGGCTCCACACGCCGCGCCGGTTATCTTGGTCCGATGCATCTATTGACACAAAAACTGCGTTGCCGCTGCGGCGGCGGGTTTAACCGTTTCAAGTGGCGCGTTTTGAAAGACGGAACGCCGGTTTACGGGTATCAATGCAATTACCGGACGGTGAATGTTTCCCGTTCTTTTGTTGTGGAACACAATCTGCAAGGACAGTCATCCTGCGATGCAATTTCCATATGCGAATGGAAACTGGAACTTATGGCAAAGTTGATTTTTGACCGTATCTGGGGCGACCAAAATGCGGCAGTGAAAAAAGCGGTTGCTATGATAGACTCTGTCAGCAGCCGCGCGGCTCCTGCCTGCTCGGTTGCCAGCAGCAGCGCCCAGATTAGTAAGCTGAAAAATCGCAAACTGCGGCTTGCTCAAATGTACGCAGACGGTGACTTGGGGCGTGATGAGTACAAAGAGCTGTGCGCCAAGACGGAGCAGGAAATCAGTGCCTTGCAGCACCCTCCAGCCGAAATGGCAGCACAACAAAAAGCAGCAGCCACTCCTTCTATGAAGGAGCTGACTGCTGCGCTGAATCGAATCGTGGATCTTTCTGCACCGAAGTTGCCTGATTCACTGATTCAGGAATTTGTAGAGGTTGTCACGCCTATCAAAGACAACCTCTACCGCTGGAAGCTGAATTTCGGTCCGCAGGTTCCTCACGCTGAACGAACCGACTTGACGAAAATCGAGCAGAATCCCCTGCTGAAATTCAGAATCAACTTCGAAACCGCACGTCAATATCGTCAAAAAAACGGTATGCCGAGCCAGTTCAGACGCTGTTCTTGGACAGATTTGAGGGTCGAAGTGTATGTTTGACAAAAAAACAAATGTGCGCCACTGACAAGCAGCGGCGCACATTTTAGTCAATTTTCAGCCTTTTTCGGGCTTGAATTTTTAACGATAACTCGTTAAAAATCAATCACTTCGCTCTGGGAGCTTTAATAGCTGCCTGTGCGGCGGCCAGGCGGGCGATGGGAACACGGTAGGGAGAGCAGCTGACGTAGTCCAGGCCAACGTTGTGGCAGAACTCGACACTGCTGGGATCGCCGCCGTGCTCGCCGCAGATGCCCAGACCCAGGTTCGGGTTGGTCGCGCGGCCATCGTGGGCAGCCATCTTGACCAGCTTGCCAACGCCGATCTGATCCAGATGCTGGAACGGATCGCTCTCGTAGATCTTGGTGTCGTAGTAGGCAGTCAGGAACTTGGCAGCGTCGTCACGGCTGAAGCCGAAGGTCATCTGAGTCAGGTCGTTGGTGCCGAAGCTGAAGAAGTCAGCTTCCTTGGCGATCTCGCCGGCGGTCAGAGCGGCACGCGGGATCTCGATCATGGTGCCGACCTCGTACTTCATGTCAACACCGGCAGCGGCGATCAGGGCATCGGCAGTCTTGACGACAACGTCCTTGACAAACTTCAGCTCCTTGACCTCGCCAACCAGAGGAATCATGATGTGGGGGGTGATCATCTTGCCGGTTTCGGCAGAAACCTTGAGGGCAGCCTTGATGACAGCGTTGGTCTGCATCTCAGCGATCTCGGGATAGGTAACAGCCAGACGGCAGCCACGGTGACCCATCATGGGGTTGAACTCGTGCAGGCTGACAACAACGTTGTTCAGCTCCTCGGTGGACATACCCATGTCCTTAGCCAGAGCCTCGATGTCCTCGGCCTTGGTGGGCAGGAACTCATGCAGCGGCGGATCCAGATAACGGATGGTCATCGGACGGTCGCCCATGATGCGGTACATAGCGGTGAAGTCGGCCTCCTGGAACGGCTCGACCTTAGCCAGGGCAGCCTTGCGCTCCTCAACGGTACGGGCGCAGATCATCTCACGGACAGCCTTGATGCGGTCCTCGGCGAAGAACATGTGCTCGGTACGGCACAGACCGATGCCCTCGGCACCCATGTCAACGGCGTTCTGCGCGTCACGCGGGTTGTCGGCGTTGGTCATGACCTTCATCTGGCGGTTTGCGTCAGCCCAGCCCATGAAGCGCTTGAAGTTGGCGTTCTCGGTGGAAGCGACGGTAGCGATCTGGCCCTCGTAGATGTTACCGGTGGAGCCGTCGATGCTCATCCAGTCACCCTCGTGGAAGGTGTGGCCGTTGATGGTGATGACCTTGGCGTCATAGTCGATGGCGACGTTGTTATCGTTGCCGCAGCCGGAGACGCAGCAGGTGCCCATGCCGCGGGCGACAACAGCAGCGTGGCTGGTCATACCACCGCGGACGGTCAGGATGCCCTGAGAGACCTGCATGCCGACGATGTCCTCGGGAGAGGTCTCGAGACGAACCAGAACGACCTTCTTCCAGGCATCGTCCTTGACCTTCTCCTCGGCCTCCTCAGCAGAGAATACGACGCGGCCGCAGGCAGATCCCGGAGAAGCGGCCAGGCCCTTGCCGATTGCCTCGGCGGCCTTCAGAGCGGCAGCATCAAACTGCGGGTGCAGCAGGGTGTCCAGCTGCTTGGGCTCGACGCGCAGAACAGCGGTCTTTTCGTCGATAACGCCCTCGTCGACCAGGTCGCAGGCGATCTGCAGAGCAGCCTGGGCGGTGCGCTTGCCGTTACGGGTCTGCAGCATGAAGAGCTTGCCATCCTCGATGGTGAACTCCATGTCCTGCATATCCTTGTAGTAGTTCTCGAGGCGGGTAGCGATCTCAACGAACTGATCGTAGACCTCGGGCATCTCCTCATGCAGCTTGCTGATGGGAGAAGGAGTACGGATACCGGCGACGACGTCCTCGCCCTGAGCGTTGATCAGGTACTCGCCCATCAGCTTCTTCTCGCCGGTGGCGGGGTTACGGGTGAAGGCAACGCCGGTGCCGGAACGCATACCGGAGTTACCGAAGGCCATCTGCTGCACGTTGACGGCAGTGCCCCACTCGTAGGGGATCTCGTTCATCTTACGATACACGTTGGCGCGGGGGTTATCCCAGGAACGGAAAACGGCCTTGACGGCACCGATCAGCTGCTCCTTGGGATCCTGCGGGAACTCCTCGCCCTGCTTCTCAAGGTAGATCTGCTTGAACTCCTTGACGAGCTCCTTCAGGTCGTTGGCGTCCAGCTCAACGTCCTGCTTGACGCCCTTGCGCTCCTTCATAGCGTCGATGCGCTCCTCGAAGAAGCTCTTGCCCAGCTCCATGACGACGTCAGAGTACATCTGGATGAAGCGGCGGTAGCAGTCGTAGGCAAAACGGGGGTTGTTGGTCTTTTTGGCCAGACCCTCAACAGCCTGATCGTTCAGGCCGAGGTTCAGGATGGTGTCCATCATGCCGGGCATGGACTGACGTGCGCCGGAACGGACGGAAACCAGCAGGGGGTTCTCGATGGAGCCGAAGGTCTTACCGGTCTGCTCCTCGAGGATGCCCATGTATTTGAAGATGTCTGCCTTGATCTCATCGTTGATCTCACGGTTGTCAGCATAGTACTGGGTGCAGGCCTCGGTGGTGATGGTGAAGCCTTGCGGAACCGGCATGCCGGCGTGGGTCATCTCGGCCAGGCCGGCACCCTTACCACCCAGAGTGTTCTTCATGGTGGTCTGGTCGCCGCCGAAGGCGTCATGGCCCTCTTTGAACAGATACAAGAATTTCTTGCTCATAGTTACCTCCCAAATTGGTGACGTGTTTGCATCACATAAATCATGTTTGCATGGTCCATTATAACAGACCAAAAGACAGATTTCCAGTAGATTGTTAAAAAAATGCTCAATAGTTTCGCTGAAAAGTAGCCAAACTTTTTTGGTTCAGGTATTGCAATTTGCACAAAAATCGTGTATTTTATAATGGGTGGGAAGTTCGAAATATTTTTTGAACTGTCACTTTTTTCTTTTTGAGCGCCGCGGTAAATTTTTGCGGCGAACGGCGTTTTTCGGCTTGCTAAAATGCGCCGCATGTTATACAATATATAGGGCAGCACCGCATAATTCCCGCCTTACGGCGTAAGCACCGCTCCGGCGTATCGGCACTTGGAATTATGCGGTATTGCCATAGGTATAAGGTCCGTCGGCAGCCCCCGTGCGCCGCGGGCACGAAATGAGTGTATAAAGGAAGAACCGCTATATGTCTACCGCAAGAGAGAATTTCGAGCTGGCACAGCAGCGCTATGCCGCCACGTTTGAGCGCCATCTGGATAACGGCGTGAATTTTATCAGTGATAACGTCTGCATTGAGCCGGAGGTCATCATTGCCCCCGGTGCGACCATCCTGCCGGGCTGCATCCTGCGCGGCCAGACGGTCATCGGCCCGGACTGCGTCATCGGCCCCAACACCCTGCTGGAGGATACCGTTGTTGACGCCGGGTCCACGATCAATGCCAGCCAGTGCTATGGGAGCCACATCGGCCCCAACAACAAGATCGGCCCCTTCACCCATGTGCGCGTCGGCACCAAAACCGCCGAGGGCTGCCATCTGGGCGCTTATGTCGAAACGAAGAATGCCGACTTTGCCGAGGGCAACACAGTCAGCCATCTGACCTACATCGGTGATGCCACGGTGGGCAAGTACTGCAACTTCGGCTGCGGCACCGTCACCTGCAACTACGACGGCGAGGGCAAGTTCCACACGACCATCGGCGACTATGCGTTCATCGGCTGCAACACGAACCTGGTCGCACCCGTCACCATCGGCGACCATGCGTTCACGGCTGCCGGCTCCACCATCGGCCATGATGTGCCCGCCGGTGCGCTGGGCATCGAGCGCGCCAAGCAGGCCGAGATCGACGGCTGGGGCGAGCGCAAGCTGGAGAAGTATATCGCTAAGAAGCAGAAGCTGGAAGCGGAGAAGAAAGGGAAGTAAAGCGTTGTAGGGGGCGGCGTCCTCGACGCCCCGCGGCCTTCCCATAAGCAGCCGCTTATCTTACGCTGCCGGGCCGGGTATGCCCGGCCCCTACGGTACTTCACGATTTTTCAAAGGATATATCTATGTTCGAAATGACCTCCGGGGCGGACTGGCTGATTGCCGGACTGGGCAACCCCGAACCGAAATATGACGGCACCCGCCACAACGCCGGTTTTGAGGCGCTGGACTATCTGGCCGCGCAGTGGCAGTGCGACATTGCCAAAGCCAAATGGCAGGGCCTGTACGGCACGGCACAGGTGAACGGCCACAAGGTCGTGCTGCTCAAGCCGCTGACCTACATGAACCTGAGCGGCCAGAGCATTGCCCCCGCCGCCAACCTTTACAAGATCCCGGCAGACCACATCATTGTGCTGTGCGATGACATCACCCAGGAGCCGGGACATCTGCGCATCCGGCCCCACGGCTCTGCCGGCGGGCACAACGGGCTGAAAAGCATCATTGCCAGCCTGGGCACCGACCATTTCAGCCGTATCCGCATCGGCATCGGCGCCAAACCGAACCCGCAGTACGACCTGGCCGCCTGGGTGCTGGGCAAGCTGCCTGCCGCAGACCGCAAGGCCATGACGGACCGCTACCCGGACATTGAGGAAGCCTGCAAGCTGCTGATGGACGACAATCTGCAGTACGCCCAGAACAAGTTCAACCACTAAGGGGACGTGAATCATGAGTGAAATCCGTAAAAAAGCAATGACCCGTCTGATGCTCTGCGCTGTAGCGCTCGTCGCCTGCATCATTTTCAGTGTCCTGCTGCTGAGCGGCACCTTTGACGGCAAAACCGGCGGCAGCAAGCCTGCCTCCGGCGATACCATCAGCAGCAGTGCCCCCGCGGAAGGCGTTGACGATCCCACCGCCGACAACTTTACCGCAGAGAGCACCCCTGCCGAGGAGGCGCCCGCCGAGCCCGAGGCCACCCCCGAGCCGACGCCGGAGCCCACGCCCGTGCCCGAGTACGAGGGCCTGAGCGTGCAGCCCACCACCTATTATAATGAGGGTGAGCAGCCGACCTACACCGTGACCGACGGCAACAACCTGAACATGCGCAGCGGCCCCGGCACCGACTATGACAAGATCGGTCAGGTGCCTGCCTCCACCGGCGTGACCGCACTGGGCACCAATGAGGACGGCAGCTGGGTCGTTGTGAACTACAACGGCACCTACGGCTGGCTCAAGACGGAGTTCTTGAACGGCTGATAAGCAAGAAGCCAATTTTCGGTCAGACGTAGGGCGGCCTGACCTCAGGCCGCCGCGGCGGGGTGAGGTCACCCCGCCCTACGTTTGCTTTATACAATGGGTTCTTTTATGTTCAACGCACTTTTCACCAAAACAGACGAATACGCAAGACTGGCGCAGGCGCTCGGGGGTCCGGGGGCTTGCGCCTTATTTGGCATACCGGGGTCGGGCCGGGCGATGGTCTATGCCGCGCTGGCGAAGGCCCTCGACAAGCCGCTCTGCATCGTGACGCCCGGCGAGGCCGAGGCGACCCGGTTTGCGGGCGACCTGAACGCGCTGGGCGTGGCGGCGGCAGTGTTCCCTGCCCGCGACTATGTGCTGCGCCCCATCGAGGGCACGGGCCGCGAGTACGAATACCGCCGTCTGGCCGTGCTGGGCGACCTCGTCGGCGGGCGGCTGCAGGCCGTCTGCGTGCCCGACGAGGGCTTGACCCAATACACGACGCCGCGGGCGGATTTCTGCGCGAACACCCGCAGCCTGCGCCCCGGCGACACACTGCCCCGCGCCGAGCTGACCGCGCTTTTGTACGGCGCAGGCTATACGCGGCGCGACCAGGTGGACGGCCCGGGTCAGTTTTCGATCCGCGGCGACATTGCGGACATCTACGCACCCGACATGAAGCAGCCCGCCCGCATGGAGTTTTGGGGCGACGAGATCGACACGATGCACACCTTCGATCTGGCGACCCAGCGCCGCGACGAGCCGATTGAAAAAATCTACGTCTCCCCCGCGCGGGAGATACTGTTCGGTCAGCCCGCCGACGCAGCGGAGAAGATCCGCTCCTATATCAAAAAGGCCCGCGGCAGGCGGCGCACCGCCTTAGAGACCTGCACCGCTGCGGACCTGGCACAGCTGGACGGCGGCGCGATGCCCGTCAACATGGACAAATATCTCACGCTGCGCTACCCCGAGCCTGCGACGATTTTAGACTACTTTGACGATCCGCTGCTGATCCTGGAGGAGCCGGCCTCCCTGCGGGAGGCGGAGCGCGCTACCGCGTTCCGCCGGGGCGAGGAGCTTTCCGCCCTGCTGGAGGACGGCGTGCTGGCGGCAGGGCTGGATAAGCTCTACGCCGAGAGCGGCTGGCTCTGGGCGCAGTGCGCCGCGCACCGCACGCTCTGCGCCGAGAACTTTGCCCGCAGCATGCCCGATGTGCCGCTGAAAACCATCGTCAACGCACCCGCCCACACGCTGCCCGCCTGGGGCGGCGAGGTCGCGGCGCTGCTGGAGGACATCCAACCGCTTTGCAGCGGCGGCACGGCGGTCACGGTCATGGCCGGCACGCCCCGTGCGGCGGCGGGTCTGGCCGCCGACCTGCGCACCAAAGGGCTGAACGTCACGACGGACGCGGCGGCGGAGCCGAGTGCCGGGTTGGTGCAGATCCTGCCGGGGCAGCTTTCCGCCGGGTGCAGTCTGCCGTTTGCGAAATACGCCGTGTTTACGGCCCGCGCCTTCGGCGTGAGCGGCGCACAGAAGAAGAAAAAGCGCAATAAGGACGCGCTGAACAGCCTGAGCGAAATCTCGGTGGGTGATCTGGTCGTTCACCAGAACCACGGCATCGGGCGGTACGCGGGCATCCAGCGGATGGCCGTGCAGGGCGTCACAAAGGACTATCTGCGCATCGAATACGACAAAAAGGACGTGCTGTACGTGCCCGTCACCCAGCTGGACCTTTTGTCCCGCTACACTGCGCCGGGCGACAGCGACAACGTGAAGCTGAGCCGCCTGGGCGGCAGCGATTGGGCCAAGACCCGCAAGAAGGTCAAGGCTGCGACGGAGCAGATGGCGAAGGAGCTGATCGAGCTGTACGCCCGCCGCAAGCAGGCGCACGGCTACGCCTTCCCCGCCGACGACACCTGGCAGGGTGATTTTGAACAGCGCTTTGCCTATGAGGAAACGCCCGACCAGCTGACCTGCGCGGCGGACATCAAGCACGATATGGAGGAGCCGTGGCCGATGGACCGGCTGCTCTGCGGTGACGTCGGCGTCGGCAAGACCGAGGTCGCACTGCGCGCCGCATTCAAATGCGTGATGGGCGGCAAGCAGTGCGCGATCCTGGCCCCCACGACGATTCTGGCGTGGCAGCACTTCAACACCGCGCTGACCCGCATGGAGTCCTTCCCCATCCGCATCGGGCTTTTGTCCCGCTACCGCACCGCCAAGGAGCAGAAGGAGACGCTGCGCGGGCTGAAGGACGGCACCGTGGACATTGTAGTCGGCACGCACCGGCTGCTGTCCGGCGATGTGAAATTCAAGGACCTGGGCCTTGTCATCATCGACGAGGAGCAGCGGTTCGGCGTCAAGCACAAGGAAAAGCTCAAAGAGAGCTTCATCGGCGTCGATATGCTGACGCTGTCGGCCACGCCGATCCCCCGCACGCTGAACATGGCGCTGTCGGGCATCCGCGATATGAGCACAATTGAGCAGCCGCCGTTTGAGCGCCAGCCGATTGAAACCTATGTGCTCGAGTACGACGAGGGCATCGTGTCCGAGGCCATCCGCAAGGAGCTGGCCCGCGGCGGGCAGGTATACTACCTGCACAACCGCGTGGACAACATTGAGGAATGTGCCGCGCGGGTGGGCAAGCTCGTGCCCGGGGCGCGTATCGGCATTGCCCACGGCAAGATGACCGAGGAACAAATTTCGTCGGTGTGGCAGCAATTGTTGGACAACGAGATTGACATCCTTGTCTGCACCACCTTAATTGAGACCGGCGTGGACGTGCGCAACTGCAACACGCTGATCATTGAAAATGCGGACCGCATGGGATTGAGCCAGCTGTACCAGATCCGCGGGCGCGTGGGACGCAGCTCCCGCAAGGCGTATGCGTATTTCACCTTCACACGCGATAAGGTGCTGACCGAGATCGCGGCCAAGCGGCTTTCGGCCATCCGGGAGTTCACGTCGTTCGGGTCGGGCTTCCGCATTGCAATGCGCGACTTGCAGATCCGCGGTGCGGGCAGTCTTTTGGGCCACAGCCAGCACGGCCACATGGAGGCCGTCGGCTACGATTTGTACGTGAAGATGCTGGGTCAGGCCATTGCCGCGGCCCGCGGCGAGGCCCCCGCCCCCGACAAGAGCGACTGCCTGGTGGACATCACCGTGGACGCATTCCTGCCGGAGGAATATATCCCGGACGCTGCCGGGCGCATCGAGGCATACAAGCGCATTGCGGCCATCGAGACGACGAGCGACGCCGAGGACGTGCTCGACGAGCTGATCGACCGCTACGGCAGCCCGCCCAAGAGCGTGCAGGGGCTGGTGGACGTCTCCCTCGTGCGCGTGACCGCAGCCCGCGTCGGCATTGCGGAGATCGTCCAGCGCGGCGACCAGCTGATTTTGTATAGTGACATCGTCGGGCCAAAGCAGCTGGGCGAGGTCATGGAAAAGTTCCCGCATCGGGTGCTGTACAATGCACTGGGCCGACCCTATTTCAGCCTGCGCTTGCAGAAGGGCGAAAGCCCGCTGGTGCTGCTGCGGGATGTGGTGACCCTGCTGCCGGGGGCACAGAATCAGCCACAGACAAAGCCATAAAAAATAAGCACCTGTTTGCTGCGGTAAAAAGCAGTAAACAGGTGCTTTGCTTTTGGGGTAAGACGCTGAAATTTCTTTGGTCCTTTCTTTACAAAGAAAGGACAGAGGGGGCCAAGTGCCGGGCAGCCGTAAACGGGCAGAGTCCCTCAGGCGGCTTCGCCCGCGTCTAAAGCCTCCCCTCCCAGGGGAGGTGGCCGAGCGCCAGCGATGGCCGGAGGGGCTTTGTCGGGCGTGCATTACACCGCCCGTTTTTTCCCCTTGCATCACTCAAACACGTTCTCCTCATCCTCCACCACTTCACCAACGTGGTTACCCTCACTGTCCAGCCCGCGCTTGTCCAGCATATAGTGCACAAATTCCCGCGCCAGGCCGTAGAAGGTCGCAAAGAGCGGCACGCCGACGACCATGCCCACAAGACCGAACAGGTCGCCGCCGACCACGATGGAAAACAGGATCCACAAGGCAGAGATGCCGATGGACGAGCCCAGGATCTTCGGGCCGATGAAGTTGCCGTCCACCTGCTGGATGACCAGAATCAGCACGCCGAAGATGACCGCCTGGATCGGGTCAACCAACAGCAGAATGAAGATGCTGGGGATCGCGCCGATGAAGGGGCCAAATACCGGGATAATATTCGTGATGCCGATAAACACACTGATGAGCAGTGCAAAATCGAGCCGCAGGATCGCCATTGCCACAAACGTGATAACGCCGATGATGGCCGAGTCAATGATCTTGCCCACAAAGAAGCCCGTGAAATTCACGTTGGCATAATGGCAGATGCGCAGCGTGTTTTCCGCAGCCTTTTCCGGCAGGAAGGCGTGCGCCAGCGTGCGCAGCTGATGGAGCAGATGCTCCTTGTCCGCCAGCATATAGATGCTGGCCGCAATCGAGGTGAAAATCGCCACAAAGTTCGATGCCACGCTGCCGATGCTGGCCACGATCTGCGGCATGGCGGCGCTGGCCATGTTGTAGATTTCCTTGACCATCGCCTCGGAATCGTCCAGCACTTTTGTGGCCGACGACAGGTCAACGCCGAAGCGCTCCTGAACCATGCCCAGCATATCCTGTACGCTGTGTATGTAGCTTGGGAAGTTCGTAAACAGCATGGCGATGCTGTCCACGATCTGCGGGATGACCAGCCATGCCAGCAGCACAAGCAGCAGAATTGCCACCAGATACGCCAGAAGGATCGCGAATCCGCGCGTCTTTTTCTTCTCTTTAAACAGCTTTGTGTAGAAGAACTTGACCATCGGGTCAAGCACATAGGCAATGACTATGCCGCCCGCAAACGGCGACACGATGCCGATAAACACACCGATTTTCCCCAGAAAGTACCCCAGATTGTTCAAAGCCAGATACAGCGCAATACAGGCCCCGACCACGCAGAACCAGTCCAGCATCGTTTCCGGCTTTTTGGTCCAGATATGTTCCTCTTTCAAATGCTCCGCTCCTTTTACATCATTTTACAAGAGTATTGTACGCTATGCACGCCTGTATTGCAAGGAATAACTTGTTAATTTTCTTGCGGCCCGCCTGGTAAATTCCGGCGCGGCTCACCGTTTTCATCCAGGCCGCGGGCCGTCAGCCCTGCCCCGACAGCCTGTTTGAGCAGCGCCGCCAGCACGGCCAGCGTCGGCACGCCCAGCACCATGCCCGGGATGCCGAACCACGCCCCGCCCACCACGATGGCCAACAGCACGCCCAGCCCCGGCAGGCCGGTGGCCCCGCCCAGAATGCGCGGCGCAATAAAGTTGCCGTCCACCTGCTGGACCACAAAAATAATGATGGCAAATTCTGCCGCCTTCCAGGGCAATTCCAGCAGCAGGATGATGAGCCCCGGCACCGCACCGAGGAACGGCCCCAGCACCGGGACAATGTTTGTCACGCCGACCAGCACGGCCAGCAGCGGCGCGTATTCCAGCCCGAAGATCGACATCAGCGCAAATGTTTCCCCGCCCACGAGCAGGGCGTCCACCAGCTGCCCGCCGATGTAGCCGCTGAAAATTTTGTTGGCAAGACGGCAGATTTCCAGCACACTGCCCGCGGCATGCGGCGGCAGCGCCGCGTGCAGACACGCCCGGGCCGCGCGGAGCAGCGCCTCCTTGCCGGAGAGCAGGTAGATGCTGGCGGCCAGTGCCACCACGGCGTTGCCCGCAGCCCCCGCCGCGCCGGAGACGAAATCTGCCGCCGCACGCGCCGCACTGCGGGACAAACCGCCGAACCAATTTTGCAGTGCCGTGCCCACCATCTGCACAAGCTGTTCCGCCGTGGCCGTATCGATACCGAACGTATTCTGCACCCAGACCAGCAGGCCGCGGATGGTCTCCTCATACGCGCCGAGCCGCCCGGCAAAGGTCGTCACGCTCTGCACGAGCTGCGGGACGATGAGCGCCGCCAGCAGCGCCAGCGCACCGAAAAACAGCGCATAGCTGACGGCCATCGCCCCGCCGCGCCTGCCGCCAAAGAGCTTTTGCGCAAAAAAGCGCGTTGGTATGTCCAGTACATAGGCCAGCAGCAGCCCCCAGCCAAACGGTGCCAGCAGCCCGAGAAACGCCCCGGCCCCGCGCAGCACGCCCGGCAGCCAGTCTGCCGCGGCAAACACCGCCGCGACGCCCGCCGCCAGCAGCAGCCAGTCCTTCATCGTGTGGGGTGTGCGGTCAAAACAATTTTTCATTGTCGCTCCTCCTGTTTTGTGGTACACTGTTTACGGCGCATACTTTGTTCACCTTACTTGCTTCTGTTATACCACTTTTTTTCAAAAGGTAAAGAGCCGTATGATTGGAATCACAATAATTTACGGAAAACCGATGTTTTTCGTGAAAATTCTCATCAGCGCCTGCCTGCAGGGCGCGTCGGTGCTGTAGGGGGGCAAGACCCCTCCCTGCAAAGCCGCCCGAAAGCGGGCTGCAATCCTTTGGGCAACACCGCACAATTCCCGCCTGACGGCTTAAGCACCGCTCCGGCGGATCTCCGCGCCAAGAGCCGCCGCAAGCGGCGGTTGCGCTCCGAAGCGCCTCGCTGCGGCTCGGTGTGCGGCACGGCATCTGCGTTGCCAAAATGCTCGATAAGACATCCAGTATTATCTGCGCTTTTGGCTTAGCAGCTGCCGCACCTCGCTCGCCGTATCGGCACTTAGAATTATGCGGTATTGCCCTTGCACTTTTCCTGCAGTTTTGTAAAATTTCTTCGGCAATCTTGACAGAATACCGTCATAATGTTACAGTGGTCACAAAGCCGCTTTCTGTCCCTGAAAGGAGATTTCCATGTGGTTTGATACGATTTTATGGCTGGTTGCCGTCGTGGCGTTCATCATGGTCGAGGCCGCCACAACGGCGCTTGTCTCGGTCTGGTTTGCGGTGGGCGCTGCCGCGGCCATGCTGGTCAGCTTTTTTAATGTCGGCTTTGGCTGGCAGATGCTTGTTTTTGCCGTTGTATCGGCCATTACGCTTGGCCTGATGCTGCCCCGGCTCATCAGCCGACGCGGCGCGCACCGTGCCCCTGTCACGAACGGCTCGCCGCTGACCATCGGCAAGCAGGGCGTTGTGCTTGTGGACATTGAGCCCGGCCTTCCGGGCCGGGTCCGCGTGGACGGCCTGGACTGGCAGGCCCGCGCCGAGGTCACACTCCCGCAGGGCACCCGCTGCAAGGTCGTGGCCGTGGACGGTGCGATCCTTATTGTCGCTCCCGTGACCGCTGACGCGGCTGCGGTTTAAATCACAAAAGAAAAAGGAGGACCCCCAAATGCTGTTAGTCTTTGCCATCCTGCTCATCATTATTCTGGTGGTTTTGGTGCGCTGCATCGTTATTGTGCCCCAGTCCAACGCCTATGTCACCGAGTGGCTCGGCGTCTACAAGGATACCTGGGGCGCGGGCCTGCACATCCGTACGCCGTTTGTCGAGCGCATCTCCCGCAAGGTCTCGCTGAAGGAGGAGGCCGCCGACTTCCCGCCGCAGCCCGTCATCACCCGCGACAACGTCACGATGATGATCGACACCGTCGTTTTCTTTCAGGTGTTTGACGCCAAGATGTACGCCTACGGCGTGAACCGCCCGATCCAGGCCATCGAGAACCTGTCCGCCACGACGCTGCGTGACATCATCGGCTCGATGACGCTCGACGAGACCCTGACGAGCCGCGACCTCATCAACACGAAGATCACCGCCAGCCTTGACGAGGCCACGGACCGCTGGGGCATCAAGGTCAACCGCGTCGAGCTGAAAAACATCGAGCCGCCGGTGGAGATCCGCCAGGCCATGGAAAAACAGATGAAGGCGGACCGCGAGAAGCGCGCGTCCATCCTGCTGGCCGAGGGCGAAAAGCAGGCTGCCATCACCCGCGCCGAGGGCGAAAAGGAGTCCGCCATCCTGCGTGCCGAGGCCGTGAAGCAGCAGCGCATCCGCGAGGCCGAGGGCGAAGCCGAAGCCCTGCTGACCGTCCAGAAGGCACAGGCCGATGCCATCCGCATGATCAACGAGGCGAACCCCAACCACAACTATCTGGCCCTGCGCAGCATGGAGGCCATGGAGAAGGTCGCTGACGGCAAGGCCACCAAGCTGATCGTGCCCAGCGACATGCAGAATCTCGCCGCAACCGTGTCCGCGATCAAGGAGATCTCCGGCGAAGTGACCGAATAAAATTTGACATTCTGTTTTCCCTGCCCGCGGTGTTCTGCCGCGGGCAGTTTTTGTGGGGACGAACGCTGGCGGCAAGGCGCGAAAGCCCCTCCCGCACTGCTCCTTTCCCGCAATTTTTTCTTGCGTTTTCCACAAAATCAGGTTATAATATAAGCAGAATAGTATGCCTTTTTGCGCATACTACATAAAATATTGTGAGGTGTATCAGTATGAAGGAACCTATGGTCATCACTATGGCGCGTGAGTACGCATCCGGCGGCAGCGAGATCGCACAGGCCGTTGCCGACAAGCTGGGTATTCCCTTATATAATAAGGAGCTGATCACCCTTGCCGCCAAAAAGAGCGGTCTGACCGAGGAGGCCATTGCCGCCAGCGAGAACCAGCGCAGCGGCAGCCTGATCTACAGCCTGTACATGATGGGCAACACGATGCCCCTGGCCGACCAGGTCTACATTTTGCAGAGCAACGTCATCAAGGAGCTGGCCGCCGAGGGCCCCTGCGTCATTCTGGGCCGCTGCGGTGACTACGTCCTGCGTGAGCGCCCCAACGTGCTGCGCACCTTCGTCTACGCGCCGCTGGAGACCCGCATCCAGTTTGCCAAGAGCCGCCCCGACGCCAAGGACATGCCGGACCGCCTGTGGGAGACCCAGCTGGCCAAGCATGACCGCGCCCGTGCAAGCTACTACAACTATTACACCGAGAACCGCTGGGGCGAGGCCAAGAACTACGATCTGTGCCTGAATGCGACCCTGGGCCGCGAGGCCTGCGCCGACCTGATCGTGGCCGCCGCCAGGGCTATGCAGGAAGCCGACAAGTAAAAAGGAGCCTTTCACTATGCTGCGCTATGTCAAAAACGGAATGCTGCTGTTGAGCGTCGCGTATATCGTCATCGGTATGCTGCTGCTCATCATGCCCGAGACCAGTCTGCTCTGGATCTGCAACATTTTTGGTGTTGTGGTGCTTGTCACCGGCATTGTCTGCCTGATCCAGTATGCCCGCATCCGCGGCACCGGCTTTACCGCGCCGTTCATGCTGGTGGGCGGCGTCATCACGGCGGGGCTGGGCATCTTCACGCTGGCAAAGCCGCAGGTAGTGACCAGCTTTCTGCCCGTTGTGTTCGGCATCTTCATCGTCGTTGACGGCCTGAGCCGCATCGGTACCGCCATTGACCTTGCCAAGCGCAAGGGGCAGAAATGGTGGTTGCTGCTGCTGTTCAGCATCGTATCCGTTGGCCTGGGCGTACTGCTGGTGCTGCACCCGTTTGATGCGGCGGTCAGCGCCGTCATGCTCTGCGGCATCCTGCTGATCGCCGAAGGTGCGCTGAATTTAGGCTGCATTCTCTACGCCGCCATGGAGCTGCGCACACTGGACCGCATGGCCTCTGCCGCCGCCAATGCGGCCTTGGGTGCCATCGGCGACGCCCTGGACGAGGCCGAAGCCGCCGAACGCGATGTCGGCAGCGACGGCCCTGTGGTGTACGACGCCGAGAGCAAGGATGTGTCGGAGGACGGTGAATAACCGTTCCATGACACCGTAGGGGCGCATTCTATATGCGCCCGCAGCGCCGTGCCAACAGCAAACGGGCACGGGCGGATATAGAATCCGCCCCTACAAGCTCCGTTTGTCCTTATTTTGTTTCCCGCGCGAAGGATCGCGAGTTATTTTTAAAGGAGAGAGCCCCTATCCATGTATGACCTTATCATCGTAGGCGCCGGCCCTGCCGGCATTTTCACCGCGCTGGAGCTGCTGCGCAAGAGCAGCACCCCCCACAAAATTTTGCTCGTCGAAAAGGGCAAGCCTGTGGAAAAGCGCCACTGCCCCAAGGATAAAACCGGCGTCTGCGTAAACTGCAAGCCGACCTGTGCCATCACCACCGGCTTTTCCGGCGCGGGCGCATTCTCGGACGGCAAGCTGTCCCTGTCCTATCAGGTCGGCGGCGAGCTGCCCGACCTGATCGGCGAGGATTTCGCGCAGGAGCTTATTGACTACACCGATAAAATTTACCTCGAGTTTGGCGCCGACCCGAAGGTCGAAGGCATCTACGAGGGTCCCGACATCAAGGACATCCGCAAGCGCGCCATTCAGGCGGGTCTGCAGCTCGTTGACTGCCCCATCCGCCATCTGGGCACCGAGAAGGCCCAGCAGCTCTACCTGAACATCCAGAACTATCTGGCCGACGCCGGTGTTGAGATGCTGTTCAGTACCGAGTGCGAGAACATCATCCTCGAGGATTCCGTCTGCAAGGGCGTCCGCCTGCGCGAGAAGGACGGCGTCCGCGACGTCTACGCCAAGCAGGTCGTTATTGCCACGGGCCGCCGCGGTGCGGACTGGCTGGAAAAGATCTGCGCCGAGCACAACATTGCCCACAAGCCCGGCACCGTTGACATCGGCGTCCGTGTTGAGTGCCGCAACGAGATCATGGAGAAGATCAACAAGGTCCTGTATGAGGGCAAGCTGATCGGCTACCCGGCCCCGTGGCGCAACAAGGTGCGCACCTTCTGCCAGAACCCCGGCGGCTTCGTTGCGCAGGAGAACTACGACAACGATCTGGCCGTCGTCAACGGCCACAGCTTCAAGGAGAAAAAGAGCAACAACACGAACCTGGCCATTCTGGTCAGCCACAACTTCACCGAGCCGTTCAACCAGCCCATCGCCTACGCGCAAAAGGTCGGTGAGCTGACGAACATGCTGGGCGCGGGCCACATTCTGGTGCAGCGCTACGGCGATATTCTGGACGGCAAGCGCACTTGGGCCAACGAGCTGGCCCGCACGAACGTCCGCCCGACGCTGAAGGACGCCGTGGCCGGTGACATCACCGCCGCCATGCCCTACCGCGCCATGGTCAACATCATCGAGTTCATCAAGATGATGGACGAGGTCGTGCCCGGCTTTGCCAGCCCCGAAACGCTGCTGTACAGCCCTGAGCTGAAGTTCTACTCCAACAAGGTCAAGATGGACACCGATCTGGAGACGAACATCGCGGGTCTGCACTGCCTGGGCGATTCCTCCGGCTGGACCCGTGGCCTGATGATGGCCTCCGTCATGGGCGTCCTGATGGGCCGCAAGCTGATGGAGAAGCACGAGTTCTGATTTTTCGGGGACGCGGGTGTTCTTTTCTTAGAAGAAAAGAACCAAAAGAATTTTAAACAAACGCATGGGGAGAGTGCCGCAGACGGTGCTCTCCCCTTTTTTGCAGGCGGCGAGTGGCGGCGGCATGAGGGCATGCCGCCCTACGCACTCACTTTATGTCATTCGTAGGGCGGGATGCCCCCATCCCGCCGCGGGCAGGCATCCACTTTACTGCCAGCCTGTAGGGGGCGGTGTCCCCGACGCCCCGCACCCACTTCCCGCAAAAAAATTGCAAAAATCTCCAAAACACCCGCTCCGTGTGACAACTTTGCAACATCCGGGGTGTAGGATAGGGGCAAACCAGGCACAGAAAGGAGCTTTGAGGATGAAAAAAGTAGCTTTATTATTGGCGGCAGCCATGCTGGCGCTGGCCGGATGCGCGTCTGCGGGCGATACCGCGGCGGCTTCGGAGGCCGCACCGGCGGAGAGTACGGCGGAGAGCGCCGCGGCGGAGGACAGCACAGAAGCGGCGCTGCCGGGTGAGCCGCACCCCCTCTCGGCCTATAGCGCCTGCGCAGTCAGCGGCAACTGCGTCTACGCGGCGGTCACCCACTTTTCAAGCAGCGAGGACAGTCTCGGCAGCTTTGATCACAGCACCGTCTACAAAACCGACCTTACCACCGGGCAGACCTATGAGATGTACCGCACGGACTCCCAGCTTGCGTCCGCGCCGCTGATCATAGACGACACGCTGTATTTCATCTGCTACGACGGCGGTATGCTGGCCCTGCCGACGACGGGCGGTGAGGCGCGCGTGCTGCCGTTCTCCTACGACGACTGGATGCCTGTTTTTTACGCAGGTCACTACCTCTACTGCCGGAGCGTCAGCGCCGCGCCGTTCTGCCGTACCGACGGTATGCGGTTTAACTTGGAAAACGGGGAGACCGCGCCGTGGAATATCCCGGTGGAGACAATGTACATTCCCGATGTCGTCGGGGACGCGCTGCTGCTCTGCCGCGTTGTCTCGGATTATCCGGTGCCCTACCCGGACGACGACGAGATGTCCCAGGCGCTTTTGCAGAACACCACGCTGGAATACACCCTGGCCGACCCCGCGACGGGCGCGGTGCGGCAGACCTGCTTTACCCTCCCCTATGACATACCGCAGCCGGGGAGCCTTACAATCTACACCTACCTTGGCAAGTGCGGCAGTGACTTCTATTTCCGCGCAGACCAGTGCGACGATGAGTACGCTTTTGTTTCCCAGTCCGTGCTGCGCATCGGCACGGACGGCACCCGGACCGACCTTGGCATTACCAAAACGCCGGATTACATAGATTACTCTGCGGTTTTGCAGGGCGATGAGGTGCGCTGGCTCCTGACCCGCGGCACCGACGGCATCTATCTGATTTACGACACGCAAGGCCATGAGATTGGCCGCAACGAGCGGCCCGCCGGGCTGGAGGCCTTCTTCCCGCTTTGTATGCTGGACGACGGACGCCTGCTGATGGTCGTCGGCTACGACTGGGAGCACGACAGCACGGCCCGGTACGCCGTGATGGACGCCGACGAATTTCTGAACGGCGGGTCAGCATACCGCGAGATGACGTTTGCGGAGTGAATGGGCCGACCCTACAGGGAACGGCACGGTGGGCCGTGCCCGCTGCCGCAGAGTTTTTCAATCACCGGAAAGGGCGTGTACCCATGAAAACGAATAAGCGCATTCCCCTCATCCTCACCGCGGCGCTGGCGCTGTCTGCTTGTGCGTCGGCGGCGGATTCCGCAACCGCAGCCGCGGCGGCGGAGACGCCGGAAAGCACCGCCGAATCGGCAATCGAGCCCGGCACCGAAGCTGTTGAAACAGACACGCTCTACGGGCTGAACTACAGCTATTCGCAGAGCGTAGTCTATGAAGACCTGCCTACCCTTGATGACGAGTGGAACTTTGCCGGAACGAACGTCTACAAAAATGACCTGAACGCCGGGCAGACAACGCTGATCTATCACTGCGACGATTGGTGCCTTGCCGACCCCTATGTGACGAGCGACGCGGTGTACCTGCTCACCTACAACAGAGACCGCGACAACAAAATCATTGCCCTGTCGCCGGATGGTACCAAAACTCACGAGATTCCCTTTGACCCATACGCCTCGACCGTTGTCTTATACAGCGACCGTTATTTTTATTGCATGGACGGTCATGCCCCCTATGATACCGCAAGCGGGTTCCGCCTTGACTTGCAGACCGGCGAGACAGCGCCCTGGAACTTGCCCGTCGAAACAATCTCTGTGGCGAACGCCGCCGGGGATTTTGCCGTGACAGAGCGCATCGTGTCGGATTATCCCGTCCCATTTCCGAGGGACGGAGAAATTTCCGACGCGCTTTTGCAGAACTCCCTGCGCGAGTATGACCTGACAGATATTGCCACCGGCAAGCCCGCCCGGAAAATCACAGAATTTCCGTATAAGGGCACGGCGGAGGGTGCTGTCTTTGCCGCCTATGCCTACCTGGGGAAGGCCGGGAATGATTTCTATTTCCGCTTCGAGCATGCCATGTCGTCGGAAGAACGCTCTGTAACAAATGTTTTTCGCGTGCGCAGTGACAGCATACAGGAGGACTTGGGAATCTCGTCCGATCTTTTTGTCCAGGCCTTGCGCCAGAACGGAGAGCTCCGCTGGCTTTTTTCCAGGGACGGCAGTCAGGGCACCGTCACGGTATATGACCTACAGGGCGCAGTGCTTGCGCATGTGACCCCACCCGACGGTATGCAGGTCTACTATCCTGTTTCGATGCTGGACGACGGGCGCTTGCTGTTGGTCATCGGGTATGACGAGGAGCATGACAACAGGAGCCGCTACGCCGTGATGGACGCCGACGAATTTCTGAACGGCGGGTCAGCATACCGCGAGATGACGTTTGCGGAGTGAACGGGCCGACCCTACAGGGAACGGCACGGTGGGCCGTGCCCGCTGCCGCAGAGTTTTTCAATCACCGGAAAGGACGTGTACCCATGAAAACGAAAAAGTGCATTCCCCTCATCCTCACCGCGGCGCTGGCGCTGTCCGCCTGTGCGTCGGCGGCGAATTCCGCAACCGCAACCGCGGCGGCGGAGACTGCCGCCGCCACACCGGAACCGACGGCGGCACCTGAACCGGTGGGGGAGCTGCGCAGCACCGTTCACCTCTCCATTTTCTCCAACGCGCTGTACCAGACCGTTTTTGACGGTTCCACCGCGCAAGAAACCATTGGTACAAATGTGTATAAAACGGATTTCTCCACGGGAAAGACCACCTTGTTTTATCACGCCGATTCGATATTTTCTGCGTTTCCGTTTGCAACAGAGGATACACTGTATATTGTTGCAGGCAAGCTGCTGGCTTTTCCGCTGGCAGGCGGCGCACCGCGTGAAATCCCCTATGACAGCGACGAATGGGTCGATGTGCTTTACGACGAGCAGTATCTTTACTCCATCAGCTCCGTCACCGCACCTTATGCCTACACACAGGGGCAGCGGCTTGATTTGCAGACCGGGGAGACTTTGCCGTGGAACATTCCCGGCGAAACCACGAATGTGCTGGACGTTGTAAACGGCCAGCTTGTGACCTGCCGCATTCTGTCGGATTCTCCTGTTCCCTTTCCCGAGGATTCCGAAATGTCCGATGCCTTTCTGCAAAATTCCCTGTGTGAATTTGATCTGACGGACGCTGTCATCGGCAAGCCCGTCCAAAAGCTGTTGTCCTACCCCTGGTATGGAGAGGATGACGGCACCATGAGGACCTCCTATTATTACTTGGGCCATAACGGCAGCGACCTTTATTTTTCGGGCTATCACACGCCGTATGCAACCGACCAACACAGCGTTTCCGTGCTTTGCATCCGCAGCGACGGCACACAGAATGCGCTGGATCTTGCAGAGGATTGGACCTGCTCTGCACTCGGCCTTGATGCTGAACTGCGTTGGCTCATGACGTACAACAGTGACATGACTGCGTTTACGCTCTATGATTTGCAGGGCAACAGGCTTGGAGCCAACGCCCGCCCTGCCGGGCTGGCCGTATACACGCCGTTGACCCTACTGGATGATGGCCGCGTTGTACTTCTCATCGGCAAAACTTCCGCCTCAACGCAGCTTGCCACCATCCCCGCCGACGCATTTTTGAACGGGAGTACGGAGTATACGGAGATGGAGTTTGTGGGGTGAGTGTCATTGCCCGGGCGGTTTTTACCGGCCGGAAGCGGGCACGGGTCGTCGGGGACGCCGACCCCTACGGGTGCCCCGCAAGGTGGATGTCTGCCTGGCGGCGGGGTGAGGGCACCCCGCCCTACAGGGAACGGCATGGTAACCGTAGGGGCCGATGCCCGCATCGGCCCGCATCGTTTTCGCCGCCACAAGGCGCACAGGCTGTAGGGCGGCATGCCCTCATGCCGCCGTGGCGGTTTGCGTCAGAGTAAAACAGAAAATCTCCCGGCAGTGTGCTTTCAACACTGCCGGGAGATTTTGTTTAAAACTTTAGGACATGAACCGATCCTTCAGGTTCTTGAAGAAGCTCTTGCGCTTCTCGTAGTTCTCGTCCTTCAGGCTGTCCTCAAAGGCCTTCAGGGCTTCGCGCTGGGTGCGGTTCAGCTTCTTGGGGATCTCCACGTCCACAATGACGTACTGGTCACCGCGTCCGCGCCCGTTCAGGTACTGGATGCCCTGGCCGCGCAGGCGGAACTTCGTGCCGCTCTGGGTGCCCTCGGGGATCTTCTGGGCGACCTTGCCGTCCACGGTGGGGACCTCAATTTCAGCGCCCAGCACAGCCTGGGAGTAGGTAATGGGCACGCGGACATACACATCGTAGCCGTCGCGCTCAAACACGGCGTCGGGCTTGACCGTCACATGGACGATCACGTCGCCCGCGGGGCCGCCGTTCGTACCGGCGTCGCCCTGGCCGCGCAGCGCAATGTTCTGGTCGTCGTCGATACCCGCGGGGATCTTGACCTCCAGCGTCTTGCGGGCACTGGTCTTGCCGGTGCCGCGGCAGGTCTTGCAGGGACTCTTGATGATGGTGCCGCGTCCGCCGCAGTGCGGGCAGGGCTGCTGGCTCTGCATCACACCAAACGGCGTGCGCTGCTGGGTCACGACATAGCCGCGGCCACCGCACTCGGCACAGGTCTCGGGGCTGGAGCCGGGCGCACAGCCGTTGCCGCCGCAGTCCGGGCAGGTCTGCTGACGGTTCAGCGTGACCTTTTTGGCGCAGCCGTGGGCGGCCTCCTCAAAGGTCAGGATCACATTGGCCTGAATGTCATGGCCCTTGCGCGGCGCGTTGGGGTTGGAGCGGGTCGAGCCGCCGAAGCCGCCAAAGCCGCCGCCGAAAATATCGCCGAAGATGTCGCCCAGATCGACGCCGCCGGTGCCGCCGAAGCCGCCAAAGCCGCCACCGTAGCCGCCGCCGGGCTGGCCGGCCCCATAGTTGGGATCGACCCCAGCGAATCCGAACTGGTCATAGCGCTTGCGCTTGGCCGGGTCGGAAAGAACATCGTTGGCCTCATTGACCTCCTTGAACTTTTCCTCGGCGTCCTTGTCGCCGGGGTTCAGGTCGGGGTGGTACTTTTTGGCCAGCTTGCGGTAGGCGCTTTTGATCTCGGCATCGGTGGCGTTTTTGCCGATCCCCAGCACCTCGTAGTAATCACGTTTTTCTGCCATAGAATCTATCCCCTCTATTTATGGGTTGTGAAAAGGCTTCCCCTTGCGGGGAAGCTGTCCGCGGAGCGGACTGATGAGGTGAGACCTGCCGGATATTGCCCGCAAACAGGCAATCCCGGCAGCTTGGCCCTCATCCGGCCTTGCTTCGCACGGCCACCTCCCCCGCGGGGGGAAGGCTTTATTTTAACTTTCTCTATAACCCCCAAGGGCCGCCGCCGGGTTTGCCCAGCGGCGGCCTTATTATGGGTTTGTTACAGCTTAGACCTCGTGGAAGTCGGCGTCAACGGCGCCGTCGTCCTTCGGCTGCGCACCGGCATCGGGGCCGGGCTGTGCACCGGGCTGCTGGCCCTGTGCCTGGGCGGCCTGCTGGTAGACCTTCTCGCTGATGGCGTAGAAGGCCTTCTGCAGGTCATCCTGCTTTGCCTTGATGTCATCAACGCTGCCGGACTTCAGGGCTTCCTTCAGGGCAGACAGCGTGGTCTCGACCTCGCTCTTTTCCTCGGCGGAAACCTTGTCGCCGAACTCGCCCAGTGCCTTCTCGGTCTGGAACACCATCTGGTCGGCGTTGTTGCGCACATCGACTTCCTCGCGGCGCTTCTTATCCTCGGCGGCATACTGCTCGGCGTCCTTGACAGCCTTGTCGATGTCGTCCTTGCTCATGTTGGTGGAAGCAGTGATCGTGATGCTCTGCTCCTTGCCGGTGCCCAGGTCCTTCGCGCTGACGTGAACGATACCGTTGGCATCAATATCGAAGGTGACCTCGATCTGCGGCACGCCGCGGGGAGCCGGAGCGATGCCGTCCAGATGGAAGGTTCCGAGGCTCTTGTTGTCGCGGGCAAACTCACGCTCGCCCTGCAGGACGTTGACCTCAACGCTGGGCTGGTTATCAGCCGCAGTGGAGAAGATCTGGCTCTTCTTGGTGGGGATGGTGGTGTTGCGGTCAATGATCTTGGTGCAGACGCCGCCCAGAGTCTCAATGCCCAGGCTCAGCGGGGTAACGTCGAGCAGCAGCAGACCCTTGACGTCGCCCTGCAGAACGCCGCCCTGGATGGCAGCGCCGACAGCAACGCACTCATCGGGGTTGATGCCCTTGAACGGCTCGCAGCCCAGCTCCTTCTTGACAGCGTCGTAGACGGCGGGGATACGGGTGGAGCCGCCGACCATCAGGACCTTGGCCAGGTCGGAAGCCTTCAGGCCGGCATCGGCCAGAGCCTTGCGGACGGGGGTCATGGTGCGCTCGACCAGATCAGCGGTCAGCTCATTGAACTTAGCGCGGGTCAGCGTCATATCCAGATGCTTGGGGCCGTTGGCGTCCGCGGTGATGAAGGGCAGGTTGATGTTGGTCGTGGTCGCGCTGGACAGCTCGATCTTGGCCTTCTCGGCAGCCTCCTTCAGGCGCTGGGCAGCCATCTTGTCCTTGCGCAGGTCGATGTTGTTCTCGCGCTGGAAGTCCTCGGCCATCCAGTCGATGATGCGCTCATCGAAGTCATCGCCGCCCAGGTGGGTATCACCGTTGGTAGCCAGAACTTCGGTAACGCCGTCGCCCATCTCGATGATGGAGACATCGAACGTACCGCCGCCGAGGTCGTAGACCATGATCTTCTGGTCGGCTTCCTTATCGATGCCGTAAGCCAGAGAAGCAGCCGTAGGCTCGTTGAT
>ENA-UEQX01000414-UEQX01000414.1-human-gut-metagenome-genome-assembly--contig:-NODE-414-length-28823-cov-6.655465_pt1 | contig 28823 bp, 20 predicted proteins | sample MGYA00242952_ERZ507952 | MGnify/ENA primary metagenome ERZ507952 (study PRJEB26167, sample SAMN06115425) | human gut metagenome | host: Homo sapiens | place: China:Sichuan | collected 2015-04-07... | reverse complement strand
ATTTGTTTCTGTTTAGATTTTTTTGTATGATTATAGTCTGCCCGGTATTTTTCCTTTTATACATAACATTTCAATTTTTTATTTATCACATCTTCCTCTGTTCCAACAGATATTTGCTCAACTCGATCATTGCCTGATCTTCTGCGCTGTTATAAAACTGTACCGTTCCCGGCGTCACAGCATCCGAAACAAGACCATACTCTTTTAATTTATGAAGTGTCTCTCTGGCAGTTCCTGCACCACCGTCAAAAACCGCTACCCCGGAGCCGAGTACTTTCTGAATCGTCTTACGCACCAGTGGATAATGCGTGCAGCCAAGAACAACTGCATCCACTTTTCTTTCCTGGTACGGTGCAAACAGATTTTTTAAGAACCGTTCCAATGCTTCCCCGGAAAGTTCTCCGCGCTCTACGAATTCCACAAGCCCCGGACATGGCAGTGATATGATCTCCGCCTGGTCCTGAAATTTCTGCATAAGGTTATGGAACTTTTTTTCCCTCAATGTCATAGGCGTTGCCATGACAAGCACCCTTGGATTTTCTTTTACAGACACTGCCGGTTTTAATGCCGGCTCAATTCCGATGACCGGGATCTCTTTCTGGTATTTTTCCCTTAAAATGTGAATCGCTGCGCTTGTCGCTGTGTTGCATGCGACAACCAGTGCTTTTACATTCTGCGTCATTAAGTATTCCGCATCTACCAGTGTGAGTTTTCGCACTTCCTCTAATGTCTTTGTTCCATAGGGCGCATTTTTTGAATCCCCGTAAAATATAAAATTTTCATTTGGCATCAATGCCACCAATTCCCGAAGCACGCTGATTCCACCAACACCGGAATCAAACACTCCAATTGGTCTCTGCATTTCATCCATATTACGATTTCCTGCTTTCTTTTCTTCTATTTTGCAAACACCGCGATCTGTTCTTTCCTCGTACTGATTACTATTCCAACAAGGTACCTGCTCGAAATCTGCTTTTTACTTACCTGCTTCAGTTGTGCCTATTACCTATGATAACATTCATTCTGTCCACACAGCCCTGCTTCCCTTATCTGTGCGGCTGACGACGAGTTTACGGTCGATCTGTTCTTTCAGTTCCGTCACATGGGAGATGATCCCAACCATGCGGCTGTCACCGGCAAGTTCCGCCAGCACCTCGATTGCCTGCTGTCTCGACTGCGCATCCAGAGAACCAAATCCCTCATCGATAAACATCATATCCGGGTGGATCGCCCCGGCGCTCCGCTCCACGATATCGGACAATCCGAGTGCCATCGCAAGTGCTGCCAGAAAAGATTCCCCGCCGGACAGTGTTTTCACGTCTCGCTCGCTGTCCGTCACAAGACTGTAAACAGACAGATCCAGTCCTTCGTTTGTCTTTCTTCCCGTGTTCGCCTCTTCCTTTAATTTAAGAATAAACTGATGATTGCTCATCGTCAAGAGCCGCTTGTTTGCTTCATGGATGATCTGTTTAAAATACTGCCTCTGGATATAAGTTTCAAAATCGATTTTCGCAGAACCGGAAAGTCTTCCGTTCGCTGTCTTTGACAGACTTTTGATGACCTGATCTTCGCTCTCCAATTTTTTTCCCTTTTCCAGATAGACGGCACAATTCTGCAGCACTGCCCTGTCATTTTCATATGCTGTGTGCAGCTCCATATACGTTTTTTCCGCCTCTTTTAATGCCTGTTTTTCTGTTTTCAGCTGCTCATTTAATTCCGTCGTATCAGTATATGTTTTTCCGCTGACCTGTTTCTCCAAAAGTTTCTGCTCACTCTGCTGTCTTAAGCACTGAGACTCATACTCTTTCTCTTCCCGCTCCAGTTTTGATCTGCTCCGCTCCGGCAGGATCGCAAGGTGATATGTTTCTTCGGAAACAAACCCGGATTTTTCCAAAAATTTTGCATATTCTTTTTCCGTTTTTACTGCAAGCTTTTTTGCTGTTTTCTGATTTTCTTCCTCTGCTAGTTTCTGTCCTTTTAACGTGTTCATCGCTTCTGCCAGCTCCGACACTTTTTGCCGTTTCTTCGCTATCTCCTGCTCTGCCGCCTCCAATGCTTTCTGCATTGCGGCATACTGTTTTTTTGCTTCGGCAAGAGATGGATACACAAGCTTCTCACGGATCTGTTCCGCTGTTTTCTGCAGGCTGGCATAGTTTTGCTCTGCTTCTTTTCTCTGCTGTTTTGCAATCGTCTGTGCCAGTACAAAATCTGCTTCCTCTTTTTCGACTGCCTGCGCAAGCTTCTGCTTTTCTGTTTTCTCTGCCTCAAAAGCAGCATACGCCAGATCGCGCTTTTCTTCCGCTGCAGCCCTTGTCTTTTTTGCCTGCTCCACTTCCAGTTCTGTCACCGCATGGTCAGAAAGCTTCGCCGGATCCGGATGGACTGTTGAACCGCAGACCGGGCATGGACAGCCCGCGCTCAGATTTTCTGCCAGGATCCCCGCCTGCTCTTTTAAAAAGGCTTCATACATATGTTCATAATGCTTTGCCGACTCCGAAGCGCTGAGAGATGTCTGCTCCCAATTTTTCTTCGTTTGCTCCACGATCTGCTCCTGCCGCTTCTGCTGTTCTTTTAATGCAGCAATCCCAGCCGCTTTCTTATGGAATGACTCCTCTGATGTTTTCCTGAGGTCTTCCCACACCTTTTTTGCCTGCTGCTCCTCTGACCGTGCATTCTGCAGCGCCTCATAAGACGGGAATGACTGCTCTAACGCAAGCATTTTTTTCTGCGTGTCTGCCGCTTCTCTTTTCTGTTTTGCCTCCGCCTCCTGCAGCTGTGTCTTTAATGATTCGAACATCTCCTGATCGTTTGCCAGTGTTTCTGTCATTTTTGCGATCGCCTGTGCCGACTGCTCCACTTCCTGCTGTTGTCTGAGATTCTGCTGCTCTGCCACAAGCACTTTATCTGCTTTCCGTGCATTTTCGATCTGCTGCCTGCGCTCTTTCGATTCCGCCTGCCTTGCTTCCAGCTCTTTTCCAGTCTGCCTGATTTTTTCCAGGGAAACAAAAAGTTTATTGATCTCCTCATACTTTGTGATCTTTTTATTCAGTTCCTCTACATTCGCCCTGCGGAGGTTCTGCTCTTTTAACGCATCCTTTACTCGTTCCCGCAAACGCTCCACAAGTTCATCCAGCGGTAATTCTTCACTTTCAGGAAGCGGAATGATCCTGCTTTTCTCCTGCTCAAATGCCCGGTCGTTCTCCTGGATGCGCTCATCCATTTCCATGGATTTTCTTCTGAGATTTTCCTGGATTTTCCAATAGATGTCCGTCCTGAATAATTTGGAAAAGATCATTTTCCGCTCGTCCGACTTTGTATACAAAAGCTTTAAAAAATCTCCCTGTGCGATCATCACGATCTGCGAAAACTGGTCTGCGGTAAGCCCCAGGATTTCAATAATTTTTGCATCGGTAGCATTTTTCTTTTCCGGGAAAACAGTTCCATCCGGCAGGGTGAGTTCGACACTGTGTGGCACTTTCTGTTCCCTGATTTTGCCATTTTTCAGTGTTTTCGTAATCTTATAGTCCGGGTTTCTGCGCACGCGGTATGTCTGTCCCCGGTATAAAAATTCCAGTTCCACATAGGTTTCCGTCTCCGGCTTGGCATACTGGCTGCGCATCATGTTTCCGTTTCGCTCACCGCCGCTGGTCTGATTGTAAAGTGCGTAAGTGATCGCATCAAAAATGGTCGTTTTTCCTGCTCCGGTATCTCCGGTGATCAGAAAAATCCCCTGCTGCTGCCCGGTAAAATCAATGACATTTTTTCCCGCATACGAACCAAATGCCGACATGGTAAGCTTCAAAGGCTTCATTCTGCCACCTCCTTTTCCCCGTTTATCACAGTGCGGATCACATTGTCCTCATCCTCCGTCATCGCCCTTCCGTTCATCTCCTGAAAAAAGGTCACAAACGCATCATACGGATCGAGGCTCTCCACTTCCTCTTCCGAAAACTCCAGAATCTTCCTTGTCCGCTCATTGTCTATTTTTATCTCCAGAATATGGTCATAGACCTGTTCTAACTTTTCTTTCGGCTGGTACGCTTCCACCTCATCTGTCAATGTAATGCTCACATAATCGTGACAGTTGTCCTCTGCCGCTGCATTTAAAATCTCATCCAGATGTCCGATCATTTTGCGCACCCTGCGCATCGGCGTAAGCGGCAGTTCTGTGATATGCGGCTCGCTTCCTTTTTCCAAAAGTTCCACCATAGTCACGGTCTTTTCATCGCCTGCCTCGCTCACGGAATACTGTAACGGTGTTCCACAGTAACGGTTCTGTACACGCCCTATTTTCTGTTTTCTGTGAATGTGTCCAAGTGCTGCATAATCAAACGGTTCTAAAACCGCTGTATCCACATTTTCAATCCCTCCAACCATGCGGATCTCGGAGTCTGAAGTCTCCGGCTCCCTGCCCGCAGCAGTATAAAACTGATGGCTTACGAGGATATTGCGCTTTGCCGTGTCGATGTTCTCCCGCTCTATGACAAGCCGGACAGCCTCATCATAAGTCGTAATGTCACCATCGATCAGATTTCTCACATAGGAAGGCTTCACAAAAGGAAGCATGTAAATGCATACCTCGCCGTATGCATCAAAAAAACTCACTTTTCTGATGGTCTCCTCCCGGGTAACCGGCGGCATACCTGCGATCATCACCCTGTGTTTTGCCAGAATGTCACTCGCAAAATCAATCCGTTTCGCACTGTCGTGATTCCCTGCAATGATGCAGACTGTCACTTCCGGCTCCAGATCGTTCAGTGCTGTCAGAAACTCATCAAACACTGACACTGCCTCCGCAGACGGTACCGGCGTATCATAGATATCCCCTGCAATGATAACCGCATCCGGCCTCTCGCGTTCTGCCAACGCCACGATTTTCCCTAATATATCCCGCTGTTCTGCGATCATATTGTAATGATGCAGCTGCTTTCCAATATGCAGATCCGACAAATGAAAGAATTTCATGTTCCTCTCCTTTTGCTCTAAGCTGACGTTTCCTATTACAGAAAAAGCCACAACAGACAACTGTTTCCATTGTCTGCCATGGCAGTCTGTTATTTCAAAAATCCGTTGATGATCTGTTCCTCGGCTTCTTTTTCCGTAAGTCCAAGTGTCATAAGCTTGATCAGCTGCTCACCTGCAATTTTACCGATTGCCGCCTCATGAATGAGGTTTGCGTCAATATTGTTGGCGGTAAGCTGTGGGCTTGCTGTCACGCATCCATGATCCATAATGATCGCATCGCACTCACTGTGACCTGCACAGGCTGCGTTTCCGTTCATAATAGAGAAGAATTCCTGTCGGGATTCTCCCTTTGCCACCGAACGTGACACCAGATTACAGCTGCAGTCTTTTCCGTTCATATCGATTGCAAAATCTGTCTTGGCATACTGTTTTCCGTGTGTCATGATCTTCTCATGCACTTCTAAGGAAGCTCCATCTGCAAGATCTCCTTTGGTGATACGGACTGTGGAGTCGATTCCCTTGATCTGGGTTGTCTCCATCTCCATATGTGCGCCCTCTTTTAAATGCACGATGGTCTGTGGATTCATGACATTCTCACCATTTCCATCTCCCTCACCGTAGTGGCGTTCAATGTATTTTACTTTTGCATTTTTCTCCAGATAAAATGTGTGGATTCCCTCATGCTTGGAAGTGTCCACGCCACAGTTGTGGATTCCGCATCCCGCAACGATCGTGACATCTGCGCCCTCCCCAATGTAAAAATCATTGTATACACATTCCTGCAATCCACTCTCGCTCAAAACGACCGGAATATGAACGCTCTCATTGACCGTTCCCGGTTTGATAATGATGTCAATTCCGTCCTTGTCCTCTTTTGTGACAATATCAATATTGGCGGTGGTGTTTCGCGCAGCCTTTTTTCCATTGGCACGGATATTATAGGCACCTTCCGGAACCTCATGAAGTCCAGCCACCTGTTCTAATAAATTTTTCTGTACTAAATCCATGTTTCTTCCTCATTCTCCTGCTGCTGTTTTCTGTCGGTCATCATCCTTTCAGCAGCTCTCTCACTACAAATCTGTTCTGCCAGTGCGGCTATGCTTTATCGATCAACGTCTGGCAGGTCTGTGCCGTATTCAGAAGTTCCGGCAGCACTTCCGCTTTGGTTCCGGTCTTGCGCACCTGTCCGTCTGCAATGACGATGATCTTGTCCGCAATGTCAAGGATCCTTTCCTGATGGGATATGATCAGAATCGTTCCGTTGATCTCATCTCTCATTTTTTCAAATACTTTGATCAGGCTGTTAAAACTCCAGAGGTCGATCCCTGCCTCCGGCTCATCAAAAATAGAAAGCTTCGTTCCCCTTGCAGTGATCATTGCGATCTCAATCCTTTTCAGCTCACCGCCGGAAAGACTTCCGTTGATCTCACGGTCAATATATTCTCTAGCACAAAGCCCAACCTCGGATAAAATATCACAGATATCGTTCACACTCATTTCCCTTCCGGCTGCGATCGTGATCAGATCTTTTACCGTAAGCCCTTTAAAGTGAACCGGCTGCTGGAATGCAAAACTGATTCCTTTTCTGGCGCGCTCCGTAATGTTTAAATCGGTGATATCCTCTCCGTCTAAAAGAATCTGCCCACTTGTCGGACGGATGATTCCTGCGATCATCTTGGCAAGTGTGGATTTTCCACCGCCGTTTGGTCCTGTGATCGCCACAAAATGATTGTCAATGGTGACACTGACATTTTTCAAAATCTCTTTATTCTCGTTGTTATCATCTACTTCATAGGTGATATTTCTTAACTCTAACATAAATCCTCCACTGTGCAGCCGGTAAGCCACAGTATTTTTCGTAATTGCGATCCTGCTACTTTATAACGCTTCTTGGATACTTTACCATGATGGCATTTAACATGTCCTCATCCGGCTCAAACTCATATCTTGTGATACCGTTTTCGCCCTTGCAGACTGCCTCATAAAGTTTTGCACCTGCATTGCCGGACGCAATGTTTTTCACTGTAACCGATCTGTCATTCTCATACTTGTAAATGCTGCGGTCACCCTTCGGGGCAATGGTCAGCACATCATCCATACTAAGATAGGCAATTTTCTTTCTCTTTGCTTTATTCCTGATTTTTGCAAATCTCAGGTCGCCATCATAATATGTATACTCATACTCCACTTCACTGCGAAATGCAAACAGATACCAGATCACGCCAAAGATGATCGTCGGTACCAGAAAAATAACCGGTGATACAAGCATGCTAAGCACTAAACAAAGACAGGTTAAAACAAAAAATGCGATCATTCCTGCCTTATGTCCACCCGTTGTTTTTTTCGGAACAATAACTAATTTTTCCAGCATAATCATTTCCTCCAAACAAAGTCTCGTAATATTAATTATATACGCTTTTTTCCCTCTGTACAACTTCTTTTTTATCATGTAAAATAAGGTAATAGAAATTTTCGTATTTTTTCGTTCAGGAGGAAAAGAATGATCACATATCAGTATACCCAGAAAGACTGGACAACATTCAAAGAAGGGATCAAACGTGAGTGGGCAGTCACCAATGGCATTGGCGGATACGCAGGAAGCTCGATGATCGGCGCACACAGCCGTACACATCAGGGTTACCTGATCGCCAGCCTCCATGCACCAATTGAGCGCTATCTCGTTTTTTCCAAGATTAACGAAACGGCCACTGTCGGAACCAGAACGGTTTCCTTTGAGACTTCCCAGCACCGTGCTTCCGGAAAAACAGTTTACACAGAGGGACAGAAGTTTCTCACTTCCTTTATCTATGACGGAAGCGTGCACTACACCTATGAGACAGACAATTTTTCTTTTGAAAAGCACATCACATTAAAAAGGAACGCCAATGTCTGCGCAGTCTCCTATGAACTGACCGCCGGGGACAGCGGCTGTACCTTTACGCTCACACCGCTTTTTAACTACCGCGAGCACAGTGAGAGCAGCACCCCGGACACCTTAAGATTTGAGACATTTACAGAAGACAGGACATTTTATCTTGTTCCGGAAAAAAATAAAGATATTGCCATTCGTTTTCAGACAAGTGAAGGAACTTTTTCCGAACGTAAAACTGTTTATGACGTCGACATGCAGTTACAGATTGAAGTGGATCTTGAGACAGATGGACTTGACTGCCATTACTGTCCGGTTGACCTGTCCATTGAAGTTCCAGCCAACACAACCAAAAAAGTTTCCATCCTGTGCAGTATCGGTGACGTGAATGAGCGTCCTGCCCCTGTGTCTGCTACGGAAGCATTTTCCATTTTAGAGGAAAATGCCCGCTGCCATGCAGAACTTTTTGAAAAAGCCGGATACCGCGACTCATTTGCCAACCAGCTGGTGCTTGCCAGCGACCAGTTTCTGACTTACCGCGAATCCACGAAAATGATGACCGTTCTCGCCGGACTTCCGTGGTTTACCGACTGGGGCAGAGACACAATGATCGCCTTTACCGGTCTGACACTCTGCACGAAACGTTTCAAAGAAGCTGAGGAGATCCTTCTGACATTTGCCCGATATATCCGCCACGGAATTGTGCCGAATATGTTCCCGGATGACAATATGCCGCCGCTCTATAACACGGTGGACGCCTCTCTCTGGTACTTTTATGCGGTCTATCAGTACCTTCATTATAACCCGGCTGCCGAGGCGGAAGCTTTTGTAAAAGAACAGATCTTCCCTCATTTAAAAGAGATCATCTCCGCCTATGAAAAAGGAACGTATTTCAGCATTTATATGGAAGACGACGGGCTCATCCACGCCGGAAGCGGTCTTGACCAGATCACCTGGATGGATGTCCGCGTCGGTGACTGGGTAGCAACACCGCGCCACGGAAAACCGGTGGAGATCAACGCACTGTGGTATAACGCTTTACGGATTATGGAATCACTCTGTGAAAAATTTGACGAAGATGCTTCTGCCTACCGCACACGCGCTGAGCAGGTAAAAGAATCCTTCAACGCAAAGTTCTGGGATTCCTCCAACCAGTGCCTGTTTGATGTTGTGGATGGTGACGAGCCGGACGACCATATCCGTCCAAACCAGATTTATGCAGTATCCCTTCCATTTTCCCTGCTCCCGGAGGAACAGGAAAAAGCAGTTGTCGCACTTGTGGAAAAAGAGTTATTTGTCGGCTGTGGACTTCGCTCTCTCGCACCGGATCATCCGGACTACCATGGCATTTACTGCGGTGCTCTTGCAAAGAGGGACGCCGCTTACCATCAGGGAACTGCCTGGGGCTTTTTGCTCGGTGGATTTTTCAGTGCCTATATGAAAGTGAACCACCACTCCTCCTCTGCTGCCGAAAATGCCGTCCGCATGTTAGAGCCTGTGAGAAAACATCTGTCGGATTCCGGCTGTATCGGTTCCATCTCTGAAATCTTTGACGGAGATGCACCACACAATCCCCGCGGCTGTTATGCCCAGGCCTGGAGTGTTGGGGAGGTACTGCGCTGCTACTGCGAAGATATTCTTCCTTATTTATAATTTTCATTTTTTGCTTGACAACAAAGGTTCCTTCCTTTACAATAATCTTTGTTGTGAGCAACAAGCCCAGTTAGCTCAGTTGGTAGAGCAAAGGACTGAAAATCCTTGTGTCTCTGGTTCGATTCCGGAACTGGGCATCTGCGGGTGTAGTTCAATGGTAGAACACCAGCCTTCCAAGCTGGATACGTGGGTTCGATTCCCATCACCCGCTTTTTGTGTGCAATGAATGTGCTAAGAATGGATCTATTTCATTCTTAGCATTTTTTATTTTAGATAAACTTTATACTTTTTCCCTTTTAACCTGCTTCTTTCTATGTTATCCTATCATTATCGCGTTAGAAAAACGCACAGAATTACGGAGGTTTTCCTATGGAAAAGAAAACTGCATTCAAAGATCTTTCCCGCAAAGCAAAGGTGCAATATATCTGGGACTATTACCGCTGGCACATCATTGTTGCCATCTGTCTTGTGGCGTTTGTCATTTCCATGATCGTACATTATGCTGCCTATAGGGAAAGTGTTTTGGATATAGTAATGGTAAACACCCTGGATCCTTATGAAGAGAGTGTTTCTTCCACAGATGAATTTTTTGAACAGGAAGGCTTTACAAAGAAAGAAGAAGTTACCGTAGATACCTCCATCACTTTTTCTGATGACGATAATTACTCCACAAACTACTACAGTGACCAGAAACTGACTTTAAAACTTTCTGTCGGTGGTGCCGATGTTCTTTTTGCACCGGAATTTGTGTTCCAGCAATACGCTGATGCCGGAAGTCTTATGCCTCTTACAGATTATCTAACAGCGGATGAATTAGAACAGTACAAAGATATGATCGTCTATGCAACAGATTCCGAGACTGGCGAGACATTCCCATGTGGTCTGGAACTAAACGACAATCAATGGCTTTCTGACTACGGTTACTACACTGGAACGATCTGCTTCGGCATTGCATACGCAGCTGATAACAAAGAGAATGCTGTTGATTTCTTTCATTATGTTATGAACTGAATACTTATTGATAAAAAAATCGTGCAAACACAATACGTTTTTGTTCGCACGATTTTTTATTTCAATTATGATTTACAATCTCCGTTACTCCAGTTTAAACCGTTTCACCTCAGTATCAAGCAGATCTGCAATCTCATTGTTATGATCAGCCGCCTTCTGGATATCGCCAACACTTCCGGTAAGATCTGTGGACATTTCTGCTACATTCACAATGCCCTTTGCGCTCTCTTCGACAGCTGCACTGACTGCTGTCGTTGATTCTTTGATCTCGTCCATGGCTTTCTGCAATTCGCCAGCAGCACTTGTGAAATCTTCCATAACGGCATTCATATCACCTGCATCTTTGCTGTAAAACTCACTCATTTCCACTAACTGCTGATAACCATCCATAGCAGTTATTCCCGCAAATTCGACCATATTTTCTGCCTCTTGTGCCAGACCATTCACAGCCTCAACTACCGCTGCGCTCACTTTTTGTATCTGTTCTGCAGCTTCTGCAGAATTGGCAGCAAGTTTTCCGATTTCATCTGCCACGACTGCAAATCCTTTTCCTGCCTCTCCTGCCCTTGCCGCCTCAATGCTCGCATTTAATGCCAACAGATTGGTCTGATCGGTGATCTCGATAATATTTGCCGTAAGCTGTGCTATCTCCTGCACCGCTTGGGACTGCTCGATCTTCTCATTCAATTTCTGTGCCATGTCGGCAACCTGCGTCGCAGCCTCCTGCTGTTTGCTTAAGGCTTCTGTGCGGACACTGTCTGCCCGTCCGTTCATTTCACCGGAAGACTCTTTTCCATGCTCTGCACGCGCTGCCATGTTTTCAATGGATGCATAAACCTGTCCCACTGAGGTGCTGATCTGCTCCAGTGAAGCGTTTGTCTCCTCCATTGCCGCACTCATTTCCTCCATAGTTGCGGAAACGTCAGTGATATTCACCTCAGCTGCTGCAAGGTTTTGTGCGATCTTTTGTGACGAACCATTTAAATGTTCTGAATTGTCGGAGATCTTCAACATGATTCCCCGTATGTATTCCAATAAAGCATTGACATTCCCTGCAATGAGTTCCATCTCATCTCCACTGTGGATGTCCAGCTTCTGTGTCAGATCTCCCTCGTTATGCACGATCTCATAAATCTTGTCGTCCACTTTCTGAAGACCTCTCGTGATCGTTGAAATAATGATACTGAGAGCCGCTACTGCCAGAACAATGCATATCACACCGAGCTTGATCACTCCCACAAGTGATGCCTCAAGCCGGGCAGTAATATCAGATGCATCATAATCGCACCCCAGAACTGCCACCACTTTTCCTGCGCTGTTTGTGATCGGCTTGTAGACTGTGATCAGGTCTCCATCCTCAGTCTCATCAATATAATCCTGCACATATTCCTGTCCTTCAAATACAGATTTTAACTCCTCATAAGAGTCAGCAAAAGGATCCCCGAGATAACTTACATCCTCGGTTGCTTCCACATCTACTCCGTAATAAACATTTGTTCCATCGGTATATAAAGTATACAGATATGCAATCCCACAGCTGTCCTTCATATTTTTTAAGGCTGCCAGGACTCCTTTATATGCATCGCTTTCTTCTGCCCCCGGAACGATCTGCTCCACCTCGTCGCCATCTAACATACGAAGTGTCAGATCTGCCGCCATGTCTGCCTCCTGAACGCCCATCTCAACCATGCCGTCTGTGATATGTTTGTAAGAATTTATTCCCATAACCACACAGACAACGAGTACACATACACATACCGGGATCAGTATTTTAAATTTGATCCCCAGCTTTCTTGTTCTGACTTTCCGCTTCATCTATTGTTCCTCCCAATTTTCTCTTAAGCACACGCATTTCCATAACGCCTACGTTCACTGCCATTGATATTACTATTATATACTAAAAACGCACAGATTCAAGTAAAAATCCCCAATAGATTCTCTCATATCGGGGATTTTTTTATCCGGAAAAATATTCTGTTTTACTCTAAGATCACGACCGAATACGCAGGTATGGTAAGCTGTTCTCCATCCAGAACGGCAGCTTCCGTTCCTGTCAGAAGCTCCCCTGCGATCTGCAATGGATATTTCCTGTCTTCCGTTGCTCCGAGAGCTGATTTCCTGAAATCAACCGTCTGTGCCTTCTCTGAGGTATTGAACACCAACGTCAATTGTCCCTCATCACAGGTTTTCCGGATCACGCATACCGTATCATCCGAAATTTCCTCATCAAATGCGACCTTTCCTCTGGCGATCACCGGATACTCATTCCGCAATGCGATCGTCTGTTTCACAAAGTTATAAATGGAATTACCATCGTTTTCCTGCTCCTCTAAACTGCCATACTTCATCTTAATATCGTCCATATCCTTTGGTCCGTCACACATACCCGTGGCATCGGCATCCGTCGACCAGTACATCGGAGCACGCTTATTTTCATCTTTTCCGGAGCCTTTCATTCCAAGCTCCTCCCCATAATACAAAAATGCACTTCCCGACATCAGAAGATTCATTGCATTTCCAAGCTTTGTCTGCGCTTCACTATAATCGCCGGAATAATAACCTGCGCTCCGCGCCATATCATGATTGGTGTAAAACGGTGCGTCAATGTAAGCATCACTGTAGCTGCCGTAAAGCTCCTGCGTATTGACAAGGCTCTTTCCGTAAGCGGAAGCACCATAGATTCCCTTTACTGTGTCTGCGATGATACCGTCCTTATCCGCAAAAGTAAAATCAAAGAAACTGTCCATGCCACTCTGATAATATTTCGCATAAACACTGTAATCATTCCATGCCTCTCCGACCAGATATGCATCCTCTTTTTTTGATTTCACCATGTCATTAAACCAGGTCAGGACTGCAATATTTTTATCATCTGCGCCCGAATAGAATTCCTTTACTGCATCCAGGCGGAAACCGTCCACGCCAAGATCCAGCCAGAATTGCACGATCTGTTCAAACTCTGTCTTTAACATTTCATTATCCCAGTTCAGATCCGGCATCTCGCTCCAGAACTGTCCTTCATAATACCAGTCGGTTCCTTCCACCGGATAATAACCGCCCAGTTTTTCTTTGGAAAAATTATAATAATCTACATAAGGACACTCTGACGCATCCGGTTCTGCTCCCTCCGGAAGGCTCTGGATATACTTGTACGCAGTCTGAAACCACTCATGCTGTGAAGATGTGTGGTTCATGACAAAATCAATGATCACGTTGATTCCGCGCTTGTGGCATTCATCTACAAGTGTCGTAAAATCATCCATCGTCCCGTACTCCGGATCGATTGCTTCATAATCCGTCACATCATACTTGTGATACGTCGTGGACGGCATGACCGGCATCAGCCAGATACCATTGCATCCCAGATCCGTGTCCGTCTCAGGATCACCGTCATTTATATAATCGAGATTTTCCGTCAGTCCTTTCAGATCACCGATTCCATCTCCGTCACTGTCATAAAAGCTGTAAACAAACACTTCATAATAAGTACGGTAATTGTCATCGATCACATTCTCTTCCGCTGTATTGACCTGCTGCATCAGAGATAATGCGGTAACTTCATCCCCTTCTTTTTCTGTATCTGCCTCTGTTCCACTCTCCGGTACTGACTCTGTGCTATCCACGCTGTCTGCCGGTGTGCCGGCATTATTCCCACAAGCGACCGTCTGTATCAACATCATTCCTGCTATCAGGGCTGCTATCAAACGCTTTTTCATTCCTATACCTTACCTTTCCCATATTCTGTAACACTTTTATATTTACATAAAAAGGGACTGCTGTATCAAGATTTTCACTCTCATACAACAGTCCCACACACAGCCAAAACTTATCCGCTGCCCGGTTTAACCCTTTACAGCTCCACTCATTCCATCTACATAGAATTTCTGTGTCAGTAAGAACAGAATTGCAATCGGAATGGATACCACAACTGCGCCTGCGGCAAAACAGGTATACCAGCTGTCAATGTATTCTTTTTCAAGCATCTTCCAAAGACCGATAGATACGGTGTAGTACTGTGCATCAGCACGGCAGATAACCTTTGCAAAAATGAAGTCTACCCACGGTCCCATGAAGGATGTCAAAATGGTATAAACAATAATTGGTTTACTGAGTGGCACGGTAATCTTCGTAAATACCTGCCATCTTGTTGCCCCATCGATGATCGCAGCCTCGTCCAGTGCTTTTGGAATCGTATCAAAGAAACCTTTTGCAACATAGAATCCAACACCGGATCCTGCTGAGAACACAACGATCAAAGCGATACGGATCATAGATCCCTCTGCCAGTCCAAGAGCCTTTAAAATATAGTAAACAGCGATCATAGACATAAAGGATGGAAACAATCCGAGGATCATTGCGACATTCATAAATGGTTTTCTCATGTTAAAACGCATTCTTGACATTGTATAAGATACTGAAAGTACAAAAATGGTTGAAATGATACATGTAAAAATCGCAATGATAAAAGTATTCACAAACATTTTCGGGAAGTTCAAAATACTTGTATCTGTGAATAATTTCACATAGTTGTTAATCGTATAAGTCTTCGGGAAGAAAGTGGTTACGTAAGAACCTTTCTCACCGCGGAAACTTGTCAGGACTACCCAGAAAATCGGCAACACCCAGATGAATGACAGGATTGCCAGAAAAATATGGATAATAATATTCACAATTGTTTTCTTTGCTTTTGTGCCAGATGTCACTTGTTTTTTACTCATTACATGAATCCCTCCTCATCTTTGTAGGATGCGGTATTACGATATGTTACCAGCGCAACGATCGCAAGGACAATGAACGTCATAATACCAATTACTGCACCTAAGTTGTAGTAGTTCTTATCAACGGTCAGTTTGTACAGCCATGTAACAAGCAGATCTGTCTTACCGGCTGTTGCATCCACCGGTGTCGGATTACCGCCGGACAGCAGGTAGATAACGTTGAAGTTATTGATATTTCCGGTAAACTGTGTAATGAGGTATGGTGTCATGACAAATAACATATATGGCAATGTGATCTTGAAGAATATCTGGATTGCATTAGCTCCATCAATCTTCGCTGCCTCATATAATTCACCCGGAATGTTCTGTAAAATACCTGTTACCTGAAGTAACGTATATGGGATACCTACCCACAGGTTGATAACGATAACTGTCACTCTGGCCCATGTCGCACTTGAGAAAAATGGAAGCGCCGTATCGATCAGACCATATTTTAATAATAAAGTGTTCACGATACCGGTTGGCTGTAACATACTTCTCATGATCAGCAGGGAAACAAACTGAGGTACTGCGATGGATAATACAAAGCAGAATCTCCAGAATCCCTTAAAATGTGTCTCTTTACGGTTGATCACGATTGCAAGGATCATACCGAAAATATAGTTTAATGCTGTTGCAAAAATCGCCCAGGTGATCGTCCATGTCAGTACGGAATAGAACTGCTTACCGATACTGTCGTTCAAATTTAAGATTTTTGCAAAGTTTGCAAGCCCAACCCAGTCAAATAATACCAGATGATCATTTACCTTGCTGTAATTGGTAAATGCCATGGAAATATTATAGATCAGTGGAAGGATCGTAAAGATCAATACTCCCATGATCGGCGCTGCAAGTAATAATTTATGTAAATTTTGATCAAACAAACTCTTGAAGTCTTCTTTAAAGGTGTTCAGGTGCTTTCCTGATTTTGCAAGCACTTCTGATTTATAAGAGCTTTTTACTGCCTCTCTCCACACAACGATAAACATCAATGTAATATAAATCGTTGCAACTCCATACAACAGGATCAGGGATGACTGATCACCGGCAGTGTACTCATAGATACTTTTCTTTTCATTCCAGACTTTTTCCTGCTCTCTCCATCCCAATGATGGAAACATGGATAAATTATAAATTCCGGATTGGATCATAAACCATATATATCCAATCTCAACAACCAGAAACATCAGTCCCTTTGCGATCTGTCTGTGTGCGATATTACCCAAGCCCATAATAAGCAGGGAAAGCTTTGTAATGATATTTCCTTTTGTAACCGCACCGGTCACGGTATATGGATCCGCAAACTCTTTTTTTCTTTTTCCAGCCTGTATCACGTTATGGGCCTCCTTAAAATAAAAATGGATTCCTTAGTATCAAACAATCCTCAGAGCGCTCATGCGCCCCGAGGTTTGTATTTTGCATGTAAGAATCTTCTGTATCCTTTTTACTGTGCTGCGTCTGTGTTCATTGCTGTGTTCATATCTGCTGTCTTTTCTGCAGCGTTATCATGTGTGACCTCGCCAGCGACAAGTGCTTTACCCATATTCTCAGCTGGTGACCAGTAGTTACCCATCTCAGGTACTAATGGCTGCATGATAGATGTGTTGATCATTACGTCTGCAACTGCTGCTGCGATCTCATCATCAACTGCAACGTTTGTGTTTGTAGGAAGGATGTTTCTCATATCGTAGTGATCTTTCTGAGCGTCCTCACCTGCAAGGTAAGCTGCCAATGCCATAGCAACCTGCATGTTCTCAGCATTTGGGTTTACACCGATTGCTTTAGATCCGATGAAAGATTTCATCTGGCAGTCTGTTCCGTTTAAGTTAAATGATGGAAGTGCTGCAACACCCATGTTGTCACCAAGTGCTTCTTTTACAGCTTCTGCATTCCATGTACCGGAGAATACAGCGTTTACGCTTCCGTCACGTAAACCTGCAAGACCAGCTCCGTCTGCATCATTGATAAAGTTAGGATTTGCAGCTACATCAACTAAGTAATCTGTAACAGCTGCTGCCTTTTCTCCATCGAAGTCGATACCTGCTGCTGCGTCTGTACCATCTCCGAATAATGAACAGCCATTTCCAACATAGAATGCCTGAATGTACCAGGAATCAGATAATGGGAAGGCAACTTTTCCTTTCTCCAACATTGTGTCAAAGCTCTTGATATCCTCATCAGAGAATACACTCTTATCATAGTACATGAACCATGTATTAGATGTAAATGGGAATGCTACTACTGCATCATTGTATGTAACAGATGCTGTAATGGAATCGGAGTTTGTGCTTGTTACATAATCAAGATAAGATCCGCCGAGCTCAGCAAGTGCGTTTGCTGCTACTAAATCAGGGATGTTATCGTTTGCCAGCATATAGACATCTGCAGATCCCTCAACGTCTGTTGTGACAGTAGCTTTTGCATCACCCTCTGCACATACACCATACTCAAATGTGACATCCCAGTTTGGATGAGCCGCATTGAATGCGTCACATTCTTTCTGTAACCAGCCTGTATCCTGATCTTCCTGTGGGCTCCATACAGTCAATGTACCGCTCCATGCTTCCTCTTCTTCTGTTGCTGCATCATCAGATGCTGCTGCTTCTGTAGAAGGTGCCGCATCGTTTCCTGCAGTTGTGTTGTCTGCTGCTTCCTGTTTGTCGCCGCAGCCTGCTGTCATTGTAGCTGTCATAGCTGCAACAAGTAATAATGAGATTGCTTTCTTTTTCATTTGATTCCTCTCCTTTTTTAGAATAAGACTTCTATATAAAATGCTTATGCATCTTATAGCGTATTTGTTATCTGCGATATACGGCTGCCAGAGTCCGTATCCATGCTCTCCGTTCTTCGCTCAAAGTATCTTTTCCGATACGCCAGCGCCAGTTGCGTCCCACCGTGGAAGGTGCGTTCATTCTGGCTTCATTTCCAAGCTTCATCAGATCCTGCATCTGGATAATGGCCACATCTGCGATACTTGCATAGGCTGCCCGGATCAGTGCATCCGGTATTTCTTCTTTATAATGAATGTTCAGATACTCATACAGATATGCCAGTTCGTAATCTGACTTATCCCGGAAATAACCAACGATCGTTTCGTTGTCGTGAGTTCCTGCATATACGACCATGTTCGTGTCCTGATAGTTATGTGGGAGATGCTCATTCGCAGTGTCATCATCAAAGGCAAACATCAAAATCTTAATGCCCGGCCATCCGGTTTTTGTCTTTAACTTTTTCACTCCCGGAAGCCCGCCCTTTGGTCCGATGTCTTCCACGATCACCCGCGTATCACCCAGAACCTCTGTCATGGCATCTGTCAGTTTTCTGCCCGGTCCTTTGCTCCACTTGCCATTTCTTCCGTCTTCTGCATCTGCAGAAACGGTGTAATAACGGACCAGACCGGAAAAATGGTCTAACCGGATCACATCAAATAATTCCATGTTCTCAAGCATTCTTGCCTTCCACCATGCAAATCCATCCTCTTCCATGACGTTCCAGTCATATACCGGACTGCCCCATACCTGACCGCTCTCGGAAAATGCATCGGGTGCTGCCCCTGCGACCACATTCGGTCTTCCATCCGGTCCAAGTAAAAACATCTCCCGGTGCGCCCATACATCCACGCTGTCTGACGCCACATACAATGGCATATCACCGATGATCTGGACTCCACGGCTATTTGCGTACTGCTTCAGCTGCATCCACTGCTTAAAAAACTCGTACTGGCAAAATTTGCAAAACATGATGTCATTATGTAATATTTCCTGATACTCTTTCACTGCCTCCTGATCTCTGTCCCTGAGCGGCACGTCCCAGCTCTGCCATTCTATATCTCCAAAATGCCGTTTCAATGCGGTATAAAGAGAATAATCAGACAGCCATCTGTCGCTTTTTTCTGTAAAAGCAAGGAAGTCTTCACTCTCCGCAGAAAATCTCGAAAAAGCCATTCGCAAAATCTTGTAACGGTTCTCATAGATGGTTGCATAATCAATATCTGCATCATCCGCTCCCCAGTTAAAACTGCGGATCTCCGTCTCCTGTAACAATCCATCCTTCACCAGATCATCCAGATCAATGAGATATGGGTTTCCGGCAAATGCGGAGTAGGACTGATACGGACTGTTTCCAAAACTGGTAGGACCGATCGGAAGCACCTGCCAGTACCTCTGCTTGAGATCGACAAGTAAATCAACAAATTGGAATGCAGCTTCCCCTAATGTTCCTATTCCATATGAAGATGGTAAGCTTGTGATTGCCAGCAGGACTCCTGCTCCCCTGGTCAATTCTTTTGATCCCAATTCATTTCCTCCCGTTCTGTTGGAATGATTCCATGTTCAAAACCTGTACGAATTGTTTCGTGAATTTTCGTATCTGAGATAATTTTAGTTTATGGAAACGTTTTTGTCAACGAATTTGCAAATATTAATATCGATTTTGCTATTTTTCACGTTTTTATATTCGTTTTTTTGTGTAAAATGACAAGTTTTTCTCGTTTTGTTTCGAAACTTTTTTGAAATCTCTGAGCAGACTGCTTGAAAACAGAAATTCGATTCTATATAATAAGGGAAGTATCGAATAATAATAACAAAGAGGATAAAGACTTGGCTACGATCAAAGATATAGCAAATCGTCTGGGTGTATCCGTCAGCACTGTCTCCAAAGGTTTGAACGGAGCAAGCGATATCAGTGATGAATTAAGACAGATGGTCTTAGATACCGCAGTGGAAATGGGATATGCGACCAAACGATCAAAAAAAGTAGAAAACCGCAAGCTCGCGATTTTCATTGAAAATATGGACTATGAAGCTGCCACACAGTTTGGTTATGAAATTGTCCTGGGATTCAAACAGAATGCGTTCCGCCACAACTGGGATGTGACAGTCATTCCGGTCACACCGGCATTCCAGCTCGCAGAAAAATATGACACCTATATGTTAAAGAATGGTTTCTGCGGAGCCTTTCTTGTCGGCTTCGCCCTTCACGACGAATGGATGAAACAGTTAGAACAAACCACCATGCCGACTGTTCTCTTCGACAATTATATTAGGAAGAATCCGAATGTTGCTTACATTGGAACGGACAACTATGAGGGAATCGATGCGGCAGTTGACCATCTCTACACACTCGGTCACAAAAAAATTGCCTTTTTAAATGGTTCCCTGCACTCCATGGTATCCGAGCAGCGTCAGGAAGCCTACTATAACAGCATGAAAGCACATGGTCTTGAGATCAATAAAGACCTGACCGCTTACGGCTATTATGTGGCAGACAGTGCAAAGTATCACGTTCCTACTTTTTTGGGTGCGGGTGCTACTGCGATCATCTGTGGTAATGACCTGATTGCATCCGGCGTTGTCACGGAATGCAAGCTCCGCGGTTTCCGCGTGCCGGAAGATATCAGCGTGGTCGGATTCGATGACATTCCGATCTCCTCCATGTTAGAGCCACCGCTCACCACGATCCGGCAGGAACGCAGTGAACTCGGAAAATGTGCTTATGTCATTTTAAACTCCCTGGTACATCACATTCCAATCTGCCGCACACAGCTCCGCGCTGCACTGATTGAGCGTGAATCAACCGCAAGATATCAGGCTCCGGTCAAAAAAAAATAAGATTACAGAAAAAAATCCGCCGTCCACAGGATCTGTGGGCTGGCGGATTTTTCTTATCTCAACACAAAAATAAAAAGCCCCAGATGCTGAACGAACTTCAACACTTGAGACCTCTTAATGCCGGCGACCGGAATCGAACCGGTACTGTATCGCTACAACAGGATTTTAAGTCCTGCGCGTCTGCCAGTTCCGCCACGCCGGCATATATGATAATGGGCAGAGGTGGATTCGAACCACCGAAGCAAGTTGCAGCAGATTTACAGTCTGTCCCCTTTGGCCACTCGGGAATCTGCCCATTCTTGTCAGCACAAATGTCCTGACAAGGATTGATTATAACATATCATTTTTCATTGTGCAAGATAAGATTTTATATTTTTTACACTTTATATTTCAGCACCGCAGCCGAATGTGGCAGCAGCGTGACGGTGATCCTTCCATCTTCCACTTCATATTCTTTCGGCATGAGCGAATAGCCAGCCTCCGTGGTGATGATCAGACGCTCCATCTTACAATTTTTTGGAATACCGATACTCCATACTTCCTTTGTGATCTCCTTCTTCTCATCGCTATTATTCAGGATCACAACAAATTGCTGTGTCCGGTTAAACCTGCCGTAACATAATATGTCCTTTTCTCCTTGCAAAAGCTTTAAGGAACCGGTGCGTAAGGCTTCATTTTCCTTATGAATGCGGATCATATCCCGGTGGAAATCCACAAGCACCACATCCTCTTTTCCCCATGGATAGGTTCGGCGGTTATCAGGATCAGTGAATCCACACACGCCTGCCTCATCCCCATAATAAACCGTCGGTGCGCCCGGCCATGTCATCTGAACAACAACTGCTTCCCGGAAAATCCCAAAGTTGACGCCATACTCTGCGGCTTCCAATCCATGGGTTCCCACACGTCCTGCTGTTCTGTTGGTTCTTGTCAGGAATCTCGAATGATCGTGGTTGGATAATTCATTCATCGCACACTGTAACTGGGATGTCTGGAAACTTGCCATAAAGTGGCGCATAGCTCCCTCAAAATCATCCACCTTTCCCTTTTTCTCCGGGATATACTCGTCACTGTGTTTTTCCATTCCTGTCAGAAACCATGTCAAAGGTTCCATAAAGGCATCGTAATTCATGACTGTATCCCACTGGTCACCTTTTTCTAGCCAGTCTTTTGGGTCGCCATAATGCTCCGCCAGAATAAGTGCTTCCGGGTTGGCTGTCTTAACTGCTTTTCGAAAATCCCTCCAAAATTTATGATTGAACTCTGAGGAATGACCTAAATCCGCCGCAACATCCAGACGCCAGCCATCTACATAATATGGTGCTGACACCCATTTTGCTGCGATGCCAAGAATGTAATCGTACAACTCTTCCGAGCCTTCATAATTTAATTTTGGCAGCGTGTCATAATCCCACCACCCCTCATAAGAGGTGTTATCCGGCCAGCCGTTTTCATCCCGGAAACCGAAGAAACTGCGGTAAGGGCTCTCTTTCGACAAAAATGCACCGTCCTCGTAACCTCCGTTTGCGTGATAGATTTTTTCCCTGTCTAACCATTTATTGAACGAACCGCAGTGGTTAAACACACCGTCTAAAATAACTTTCATTCCTCTGGCGTGGATTTCTCTGACCAGCTCCGCAAAAAAAGCATTACTTGCCTCTAAATTTTCCCGGTTTGTGACACGGTTTACATAACGCGTTGCCTTGCTGTTATCCGTTGTCCCGGATTGCAAAAGCTCCCCCTCATCGACCACAATTTTTCCATAATGTGGATCGATATGGTCATAGTCCTGAATATCATATTTGTGATTGGATGGTGACACAAAAAGCGGGTTAAAGTAAATGACTTCCACGCCAAGATTCTGTAAGTAATTTAACTTCTGTCTCACGCCCTCTAAATCTCCGCCGTAAAACTCTCCAACAGAAAAATCGGACGGACACTGATTCCAGTCCTCCATTTTTTTACTCGGTGTCTGGATATAATAGTACTCATCCGTCAGCACATCGTTAGCCGGATCACCATTGTAAAAACGATCCACAAGAATCTGGTACATGACGGCTCCCTTTGACCACTCCGGTGTGGAAAATCCCGGAATGATGCAGAACCGGTAAACATCCCGCCGCTCCTTGCTCACACCATAACGGTCAAAAAAGACATGCAGCAGACCGGAAGCCACCTCAAAATAATAGTAAAACGGCTCCTCTCCCATTGTCATCTCAACCGCATAATAGTCAAATTCACAATCACTTTCTGTTTTTTTCATTTTATAATGTTCACAATCTGTGCAAAGCCAGACGATATCCACGTTATTCCTTCCGGTGCGGAAACGGATCGTCACCTTTTCTCCTGCCTCCGGTTCCGTCGGATTGCGGTAATCTTTTGTTCCATCCGAAAACAGCGCCTCCTTCTTCAAAACCGGACGCATCTGCATAATGTATTGTTGAATACGATTTAATTCATATACCGAATGTTCTTTTGCCATAGCATTTGGCTCCCTTCAAAAAATCCTTATGATTATAGCACAAAAGTATCTATGCCGATGATTTTCCATTGATTTTTTCGCTTTTTTTCGTATTTTTAAAAATTTTAACCAAAATATATTTATTTTTTTGTTCTTTTGTGCTACACTTTCACCAAAACCAGTTTATGTCATGAACATATGACAATGAAAAACCAAAGGTTATACGATTTTATTTGAAGGGAATGAGTATCCAATTATTATGCCAAATATTTATTCTACAGAAAAATTTGAAAAAGAATTTACTTACTCCGGCAGTGACTTAGGTGCCACTTATACACCGGAAAAAACAACCTTCCGCGTGTGGGCTCCTACCGCGGACACTGTCACTTTAAACCTTTATGGATCCGGCACTCCGGGCACAGACGATCTTGTGGAACAGCTCCCGATGACTGCCGATGTAAACGGAACGTGGATCGCTGAAAAAGAGGGCGATTTAAACGGCACTTACTATACTTATCTCGTATCTGTGGGCGGCAATGAGAACGAAGCCTGCGATCCATATGCCCGCGCAACCGGTGTCAATGGAAAACGCGCCATGGTCCTTGACCTTTCATCCACAAACCCTATGGGCTGGGAAAATGACACCAACCCCAATGCCGGCATGACTTACAATGACGCAATCATTTACGAACTTCATGTACGCGACCTCTCCTCCGATGAGAGTTCCGGCATTCAGAACACCGGAAAATTCTTAGGTCTTACTGAAACAGGAACAACTACTGCCTCCGGCATTCCAACCGGCTTAGACCACATGAAGGGCCTTGGGATCACCCATGTGCACCTGCTCCCGATTTATGATTACGCCTCTGTCGACGAGACACAGTCAGACAAACCGCAGTTCAACTGGGGCTATGACCCGGAAAATTATAATGTCCCGGAAGGCTCCTATTCCACCGATCCTTACAACGGTGCTGTCCGTGTTGCCGAGATGAAACAGATGGTAAAAGCACTTCACGACAACCAGATCAGCGTGATCATGGATGTGGTTTACAATCATGTATACAATGCGTCAGATTTCTGTGTAAATCAGATCGTACCGGGCTATTTTTCCCGGGTAAACGAGGATGGAACATACTCCAACGGCTCCGACTGTGGAAATGACACTGCCTCCGAGCGCTCCATGGTGAGAAAGTATATTGTAGACTCTGTCAAATACTGGGCAGATGAATACCACATCGACGGTTTCCGTTTTGACCTTGTCGGACTGATCGACACCGAAACGATCAACGAGGTCGTCACAGAAGTTCACAAAACCCACCCGGATGTCATTTTCTATGGAGAGGGATGGACCATGGATACCGCTGTGACCAAAGACGGCTATAAAATGACCACGCAGCCGAATTCCACCGATGTTCCGGGATTTGCATTTTTCAGCGATACGCTCCGCGACGCTTTGAAAGGTCACGTCTTTTACACCACAAGGAAAGGTTATGTCTCGGGAGCCGCTGATCTTGCCGATACCGTCAAAGGCTGCTTTTTAGGTCAGGCAGGTGACTGGTGTACCACACCGGCTCAGAGCATTAACTACGCCTCCTGCCACGATAATATGACACTGTTAGACCGCATCACAAGATCAACGCCAGGCGTCTCAGAAGAGGACCGTATCCGCATGAACAATCTCTCTGCCGCCATTTACATGACTGCACAGGGCATTCCATTCCTGCAGGCAGGCGAAGAAATGCTCCGCACCAAGATCGATGCCTCCGGCGGTTTTTTGGAAAACAGCTACAATTCCCCGGATTCTGTCAACAGTATCAAATGGGATACGTTAGAAGATGAGACTTATCAGAATGTTTATAACTATTACAAGGGACTGATCGCCTTCCGCAAAGCCCATGCAGCGCTTCGTCTTACCAATGCAGACGATGTCAACGCAAACATCACTTCCGTGGACGGTCTCGACGAAAATGTGCTTGCATTCCGGATCAACGGCGGCGTGAATGGGGAAACGTCCGACGGCATTTTTGTGATCTTCAATCCAAACAGTACAGAGACATCTGTCACACTGCCAGATGGTGCATGGGATGTATGTGTCAACGCTGATCATGCCGGAACCGAAGCACTGACAACCGTTTCCGGTTCTGTTTCCGTGGAACCAATTTCTGCCATGGTACTCGTAAAAAAGGAATCATAAAAAAATAGACAATTGCGATTCTATAAGTTTCGCAATTGTCTATTTTGTCTTTACTCCGTAATCTCGATCTGGTTATCTTCCGGTCCTAACACAGTGCTCTCGTAATAGCCATCCCCGGTAATACGCGGACCACTTAAAACATCGTAACCTGCCTCATACAGTTTTTCGGTGATGGCATCCACTTTCTCTCTGCTTCCCACTGAAATTGCGATATGGATATAGCCCATCCGCACCAGCACTTTCTTCTGATCCTGCATTTCCGGCAGATTCATCAGTTCCAGCCTTGTTCCCTCATCAAACGACAGAAAATAGCTTTTCAGTCCTGTTTTTGGATTATGATATAACTCTCCCGCTTTTGCCCCAAAAAAGCGGATGTAAAACTCCTTTACCACTTCCAGATCTCGTACATACATTGCAATATGTGATATTCTCATGTCCTTTTCCCCCTTCCGGCGTTACTGTTTCTCATACCCCGTTCCAGTAACAATAAGCTTCCTTAATTCCTTCTCCTGCCCGGATACCCGATTTTACTCTGCCCGGACTGCCCAGCGCATCTTCGTAGATCTCGCTCTTCCGTTCTGTGCACATTCCTCTGCGGATGGTCTCACAACATCATTTGCGATCTCAGAATAAACACCTTCTTTGTATCCCTGTTTTAACGCTTTTTTTACAAGTTTATCTTCCCCGGAGTGAAATGTTAAGATTGCTGCTCTTCCACCCGGTTTCAAGGCACCCGGCAATTTTTCCATAAATTCGTATAACACTTCAAACTCGTTGTTCACGTCAATGCGGAGCGCCTGAAATGTTCTCTGACAGGTTTTCTTAACCGTATCCTTTTTCTCCTTCTCTGGAAGAAAACTTAAGGTCTCCTCGATCACCTCACGAAGCCTCGTTGTTGTGTCGATCGGCTTTCCATGTTTCCGCTCAGTCACAATCGCATGTGCCAGTTCCTCTGCATATGGTTCATCGGAATTTTCCCAGAGCATGCCTGCAAGTTCGCCCTCGTCGATCTGTGCCAGACGTTCCGCTGCACTGATTCCCTTTTCCGGATTCAGCCTGAGATCCAATGGTCCGTCCACTTTAAATGAAAATCCGCGGTCCGGGTTATCAATCTGCATGGACGACACTCCAAGATCAGCCAGCACAAAATCAAATCCTCCGGCTTCTTTTGCAATCTCATCGATCGTGCAGAAATTCTGCAGCCTGATAGTCAGAATGTCTTCCCCAAACCCGGCATCCGCCAGACGCTTTTTTGTCTTTGCAGACTCGATGGGATCAACATCTGTCGCATACATATGACCCTGCCCTTTTAAGCATTCCAGCATCGCTTTTGTGTGTCCGCCATAACCTAATGTTGCGTCAAACCCGGTCTGCCCCGGTTTGATCTGCAGAAAATCGATGATCTCCCTCACCATAATGGATATATGCATTCCCGCCGGTGTGCTGCCTTTCCGGATCACTTTCTCGATCGTATCCTGATACTTCTCCGGGTTCAGTTCCTTGTATTTTTCCTTATAATTTCTCGGATACTTTCCCTTGTACCGCACACGCCTCTTGTGCGGTTCTTCCTGTATATTCTGGTTTTCCTGACTCATATCTTCTCCTGTTATCATTTAAAGTATAGATAATTACAAAACTCATAAGATATTATATGGATTGCGAAAAATTAACAAAAGCTTGAGAAAACACTGGGGAGCGGTCGGTTCTTAGAAGCCAGGTGCGACGTGAGTCGTGACTGACTTCTTAGTACCGTTACCAGCGACACGTAGCGAAAGCGTGTTTTCGAAAATTTTGTTAATTTTGAGCAATTAAAATATGCTTGGGAGGAGTTTTGTAATTATTTATTTAACCAATTATTAAAGCGAGATATCCCCAATCCCAGACCAACTCCTCAAAACTGTTCTCCAGATATTCGTAGATATCTTCCTCATCATAGCCCGTCATACGGCAGATAATAACAATATAATCTCTGACCGTCTCATATGCAATCTCTTTTTGTCCATCCAACAGCCAGCGCAGGAAAATGCTGTGTCTGATCACACCGTACTCCATGGCGATCCACTGATATTGCACCAGCAGACTCTCCAGATCTCCTTCCGGCATCAAAAGGTCTGCGTTGAACTCATTGATAAGGAATTTCCGCATCAGCGGGTTGTATGCCTGAAATTCACTTTCAAATGCATGCATCCTGTCTGCCATTTCAGTTTTCAGGTCTGCATTCTGTTCTGCCGCATCTGCCGGATTTCCTATATTTTCAAACAAACCCGAAAGATCTTCCGCTTTCTCAATGACCGGGTTCAGATAATTCCGGTATAATCCCTCTTTCCGGTAATTAACGGCAAGATCCTGTAACAGCTCATTCCGTTCCTCCATCGTTGCAAATGGATCACGCTCTATCTCCTCAATTGCCCTCCTAAGCTGCTGCTGATTTTCTGTGGAAAAATAATCTTCGGCAAGTTCTGATAATTTTTCATCCTGCCCACACTTATCGAAAAGTTCCCTTATGATATAAAATCCACAGAGCAGGGATTCCTCCACACGATAGTCCTCATCCAGAAATAACTCTGTCAGCTTTTCCCGGATATAAAAGCGTGCGTGCTCTCGCAAGAATGGATTTTCTGTCTGCTCCGATTTCTGTTCGATTTTCCTGGCATAAATTCTCTGCGGTTCTTCTTCCCGCAACAGATCAATGACTGCCGGACAGCAGGGCATTAATGTCTCTTCCTCATGCGTCTTAAAACGGTGTACTTCCCTCGGAAATACTGCGCAGGTTTCCGATAACACGTTATCTCCATATGCGGTCACAAGTTTACATAACTTGTTTTCATTTAAAAAAGGACATTTGTGTTCTTCGGTCAGTTCAATCACCCGTCCGCCGTCTTTTTTCGTTGTATAGGCACTCAGATTCTTTTTCTGTGGTGAGACATCCTCTGGTGGAAAAATCTTTTTCCATTTCCGGTTTGTATCTGCGTCTACGCCGATCTTCCACTCCTGACAGCAGGTGATGGAACACTGATCTGCGATGCATGCAAATTTATCGTAATAATCCGGGTGGATTCTTTTCATAGTGTGTAACTCCTTGTACTTCCTAAATCATTGTATTACCGATCCAATACCATCCACTCTTACATTCTTTTCCTTAAAAATTGTTACCTACATTCAATATACCACTTTACACATTTAAAGTGTCTTAATATTTCATTAACTTCCATTTTTGCATAGTAAAAAGGACAGCCTGTCGATCAGCTGTCCTCTTAGGAGAAGGTATTTTTACTATGGGGTATAGCAAAAACTATATATAATG
>ENA-UEQX01000401-UEQX01000401.1-human-gut-metagenome-genome-assembly--contig:-NODE-401-length-29281-cov-16.083687_pt1 | contig 29281 bp, 19 predicted proteins | sample MGYA00242952_ERZ507952 | MGnify/ENA primary metagenome ERZ507952 (study PRJEB26167, sample SAMN06115425) | human gut metagenome | host: Homo sapiens | place: China:Sichuan | collected 2015-04-07... | reverse complement strand
AAAATCCTCTCCTTAATCAAGAAATATTAATTATTCCATTTTCAAAAATGGATGTATAAAGCTATCCATGTAGATATGAAAATTAATATAAATATGGAAGATTTATTCTGGATTATGTACTGATGGTGCTTACCTCCTCTTAAACACCTTTCCCAGCTTCTTTCCTATGGAGTACAGACCATCATAGATGGATATCAGGATGACTACAAGGATCAGTAAAGTCCATTCGCCAGCCTCCTGAAGTTTACTCTTTGAGGTGTTGTCCGGCTCACACTCATGCTTTTCAGGTTTATGGTAGGCATTATCGTTATTGTCATTATCGTCGTCATCATCATGTGGCTCACTGTTCCATTCGTCGCATTCTTCTATATATTGAAGGTATTTTTTCGGATCAATAGAACAAGTGGTACCGTATTCACCGCTTTCATCCATATTCTTCCAGATTGTTGCATACAGAGAATCCTGGAAACCGACAGAATTTCTGGGCAGAGTATGGTAACTGCCGCAGTAAGGACATCTTTGTGGACTGGTCAGGATTGTGCATCTGTATTCCATATCCAGACCTTTAAATCTCTTTCGGCAATTGTCACAGAAAAAAATTGTTATACCTCTTAGCATGATAGAATAATTTTATGGTTAGACTAATATGATATGTTTAGATATTGGAAATGATGATATCCAGTAGGGCGATTTTCTTTCGTAATTCTTCCCGCATTTTCCGGTCTCTCCATTTGATGACCAGCGGTTGCTGACCGTCCTTTTCCAGATAAAGACCCTCTTCTGATTCCATTTCGAATATCCGAATGCGAAAACATTCTTCCATCTGTTTCTTTAACTGAAAGAATTTTGTGGTGGGGTAGGCCTGTGCATATCCCATTTCCTTGAGCTTATACAGAAGAATTGCTGCCAGTTGGTTGTTTAGGATCTCAAACTGATATTCTTTGAGATTATTTTTCAGGGCAGACAGGGTGTATAGTGCCCAAGCCAGTTGTTCTTTCAGTAAAGCGTTGTCTGTATTATCCTTCTGTTCGATATGACGATACGCATTCAGGACACTGCGATGGGTCTGTAGTTTGGAAAAGAGAAACAGGTCGAAGCGGACTTTTAGTCCAAAAAATATTTTCATCATTTCAGTTTGGTTTATGTGAATCTGCGAAAGAATATCCCTCCAATATGGAAAGTAAATCGGATATTGGAGGGATGTCTCTGCCTTACCGGTTCGGATATTTCTATGAATAAACTCCGGGATACAGCAGAGTAGGAAGACGGGATTATTTATACAAGTGTAGTCTTGATTTTATTCATTTCATCGATTTGAGTGCGTATGAGTCCTTTCTGCGTTTCCAGAGCATCACGTTCCCGTTGGGTGTTTTTCAATTCACTTTCTTTCTGGTTCCGTTTGGTACGTATATCTTCAATCTGTTCCTGTAAAGGTTCTATCAGATCGGTGATAAAGGCTTCCTTCACAGAATCGATGACTGCATCTTTTCTCATGAAAGCATGGTCCAGATAAGGACTTGGATCAAAATCCCGGCTGATGGAATTGATGAAATCTTCCACTTTAGCTAAATTTTCATCGTAGCTCAGTATATTCCCGATTACTCCCAATAGTCCCCAGGAAGCTCCATTAAGGACGTCCCAGATAACATCTCCCCAACCATAATTGGTGTCGTTGTCATCATCTTTTTTAAAAGAGAATAAATCGTTGTCATCCATATCCAGATGAATCTTGTTTTGGGTGCTTTCGATAAAGTCTTTGGAATCAAAATCCGGCAGATATTGCATCAACAAGCTTTCCGCATCTTGAAAGAAAGTATTGATACTTCTTTTGATGACTCTTTTTCCCTGTTCGGCCAGCTCTTCGGTTTTACGCTTCAGTGTTCGGGTGATTAGGAACTGGATTTCGTTGTCAATTCTAGGGCGGATACTATCGAAACTCTTGAACCGGCTCCAGTCATGATGAACAATCTCTTTCATGCGTTTGCAGGAACGGTCCACTTCGTCCTCCATATCTTTTTTTCCTATTCGGATCTGATTACGAATATTTTCATTCAGTCCTTCTCCAAGAGAATTGATTTTTTTCTGAAGTTTTTTGTGTGCCCGTGCCAGTTTGTCTTCCCGTTCTTCCACCTCCGAATCCGGCATCTGGAGCAGTTCAATCTTGTTGTTGATCAGATGCAGTTCGTTTTCATTCTCGGCTTTGATCTTGTTGCCCGCCGCCAGAATGGCGTTCAAAGGCTTGGCAAACAGAATCTGTCCTTTTTCTTTGTCGATCAGTTCTTTTACGGCATTTGTCAGATCATCAATATGACTCCACTGGTGCATTTCCTGTGCGGTACTGATACCGAAGTTCGAGCAATGCCTTTTCCAGGCAAAATCAAAAGCTTCGTTTTCACTGATTCTGCTGGTGGGGATTGCAGCCAGCAGGGCCATTTCAGCAGATACCGGTATCGGCTCGGCGGTGCTTAAGATTTCGGTGAGGGTATTGTCCTGACAGGCCTTGCAGGCTTTCCGGATTTCCGCCTTGACATAATCCCGGATCTGCTGCTCGTCTTCTGGATTCGATTCGCAGCAATAGGGGATGTCATATTTATTGATGCCGATCAACACCTTGCCGATGCCGCATTGGCGTACATTCTTGAAAATGATGTCCCGGTCCGTAGCGTCGAACGGTCGGCCGGCATAGAGCATCATCAGCACCACATCGGCTTTTTTGAGGAACTCCTTGGTGCGTTCCTCGCGCGATACAATCGGGTCATTGAATCCCGGAGTGTCCACAATCTCCACTCCTTTAAGGTATTCTTTCGGATAGTAGATCGTAACCGATTTCGTGATGGAGATAAACTTGCCGTCGGCCCCGACATACTCAATAAGCTGGTCGAAACTGTCCTCTTGGGTCTTGCCCAGATAGTTTTGCAGGGAGGCACCGAGCCTGGAAGATTTCTCTACCAGTTCTTTGGCCGCCTTGATCTTAGATTCGTCCAAAGAGTCCACGGCCTCCTCCAGCGGACGCGCAGCTTGCATCTTTTGCTCCGCCCATTCATCGGCTGTATAGAATTCGGCCACAATACGCTCTTTCTCGCCGTAGGTAATTACCGAGAGAGCCGCCGTCATGGGGGTAGTGGCCGCCGGCAGCACGTCATTTTCAAAGATAAAGGCATTCAGGAATGTAGATTTGCCGCATTTCATCTGTCCGATGACACCGATGGTTAGCGTGTCCTTTTCCAGCTTTTCCCTGATCTCTGCCAAAGAGAGCGTGTCTTTGGCGGAGGTGGTCCGTTCTTTGGGTATCCAGCCATATTCGGCTGCCCGCTCTGCCACTTGCAGGAGAGCCTGTTTCTTCTCCTGCAAACTGTTCAGATATTGAGAAAAATTAGTTCTGTCGCTCATAGTTTTCTATCTTTTTTTGAATCTTCTTGAATTGTTCATAACAGTCGTCCAATCTTCTCCAGGTTGCTTTCAGGTCGCACAGATTGGAATATTCCTGTTGGATTTCTCCGGCTTCCTCAATGCATCTTTCAAAACTGTTTGACAGATTTTCTACTTGGTAGCCGGCAATATCGTTCAGTAAAAATTTCAGTCTTTCTCCTTCGTCTGCAGTCATCTCAAAGCGGTCGGAACTGAAGATATGTTCCACCCATTTAGGAATCTGGCAGGCTCTCTCACAGTTTTCCTGCATGTTTCTCAAGCTCGTCCAAAACTCATCCGAGAGTTCCTCCCCATTCTGAAGAGCATTGTTATAGCTGCGGTCGCTTTCGGCCACTGCATCCTTAAAGATATTCAGATACTCTTCTATATCTGTTCTCAGGTCCGAAAGGAAGTTGGCACGATTGCTGATTCTTTCTACACTCTGGATGGGGTTCATAATCTGTTCCAAAGGAGCCTGGGACGAGAAGCGGATAAACTGTTGTACGGTCAGTCCTTCGTTGGCAAGTGTCTTTCTGATCAGCGCTTCTACCTTGTCAACCTCAGATTTCGGTTTGGTATCAACCTTGTTGATTACGACATACAGAGGTTTGTTGAGCTTTTCCTTGATGACGGCAATGGAACTTCGGTTTACGGTCCCGGCATTTACATCGAACACCCAGAACAGGGCGTCACATTCGTTGATGACATCTATGGTCCGTTCCCGGTCTTCCTTGTCATTGGAATTGAATCCCGGGGTGTCCAGTACACTCAGTCCCTGAAGGTTCTGGTTCGGGTAAGACATTACAAAGTATTTGATGAGTGCGGAGATTCCTTTCACCTGATCCAGAGTTTCCTTGGATACCTTTCTGAAAGAATGCTCATCGATTACTTTCATCTTGCCATCACCGGAAATGAAGTTGTAGTGTACGTTTTCACTGCTGGCAATGTAGGTCGGGATGGCTGTAGTTGCTTTGGTGCTGACTGGAAGCTGAGGGATGGACGGGTCGTCCTGCGAAAGGATGCGGTTGACGATAGAGGTCTTTCCGGCAGAGAATTCTCCGACAAAGGCGATGGTCTTCTTTCCGTCGAGCCAGCTCTTCCGTTTGGTTGAGGCCCACTGGTCGAAATAGTTATACAGAAATTTCTTGATATGCTCAAGGGCTTCTCTACCTTTCAGATCTCCACAGCTGAAGTCTGGATCGCTGGTGTAGATAAACGAATAGACATCGGTCAACGGTCCTTTGAGGAAAGCTTCCAGATTATCAATTTCCCGATTCAGAGCTCTGGTATCGCTTTGTTTTACTTCGCTGGCCGACAAAATCTCCTGTATGAAACTGAGGGAAGTTGCTTTCTGGTCAAGTTCCTGATCCATCTCTTCCAATTGTTGCTTGGCATCACACAATTCATCGTGCAGCTGTTGAGCTGCCTTTTTCTCTTTGTCTAAGTCATCCTGCAACTCTTCCAGTTCAGCATTTTTGCTGGAGATGCGTTTCTTCAGTTCGTCGTTGTCATCTTCGCAATCTTCCAGTTCTTCTTCCAGAGCCTTGATTTTCTTCTTCAGTTTTTCAATCTCATTCAGTTGTTCTTGAACGGCTGAGTCTATCTTGCCATTCAGGGCATTGGCCAGTTCTTTGTCCAACCGGTCACATTGAGCTTTGGCTTCAGCCAGCAGTTGCTCATATTTGTTTTTCAGAGCTGTACTTTTTGACGTCGTTTCCTGGTTGGTTTCGGCAAGTTTTTCTCTGATCTCTCGGTTGGCTCCTTCCAGATTCGTGCATCTTGAGAGAATTTCCTCTTTTTCTTTTTTTAATTTGGCCAGCTCATCCCTTAAAACATTCTTTTCCGCTTCGATCAGTTGTATTTTTGAAATCTCAAAAGTATCTTTGGGGATGTCTGTTGATTGTATTTTTGATTCTTCGGACGAAGCTTCCCGCTTTCTGAAAAAGAACCAGGCTAAGGCAGCCCCGATGATGAAGGCTGCCATTACTAGTAATACTATAATTCCACTGTTCATACCAGTTCCTGTTTTTAGCCCAGTTTATTTTTCAGATTCTCCATTTCTGCCTTTAGCAGTTCGCATTCATCCTTATATTCCTTTATTTTGCGCGTCAGTTCATCATTCTGTTGCTGAAGGCTCTTGACGGTTCGCTTGGCTTTGTCCAGTTCATATTCCAGATCGTCGTTGTCTTCATCATGACTCTGCGCCCGTTTGCGCACTGCATCCAGTTCGGCCAGCAGATCCTCCACCTGCCGCTCCAGTTCACGGTTGCGCTTGCTGAACTTTTCATTCTCCGCATACAAATCATCCAGCTCATTCTGTCTGCTGGTTTGCTGTTTTTTGTTGTCAAACAGTTTGTCTTTGGCAACGAAGCCTGTTGCTCCGCCCAAAAGAAATGCGCCTAAAACGTCTATCATTTTCATGCTGATTTATAAAGTTAGTAATTGGGTTTTGTATTCGCGTAGCTGGTTCATTCTCTCGTCAAAAAGCTCTTTTTTCTCCTTTTGCTCTTTCTTGAGTTGATTCAGTGATGCCCGTTTTTGTTCAATCAGTTCGGTCACTCCGTTTTGCAGACTGGTGCGGATGCTTTCGGTCAGCCGGATGGAGATGTCCTGCAGTCTGCTTTTGAACTCTGGAATCAGTGAATCGTTTATATAGTTTCTGACGGCACGTATGCGCTGAGGCTTTGACATCATCTTGTCGGTAACCAGGCCCACCATAGAGTCAATCAGACCTTTATCGCTTCCGAACTGTTGTCCTATTTGTTGGTTGGATTCAGAGTAAGCGTGATATCTGTCTGTGGCCTGTGCCATGAATCCGGCTGCCCGTTCAATTCTGCTGGCTGTGTTCTGATTGGATGCGATGCTGCTTACATCCGTAACCGTGTCTGCCAGATCCAGCATTGTTCCCGGATTGGCAAGAGCGGCTGCAGCAGTACCGCCACTGGAAGCTACGGCGGCGGCAACACCTACTGCGGCAGCGGCAATCACGCCGGCCTTGATCCAACCGTCGTATTCATGCCCCATGGTGTTCAAATCCAAATTGTAGCACAACTCTGAGATTTGAACGTCCGACAGATCCAGATTGATAGTCGCTGCGCCTGTCTTCCGGTCGTTATCTTTCTGACAGAAGGTATGTTCCCGAAGAATCTGTTGGATTTGCGCCTTATATTCATTCATCAGGAGAGTTGCCGTACTGTTTATCATAGAAACAGCTTCGGCATCGAAATTACAGCTCTTTCCGTTGACCAACCCGTTCAGTTTGGTTGTTACAAGATCCTCAAATTTGCGGGCGATTTCCTTTTCGCACGAAGCTTTTTCGTCCGAAATGTTGTCCATCATCCGCTCTATATTCCGACTGATACTCTCCAGCTCCTGTTGGCATTTGGTGATGGCTTCATCCAGCTTTTTGTCTGATGCGGAAGCCTTCATCAGTTCTTCGATATGTTCCAAAAGCAGGTCGGTGATATTCTTCAGCCTTTGTGTGTCTACCTTTTGAATGATATCCTTTTTGTTTTGCTGGATATCCTCAAACAGAGCATACAGTTCAGACAGATTGCCTGTCGAAGCAGATACTACGGCTACCTGTTTTACCGGAATCTTGCAGTTCTCGATGATATATGATTTGGCTGTCTCGATCTCTTGCGATGATTTGGTGTCTGCTTTGGTCAGCACCAGATAAATCGGTTTCAGGGAGAGACGCATCATTTCAATGAAATCCGTTAGCGAGCGGGTAACCTGTTGGTTGATGTCTGCAACCAGCAGAATGCCGTCAGCCTTGGGCAGAAAGTTCACCAGAGTCTGTTTGTGTTTCGGATCAGGTGAAGACAATCCCGGAGTATCTACCAGAATGGTCGAAGCGGGTACCAGGGTCGATGTGTCGAACACGGTGACTACCTTGGCATCGGCCAACTTCTCGTTTTTCAGCTCCGAGAGATCATTGATTTCCGTGATTTCATCATCCTGGCTTACTATGGTTGCCTGACAGGATGTGCTGCCGAAATGTACTTCATAAATGGTTGCTGTAGTCGGTTTGGTGGCTGTTTCCAGTTTCTTGCTGTCCGTAAGAGCATTGATGAGCGTGGTTTTTCCGGAACTGAACTCACCGACCAGCGGCAGCATCAGACTGGCATTTTCCTGCAGGGCGCGCTGTCCGATGAAATCCAGTTCTCTTTCAACGCTGTCCAGGCCCAGATATGCGGCAATACCGAGTAGTGTTTCTACTGTTTTCATAGTTTCCTCCTAAACTTTCTGAACATCCAAATATACCGTACTGCACGCTCCTGCCTTTTTGATGTCAATGCCATAGATACGCATGAAGGCATCGACTACCGCCTGTCCACCATTGGTGAACAACGGATTGCTCAATGACTGGGTGACTACTTCTACTTGCATGCCCGGTTCTATAAAAATTCCGTTCGAATTTTTTCTGCATTTAGTTGTGATGATAAATCTTGCCATGATTCTATAATTTTTGTTTTGGAACAAATCTACGACCTTTGCCGAGGATAATGAAACTCTGCTTCCTTTCAACTTTGAAAAAGTGACTAACGTGTAAAATGATACACGATACATGGGTAAAATTGATTCTATATCGCAATGATGACATGATGGTGAGCAATTTGTGTTAAATTTGTAGTGTCAGTTTTCGGACTGTTTCTATAATATGAAAAATGGATAATGAACGATATAAAAAATGATTTATGACAGATAAAGAAAAACTAAACAGTATCCTCCGTCTGCGCCTGTTTTTTTCCACCGAGAAAGAGTTGTCGGACTTTATTGGTTATAATCTGAAAGGAAATCATTTCAGCCGTTTCAAGACCTTTCAGTGCGATGCCTATTTCAGTAAGTTTTCCGAGTTATACCGTACCTATACTCAGAAAGAAGAAAATTTGGAATGCCTGCTTTATCAGTATGAGGCAACTTCCTGTTTTTTTAAGAAGTATATTGAGAAGACCAGTCACGAGGTCAACAAAGAATTCATTTCGCAGCTACTCCATTATCTTTATACCGGAGATTTTGATGTGCCGGCTCCTTCTCTGAAGGTGCAGCAACTTTGTGAGCGCTATGACTTATGTAATCGGGAGGGAGAGATGAACATCGGCATTCTGCTTCTCATCACTTACGGTCTGCTTCCTACCTTTAAGAATAAGACAGCGCAGGATATTTCTGATATAGCCGGTGATTTTCAGGAAGCTTATAGGATATTACAGAAGATTGCACATCAGTACCGTTCCGGAGCGACAACCATCTATCGGGAGATGCTCTGCTTGAAAGAGATGCGTCAAATGGTGGAAGAGGAGCGTACCGGTGACAAATATCTGAACCGTATCCTGCTCATTTTCATTACCAATGATGTACTGAATCATATTTTTGCTTTGCTTAATCCGGTAAGACTCCGTCAGTACAATCTGGCATTTGTTTCCATGGAGATGGGGCTGGCCCGTTTTTGGCGTTGTGAGGAAGATGCCGACAATGTGGTGTGGGAGTTCTGGCCGTTGAACAATGTCGAGGGTTATTATCTGTATCGGAAAGAGATTGACTATCAGAACCGGAAAATCCGTTTTACACGTTATCAGCTCCTTTTCAAGGATTTGGGATATAAGGATTTCTGTTATACGGTGATTATGCATCCGGCTTTCAATTATCATAATATGTTGAAGCTGGAACAGCCGGAGTTTGCTTTGACTTATGATTATACGGATCTGGAGTATGAGGATGACCGGTACACGGTCCGTGAACTGAATTTCAGCATGATGTCGCCGGGAGGGGAGAAGCCGATGACGCTGAAACCGATCCGGAAAGATGATGTGTTGCGGTATTACCGCAATTATATCGATCACGAGGGTACAGCCAAGGACTTTGTCGATATTGACTGTTTGCCGGAATACAATATCCGAGTGGAAGAGATGGAAGTTGCGGTAACCGATCTGGCTATTCTATTCAAGGACGGCTCGGGCATTTACCGTTTGGATAAGTTTGATGAAGACGGCGAGGAAAACATTGCCGGAATCTGTACTCTGACGCATGAGGATAATTTTATCTATGCAGAACTGAATGATCCGTCAGGTGAAAAACGCCATTTTCTTTGCCTGGATTCCATCAATCAGAATCTGGATTTGGACGAGTTGGTCGATAAACCTTATTTTCGTAAGATTTCGAGTCTGGACGAATTGTTTGATGAGTAATCTCATGTTTTGTGAGGAAAAGATTCTTTGAGAATCAAGCCCTTCAGCAGACCTGCTCGTTTTGAGGAGTTGAACCCGGCAGGTCTGTTGAAGGGCTTGTGCAAATCAATGATTTTTGTTTTTTAACATGCTCAGTTTTATAGCCGATAAAATAACAATAAGTTCCCAAGGATCATGCTCTGAAAAATACAATAAGTCCGTTGTCGGGGCTTGTTTTTAAATCAGTAGAAAGGCATTGATTATAAAGCGTAAACAAGGTTTCCGGCCTTGATGAAGTCTGGCTGTTGCGCGAAAGATGGAGGACATATTGTATTTTATAAGATAAGTCCTGATATACATAATGTAAGATGTATGATATGTATATGTGTGAAAATTAATGCTTTATATCATATTCTCTGATTTGTGTCGCTCTGATATTGTTTCTATTTTTGTGTGAATGTAAAATGAAACGATATGCAGAACATGGATAAAAGGCCTTTGGCCAATCATCATTTGTCTGTTGACTGCGTCGTAATAGGTTTTGACGGTAAGCAATTAAAGGTTTTGCTCATCAATCGTATCGGCGAATATAACGGCGAGGTTTATCACGACATGAAGCTGCCCGGAAGCTTGATTTATATGGATGAAAATCTGGATGAGGCGGCAAAACGCGTTCTGTTCGAACTGACCGGTCTCAAAAGTGTGAATCTGGTACAATTTAAGGCTTTCGGTTCCAAGGACAGAACGAGTAATCCCAAAGATGTCCTTTGGCTGGAGCGAACCATGCAATTAAAGGTAGACCGCATTGTGACCATCGCTTATTTGTCCTTGGTGAAGATAGACCGGATGTTGGATAAAAATCTGGACGAGCATGGGGCCTCCTGGGTCGTACTTAAAGATGTGAAGAAACTGGCTTTTGACCACAATCGGATCATTCGTGACGCTTTAACATACATCCGGCATTATGTGGAGTTCAATCCTTCCTTACTGTTTGAGCTGTTGCCCCGTAAATTTACGGCTGCACAGTTGCGCGTGCTGTTTGAACTTGTTTATGGCAAAACGTTCGACGTGCGCAATTTCCATAAAAAAATCGTTATGATGGAATATGTGGTGCCTTTGGACGAAAAGCAACAGGGGGTGGCTCATCGTGCTGCCCGCTATTATAAATTTGACAAGAAGATATATAATAAAACTCGTCGTTGAGTGGTCATCTTCTCTTTTTGTAAAAACTAATTGTATTCGAACCATGAAAAACTATAGAAAAACATTATTGACTCTTTTTTGTCTGGCCCCTTTTGCTGTTTGGGCTCAGTTTCCTTACTTGGATGGCTCGTTACCGATAGAGGTGCGGGTAAACGATTTGGTTTCGCGCATGACTCTGGAGGAAAAAGTTTCGCAGATGATGCATACTTCGAAAGGCATAGAGCGCTTGAAGGTTCCTCCCTGCAACTGGTGGAACGAATGTCTGCATGGAGTGGCTCGCTCCACGGAGAAAACAACGGTCTTTCCTCAGCCTATCGGTTTGGGAGCGACCTTTAATCCGCCGGCCATAAAGCGAATGGCGGAGATGATTGCTGCAGAAGGACGTGTGGTGCACCAAATAGCAGTTGAGAAAGGGACAACGCTGAACCGATATACGGGACTGACTTTCTGGACTCCTAATATTAATATCTTCCGTGATCCGCGTTGGGGCAGAGGACATGAAACATACGGTGAAGATCCTGTCCTGACGTCCGAAATGGGCATTGCGATGGTGCGTGGACTGCAAGGCGAAGATTCGGTCTATTTGAATGTGGCGGCCTGTGCCAAGCATTTTGCCGTGCATAGCGGTCCCGAAGGGTTGCGCCATGAATTTGATGCCAAGGCCTCCTATCACGATTTGTTTGATACTTATTTGCCTGCTTTTTATCGTCTGGTTACCGAGGCAGATGTGGCCGGTGTCATGTGCGCTTATAACCGCTTTAACGGACAACCGTGTTGCGGCAGCAACCTGTTTCTGCGCAAAATCTTGTTGACTGACTGGGGCTTTCAGGGTTATGTGACTTCCGATTGCTGGGCAATCAACGATTTCTGGGGCGGTCACCAGACTCATTCTTCTCCGGCAGAGGCTGTGGCCGATGCGGTTCTGCATGGAACGGATCTGGAGTGTGGAGAATCCTACAATCATTTGCTTGAGGCTGTTCAGAAAGGTTTGATTACCGAGGCCCAGTTGGACATTTCACTCAAACGCTTGTTCACGGTGCGTTATCGTTTGGGCCTCTTCGATACGCAGCATAAGAATCCTTATGCTAACCAGCCGAAATCATTGCTCGAAGCTCCCGAACACGGAGCTCATGCGCTGGAACTGGCTCGTCAGTCTATGGTGCTTCTTCGTAACGAGAGAAAACTTCTGCCTTTGTCATCCCGAAAGAAATATAAGATTTTGCTTGTAGGACCCAATGCGGATAATGAAACAACACAGTTAGGTAATTACAACGGATTTCCGACGCGCAATGTGACCTTGCTGGATGCACTGCGTGCAGAACCGAATGTAGAGGTGATATATGATCCGTTGACCGATTTCACGATTTGGAAAAATGAGACACGCATTGATTCCCTTATGGAGCAGTGCCGGGATGTTGATCTGGTGCTCTTTGCCGGAGGTATTTCGCCGACACTCGAAGGAGAACAAGGAGATGCCGGAGGAAATGGAATCGAAGGCTTTCGGGATGGTGACCGCACGACCATAGCTCTGCCGAAGGTGCAGACGCAGGCCATGCAGGAATTGCAGAAAATGCATAAGCCTATGATCTTCGTCTGTATGTCGGGCAGTGCCGTGTCTTATAACTGGGAAGCAGAACACCTGCCGGTTGTCATTCAGGCCTGGTATGGCGGACAGGCAACGGGAACCGCTTTGGCCGATATTCTTTTCGGAAGATATAATCCTTCCGGACGTTTGCCTTTGACCTTCTATCGCTCGGATAAGGATTTGCCGCCGTTTGAAGATTATTCGATGCAAGGACGTACTTACCGTTATTTTGAAGGTGATGTCTTGTATCCTTTCGGTTATGGTTTGAGCTATACAACATTTAAATATCAGCATCTGAAAGTACCTTCCGATGCACAGACGGGTGATTCCGTGAAAGTCAGTGTCGAAGTGGTCAATACCGGAAAGATGACGGGCGAAGAAGTGGTGCAACTGTATCTGTCTCATCGAGGGATAGCCGAAGAAGCCCCGTTGTGTGCCTTGAAGAAGTTTGTAAAGATTAAACTGGAACCGAAAGAACGGCGCACAGTATCTTTTGTTCTTTCTCCGCGCGAACTGGCTTTTGTCGGTCGGGCCGGAGATATCCACGAGGATGCCGGAACGGTAGAAGTCTTTGTGGGTGGTGTCTGTCCTTCTGCACCGCAACGGTTTACGAAAGGGATACAGAAAGCCGCTTTGCACTTGCAGGGTGAGCCAAAGAATTTCCTTTATTAGATATCTTTTGCCGGGCAGACCTTGTCGGGCTATGTTGTAACGTAATATATGATTGCTATGAAAAAAATAATTTCTTTTGTCGTGATTGGACTTTCTTTGTGCGGTTGCAGTCCAAGTATTCAGAGATCGTTTCAGACGGATTTCTTTGGCATCGACGTTGATTCGCGCGGCTATATTGTCGGCATGTGGAACCGTACACGTGAAAGCCGTAATTTCAGTCCGGCTGACCAGCCTTCGCCATTGCTTTCTCTCTATGATGAAGAACTGAAGCGTTATTATTATCCTCAGAAAGCCCGTTACAGTAAAGGGAAATATCAGTTGGAATATGAAAACGGTTCTGTGGCAACTGTCAGACTGGAGGAAAAGGACAAATATTTCAAGTTGAGTCTGGAGAGTCTGGAGCCCCGTAATGGTATTGACGGCATTCAATGGGGCAGCTATTATACCAATATTACGAATCTGTTGGGAGAAATCATTGGAGTGGCCCGTGATACGTCGGAGGCTGTCTGCTATGCCATCGGAGCCCTCTCCTTGGACGATAATACAATCGGTGGGGAGTCACGTTTCACATCCGAAACCGGTCCTTCGGGATATATAGCCCATTCGCCCGACCCGGTCAACCACCCGCTTCCGGTTACCTTGCACGAAGGGCAGCAGTTCACGATGGGAGGTGATGGCATTAACGATGTGGCCTTCTATAATCGTAAGGAACCTTATTTTCGGATTCTTTATGGCAATACCGCCTTTGTGGATTGCAACGGGCGCATCCAGATCCGTTATCATGCCCGTGACCGCCGGAAAGGCAAGATGATTTACTCTCCCGAAGGAAATCCGATATTCCAGAATAACGAGCCCAACCACATGATGCGGCAGGATGTGCCCGGAGTGGATTTTATCGGTTCTTCCATTGCCTTGTGGGGCAGTCCCGACAGTGTGGCCTTGCTGGATGTGATTCAGAATATTGTGGTCAACGAGAACTTGCCTCATCCGATGTTTCAGGGCAAGTGGGTTAAGGATCCGTCCAGCTTTATGCCGGATCTCTGGACTTATGGAGGACTGATGGACAGCATGGCTTCTTATGCCAAACAGATGGGCCTGAAAGTGATTCACACCTATGATCAGCCGTTCTTGCATGCCGATCGGGGAAACGGAGGATATATTGACGGACCGAATCATGAGCAGAAACGTTATCATTTTACCGACCGTGACCTGTCTACCCGTGAATATGCCGACCTTCTGGCCCGTGACGGTCTGATTCTGGGACGTACTTCCATTTCCAATTCCATGGTTCCGGGCACGAAGGATTGCAGTCCGATACCTTCGGACAGCATCTGCATCTTGCACCGCCGTTACCTGACGGAAGATATCAATGCAACCGATACGCTGATTTATATTGACGACCCGACTTATTTGGAAGAGATTGCCTGTTGGGAAGGCCATAGTCGGGAACTGAATATGGTGAAGATCGGAAAGGAGCTGATTCATTATTTGGGAGTATCCAAAGAAAGGCCGTATCGTTTGCTGAAGGTGACCCGTGGATATTGGAATACCACACCGGCGGCACATGCCAAAGGGGATGCTGTGGACAAGCTGCAACCCACAGTGGGCGGTGCTTATGCCGGGTTGGTTCCGAATCTGGAGTTGCAGGACGAACTGGCCCGTCATTATGCGGATATTTGCAAGAATTGCGGTCTTGGCATGTTTGATTACGACGGACAGGAGTTTTTCTTCCACACTGGTTTCGGAAGCTATTCTGTGAAGCGTTTCTTTCGCAATATGTTTACTCAGGCCCGTAAATACGGATTGCCCGATATCCGTTTCACAGGGGCAACGCTGTCGGAGGGCTCCTGGCATTATCAGAGTACCTGGAATGTTGGCGGAGGCCTGAATATTTATGATGTGAAGAAAAGAGTGTGGGGCAGCACGACAAGCCAGGGCAAGGATCTTCGGGATGTTACGTATGCCAACTTCTTCCCGTCGTCTTTTGGGGCCAATTTCCCCATTACGACCCTATCAACCGTAGAAGACTTTGAACATATCGAAGCAACCGCGGTGGGTTACGGCTGTACGTATGCCTTGAAAATCGGACAGCGGGATGTGGAAAGCTGTCCTCAGAAATATGGCATCTTCCACGTTATACGCACCTGGGAGGAGGCCCGACGGGCAAATGCTTTCCCTACCTATATTCGGAAACTGTTGCAGAACCCGGCCTTGAGCTGGCGTTTGGAACGGAAAGAAAATGCCGATGGCTGGATTCTGTATCAGATGGATCAGGGCAGGAAGGTTAAATCGTACGAACTTCATAAACCGTAAACCAAATGTAAAGGAAGATGAGAGTTGATTATAAAAAATGTATTTGGATATTCTTGGGGCTTTTCAGCCAAGGCGGAGCCGCACAGAATTCCTGGTTACCGGAAGAGCCGAAGCAGGACCATTCCATCCGTTTGCTGGAATGTCATTACCGTGAGGCAGCATTGGAACGGTGTCAGGAGATAAACGACACTTCTGCATGGACGGTTCAGACCGAAAAGACAACAACAGACAGCACGACGGCATACACGTTCCGGTTTACGGCCAAAAAGGCAATGACGGATGCCGGTGTTGCCGTGGCTTTTGACCGTTATGGCTGGACGAGCGACAATTATGTGTTGTTGCCGGCCTCTGTCTATAACGGCAACCGTCAGCGCATTGTTTATCGTGATTATGCCACCGGACTCGACAAGACTGACTTCGGTCATAAGGATCTGGCACTGACTTCGAATCCTATTCCCCAGCTTTCTCCGGAGTTTGGCGCTGCTTCGCGTCTGGAAGTAAACGTCAGCAATGTGTCTACTCCCGCCATGCTGTTTCTGGAACGGGCCCAGAAATCGGCAACCATTCTGCTGACGGATCAAGGGATTTCGTGGAAAGACCGTATCTTGGATCATGCCTTGATCGTGGAGGAAACTCCCGACAGAAGTGTGGCGTCGTTTGTGATTGGAGCTCCAGGAGTGCGTGAACGGAAACCGGAATTTATCGGTTTCAGCAAAAGTCCGGACCGCGGAATCGCGGTACAGCCAGGAGACCAGATTGTGATTCGGGTTACAGAAGTCACATTTCCCTGCAACCGTGTGCCCGAACTGTTGGCACAGTTTATGAAATTCCGCAAATTTCACACCCGTAATGAAGCGCCCCGGAATCTGATGCCGATGAGCGAAGTGTGGAAGCGCATGGTGAAAAATATTGATGAGCGATATTATCAGGGCGAGCATGGGGCTTATTATTGTCCTGAAAATGCCGATTGGCTTTCTTATGGTTGGATTGGGGGCCTGATCAATACCTATCCGATGTTGGCCTTGGGCGATGAGCTGCATCTTCAGCGTGTGAAGCATACCTTTGATTTCGGTTTGCCGCGGGCAAAAGGAAAGAGCGGGTATTATTATGATGTGTTGGGTTCGGACGGAAAGGTACTCTATCGGGATGGTGCCCGATTGAATCCGGGCATCGGACTGACTCGCAAGAACGGAGATATCTTGTACTGGATGGTCAAGCAGTTCCTGTTGTTGAAAGGACAAGGCAAGTCCGGTTTGATTGATCCGGATTGGGAGAAGCAGGTCCGTTTGTTGGCCGATGCTTTTGTCTGTACCTGGCAGAAAGAAGGTACTTGGGGCAACTATCTGGATGTAGAATCCGGCGATGTGGCCGTTTATAATACGACCAGCGGTGCGATGGCGGTTGCCGGACTGGCATTGGCGGCCAGTTATTTCGATTGCCCCGCATATCTGGAAACCGCTTGTCAGGCTGCGGCAGATTATTATAATCAGTTTGCGTTGGTTGGTTTTACTTCGGGCGGTTGCGGTGACATTTTGCAGAATGCCGATTCCGAAACGGCGGTGGCCCTGCTTACTTCACTGATGACGTTGTACGAAGTGACCGGTCGGGAAATGTATCTGGAGCAGGCTGCAGATCTGGCTCATTTATGTGCTACATGGGTTGTATCCTTTCCGTATCAGTTGCCTCCAGAGACACCATTGGCACGGTTGGGAGCCAATCTGACCGGTGCGGTGTGGGCCAGTACTCAGAATAAACATGGTGCTCCCGGATTCTGTACGCAATCCGGTGATGCTTTGTTCAAGCTCTTCCGTTTAACTGGGCGCGCTGAGTATGCCGAATTGCTTCGCGATGTCATTCATGCCCATGCTGAAGGAATACAGCCCAATGGGAAAATTACGGAAAGACTGACTTACTGTGATGCCGACAGTCGCGGTTCCCGTGGAGATGGAGGCAAGACCGGATGGAATGAAACGAACGGAGCACTGATGGCTTTGGAGATCCCCGGGATTTATGTACGTACCGACCGGGCCAGTCTGTTTGTTTTTGATCATGTGGAAGCCTCTGTTGTCAAACAAAATGCCAGGAAGTTGGTTTTGAAAATAACCAATCCGACTCGTTTTGATGCGACAGTCACCGTCTTTGCGGAGAATGCGCAGGAAGCTGTGCGTCCGCTGGGTGAAAATGCCCATTTGCATTGGAAGGATAAAGTGTTGGTCAAGGCCGGTCAATCGGTTTATTATCATGTTGATCGGCGCTGATTCTGTATTTATGGATTAGATAAGTTTTATGGATTATAACTGTAACATGATGAGAAAGAATATCTGGTTTTTACTCTGTCTGTTCTGTTGTTTCCCTTTGTTGGCTGCGGGCGGAACAGTAAAGAAAGAGTTTCAGCATCCGGAGCGTATCCGCTATGATGGTGCCTGTATGACACTGGACGGTCAGGATGTTTTTATTTACAGTGCGGCCTTTCACTATTTCCGTTGTCCAGAGGAATTGTGGCGTGACCGTTTCCAAAAGATAAAGGAAGCAGGTTTCAATACCGTGGAGACTTATGTCCCCTGGAACTGGCACGAACGGGAGATGCCGTCAGACTTGTCGGACACGACAAAATTCGATTTTTCGGATTTGAAGCGTTGGTTGAAAATGGCTCAGGAGGAATTCGGTTTTTATACGATAGTCCGTCCGGGACCATTTATTTGTGCCGAGTTTTCGGGAGGGGCATATCCCCGTTGGCTGGCCAAGTTCCGCCCTCAGAACTATCCGGAATTCTGGCTGCGCAGTGCAGATCCTGTTCATGTGCGTTGGTGCGTCCATTGGTTTGATGCGGTCTGTCGGGCATTGGCAGGAGAACAGCTTACCAGAAAACCGAAAGGAGAGAAAGGCATCATACTGATTCAGATTGAGAACGAATATAACGCTCATGGATGTGAAAACAAATCTTATTTCTTGAAGGAACTCTACCGTTCTGTACGCCGGAATGGCTTCGACATTCCTGTCTTCACATGCCTGACCGGGGAATGTCGGGGCAGTAATGATCAGGAACTTTCTCAGGTGTTTGATTGCGACAATTATTATGTCGGTCAGTCGGATGCACCAAGCTGTGCTCATCGGATGGTTTCTTTGAAAGCCAGCCAGCCGGACGCTCCCGGTTTTGTAACAGAATTGCAGGGTGGCTGGTTTTCTCTGGTTACCGGTACGTTGAGCGAAGAACACTATTCGGATGCCCGCCATTTCAAGGCCATTGGTCTGATGAGTATTCTGGGAGGATGTACGGGAATCAATTACTATATGTTTGCCGGAGGAACCCACTTTGCCGGTTGGGGAGCCCGGGGTATGACTACATCCTATGATTATAATGCTGCGATTCACGAGAATGGAGCCGTCGGTGAGAAATATCTGGCTGCCAAGGGAATCGGGGATTTTATCCGGAAATATGAACATGAGCTGACCCGGTCGGCAGGCGGTCCTTGTGAGATTGAAGGTGTTCCCAAAAGTGTTTTCGGAGGAGTGCGGGTAGCGCAGGACGGAACGCAGTTTGTTTTTCTGCACAATACGGATGCCGGTAAGAGCAGTAAGGGTAGCGCAACTCTTTTACCCGGAAAAATCAAGTTGCCCCAAGAAGCCATGTATAACATCGACCAGAACGGTAATAAAGTCCTGATGCAGGTAAATGCCAACTTGCATGGAGATTCCTTGATTATGGAACCTATAACCGTGAATTACGAGTTAGGTCCGTTGGATACGAAAGTTCTGGTCATACCGGCAGGGAAGAAAGCAAAAGCCGGTACGTGGTGGCCTGAAAAGCAGCCGGACATCAAACGGCCTTCCCGTTTGCCGCAACCGATCCGCATTACATCCGTCAAAAGAAAAGAAGATGCTGTGGAGCAGGCACAATGGATACCGTTGCCGCGTCTGGTATCTCTGTCCGATTTACAGGTGAATGATTTCCGATACAGTCTGTATCGGGCCAAGGTGCATTTGAACAGACAGCAGGTTGAGCATGAAAGGTATCTCTTGTTCAATATGTTTACGAGAGATATTGTGTCCGTGCAGGTAAATGGAAAGAACGTTACCCGTCTGTTCCCCGATAAGGCTGATGCCCAGACATGGACCACCCGAAACTGCTTTGAGCGCATACGTCCGGATGAATATGACAATCGCTTTGATGTTTCCGGTACCTTACGGGAAGGAGAGAACGAAATTCTGGTTGTTTATGAGAATCTGGGGCATGCACACGGATATGTGCCTATGGAAGAACTTTCTGGAATCCGCGAGGCCGGTCTGTCCGTTTCGGAGACGGCTCTCTCTCATCCGCTGGAATGGGAATATGCCGCGGACGCGGCCGGTGTGACAGAAGGCTGGATTCTGCCTCAGTTTGAGGATAAGGACTGGAAAGTTATTCCCCTGGACCCCAAGGTGGAAATACTCCGTAAAGGGAACGGGATACAGCCGAAGGCTACACAGGACGGCTTGCTGACCTGGTATAGAATTGAATTTACTCTGCCCCGCCAGGACCCGTCTGTCTGGATTCCCTGGATGATGAGAATCAACGCATCCGGTAATGGCTTCATGTGGCTGAACGGGCACAATATCGGTCGCCATTGGGAAGCCGGACCGCAGCGGGAGTTCTATCTGCCCGAGTGTTGGTTGAACTTTGGAGAGGATCAGAAGAATGTTTTGGTTTTGGGATTGCGCCAGACAGTCAACGGAGCTGTGATCAAGGCAGCTGAAATAGCTCCTTATCCCGATGCCGCGGAAGTAAGAAAATAAAAGAAGACAAAAGAAAGGGCCGTATCATTACTCAATATAGAGTTTGATACGGCCCTTTTCAATATTACAGTTACAGTCTGTAGCTTTGAGGGGTTGTCGTTTTTAGTTTCTGACATACCCTCTTAATTTTTTGATTAATCAGTCAGCAGAGTGATATCCTTGGCCGGTTTCTGGTATTTCTTTCCGGCGATGTAGTCTTTGGTTTCCTGTATCATCTTGTCGGTAACTACAAAATGATAATTGGCATAGTCGCCGATATCGTAGGTACCGGGTACGAAGAATCCCCATTTCTCAAAGAAGTCAGTCAGATCTGTCTGAAGCAGGTCACACGAAACCTTGATGAACTCATACATATTATTGATGGAAGCATTGCCCTTTCCTTTGTCCGGATTGTTGCGCATGTGTTCCATCAGGTCGGCATAGAAATCGGGATATCCCTTCTCTTCGGCATACAGATACAGTTGCCAGAAAGGAACCAGTTTCTCAAACGGACCGCCGGCGCTCATGATGAACGGCTTTTCCTTGGCATCAATGAATATTTCGCGTGCCTTTTCGTAGTTCTTGCTCTTGCTCAGTCGGCTGGGCTGTCCGGCCTTTCGGGCCACATACATGGTGAAGAGATTGTTGCTCACTTCGGTCATACCGCCCCACGTCAGTTGCGGACTCATCTGCATCACATGACCGATTTCGTGGTTCACGCCCCAGTCGCTGTAAATATTCGGACCAAGGGCCGATTTCATGGTACCCTCATTGCCGAGGAAAGCCACTCCGTCGCCGTCGCGGAACATAAAGTAATTGAAGTTCACGCGCGCCAGAATGCGCTTCGGTGGAATACGGTTGTATTTGATGGCTCCGTTGAAGGTGTACTGCTGCTCCATGATCTTGTCGTAGGCCTGAGCCAGTTCCTTTCCTTCTTCATAGCGGAACTTCTTCAGGAATTCCACCGGATAAGCCAGCTGCATGTAGCGTGTCTTGACATCCATTACCGGACTTACGGCATGATCCAGCAGACGTTTCCAGTCTTCGTTGGTCTGCTTCTCGGCATCAAAATATCCGTTGGCCTTTCCGGTTACGAAATGGATGGTGATGGCCGGTGCGGTTTCCGGATCATCCGCAAAATAGTCGATATACACATTTCCCGCTTTCTCCACATTGATTACGTTGACTCCCTCGTGCAGGCGGTATTCCTGTCTTTTCAGCCCCCAGCCTTGAGGGTCCTTGGTCGGTTCATATCCGGGAGTCGGCTGGCGCATCCAGTCCGCAATGAGCAGACTCACCTTGCGTCCGTGCAGATCGCCCACCAGCACCACATTCTCACCTTTTTCCAGATACACACCGGTGATGTTCTCATAACGGCTGTACCCGTTGTAAAGTTTTAGTTTCTCTTCCAGAATCTTATTCGATGGGATGGGGGAGTAACTGTTGAGCAGGTATTGTGATTCATACGTGCCGTTCTTCAGTTGCTCGGCCAGTTGGCGCATCAGCGGACTGTGAAAGAGTTTCAGCTGTTTGTTCTTGAAACCGTCAGCCAGTTGCGATGCGGTCCAGTCCTTGAAGTATTCCAGATCCTTGGTAATGGCTTGGGTAGAATAAGAGGGTGATTGTCCGAAAGTGTTGGTAGCAATGCAGCAAAGCGCTGCCACGGTCCATGTTTTCAGTGTTTTCATATTGGTTAGGATTTTGATTATTTGATTAAGCGTACGCAAAGATATGCCAATTTGTTTCCAATCAATAGAAAAACGGGTTAAAAAATTACAAAGTGTATTTGTTGAAAAGCGCGATAGCATCCGTCATAATGTCCTGATGGTCGAAGGCCAGACTGGGTAACGAGGTCAGCGGGAACCATGCGGCTTTAGCGGCGTCATCCATTCCTGATACGGCTGCGGGGGCATCAACGATGGCCAGATAAGCGATGGAAATGGTCCGTCCCCGAGGGTCACGGTCCACCTTTGAGTATGCGCCGATCTGTTGGATTTGCTTTACGGTGAGTCCTGTTTCTTCTTTCAGCTCCCGGACCGCACATTCTTCGGCCGTTTCTTCCATATTCATGAAACCTCCCGGAAAAGCCCAACAGCCCTTGTAGGGTTCGTTTCCCCGTTGGATCAGCAGCACTTTCGGTTCTTCTTCTTTGGTAAAGACCACGCAGTCTGTGGTGACTGCCGGTCTTGGGTATTTATAGGTGTAGCTCATAAGATGCTGGTTTTTTTATAATGGATATTTCCTTATACATTATTTTGTTTTCATAAATGTGGCCGTAAACTCTTTGCATTTACGCATGTCCTGTCTTGATGAGGCAATGGAGTAAGTATTGTATTTCTCAAAGATATCCAAACCTCGCCCTAAGGTAATGGTCCATCCCGTATCTGTTTTGATACATCTGTCGTGGAAGTCCCGGAACTTGTATTCAAACTCAATGCCGTATGAAGCCAGGTCATCCTTTATGTCATCAAGCTTATCAATTAGTTCAGGAATCTTATCTTCTTCTTCATTGGTAACCAGATTAAGTTTCAAATCATCTACCGGTCGGGTGTTGATGAGCATCAGTGCAAACTCCATGAAGTTCTTGATTTGCCAGGGTGCCCGGATATACGGATCTTCCACGGTAATTACTTTGGCCTCTGCTATGTAAGGAGCAAATAATTTCTCATAGCTCACACCGGTTTGTCCCATTCTGAAAGTCATGCTTTTTTCTTGCAGAAGAGGGATGCGTGGACGTTTTCCTTTCGCATTACTTGAAACAGCATCTTCTTGTCCGTAACTATTTGCTTCTTCTTTTACGGCTTGAGTGTCAGCTTCTGTCTGATTTTCGTCAGTTTCGTTAGAGTCAAAACATACCGGAGATGTAATCTGGTTGCTTACTCTCTCCAGTGTTTCCACATTGATTTCTACACCAGTCTTCAGATTAATGTATTTGAATCTTGCAGGCTCAGCCTTGAATGTTTCGTCAATCACATAAAGTTGGTCTTTAACGCGCTTTCTGCTTTCTGCTGCAAAATCAATCAGTTCGTATGCTTCCTGATCCGTCATTATCCCATTCGGATAAATCAGTTTGATCATGCCGGAGAAGGTCTTGCGAATAGCCAGATGGTCACGTTCAGATAAAGAACCGTCAAATTTGGCATACTCTTTCAGTATAGCCGTACGGTCGTCATTACGCATGGCATGAAGCACGGCTGCAATATAATCCGTGATGAGGCCATAACCTTTTGAGAAACTGTCTTTTTTCAGCATCTTGATTTCCCACCCCGGATTATACAGATGGATACGATCCAGAAAGGCACCTTTAATGAAAGATGTAGGAATGGATTCAAACAGGTGTGTATTCTTCAGCATATACGGAACCGTATGTTTGGTATTTCCTACAAATACCATCGAGGCACTGGCCTCATGAGTGCCCTTACCGCGGTTGAACGACTTGTTGGCCAGATAGTTCTGCATGGTGTCTATGAGTACGGCATCCACGGATCTTCCTTTCTGCTGTTCAAATTCATCCCAGGCCACGACATCCCAATATCCTACGAGCCCCAGTTCTTCTCTCTTGCCCGACATTTTGACAAAAAGGCGGGCACTGGTCACATCGCCACCCGAAACCAGGACACCATATGGCGACAGTTCCTGAAATACATGGGATTTACCGGTTCCTTTCGGGCCAAGCTCCATAAAGTTGAAGTTGTTTTCAACGTGAGGCAGAAGACGAGCCAACGTGATGAATTTCTCCCGTCGGTTCATCGTTTCCGGGTTCAGTCCCACTGTGTGCATCAGAAAGTCAATCCATTCTTCAGTTGTAAACTTCTGGCGTTGCTCAATATATTCCTGAAGGTCGATATTTGATATCTGGATGGGCTTTAAGGTTTGGATTTCCCATCTGACCTTTACATCTTCTCCACTAATATAACCAATGGTAACAATACACCACACTCCATTGCCACTAAGCAGTTTGGGATTCTTGCGTACATAGTCTGTTCCAATGGGAACCCCCGACAGTCCAAGATTGGCAAATGTGGCCTGATACTCATCATTCTTTTCATTAAGTACAACAGTTACCTTGTCGATGATACGATGTTTGCCATGTTCTCGGATGATGCCTTTAACCGACTCGGCCTCTGCACGGTGCACGTAATTGTTCTGGATTACCTGCTTTACCTTTTCCAGTCCCTCGTTGATAATCTCCTCATCATCACTCGCGCAATATTGTCCCAAAAGATATTCCAACACGTATGTCGGTACAGGCAACCCTCCTTTGACCAGAAAAGCCAGATCTTTTCTGACCACCTTGCCGATGAAGGCGTCCATTACTTTTTGTTGTAAATCCATATATGATCCTCCTTAAAAGTCTTGTTCTATCATTGTATTATTCTTCACGGTTTCACGGATGAGTGGATTCAGTTTGTCATTTGCGTCATAAACGCGAAGTTGCAGCATGCTGGCGCTGACCGATTTATTCAGGTTCAGTGTCACTTCGTAGATACGGTTGTTCAGGTTTACCGCATCCGTGCTGTTCAGTGTCAGTTCTTTCGTCTGGGTCACCGGATCATCTCCATGATAGATGCAGCAAATGATTTTGCGCTCCATAACCGTCATGCTGACAGCTTCGGACTGGATAAGTTGGAATTTCAGTCGGCTGCTCACCATATTCAGGTTATGACTCACCAGAGCCACACCTACCTTTTCGGTCTTGTCCGTACGTTTTGCCTGGCTTTTGATTACCGGGATGATCATTTCCTGAAGTGAGGCCCCGCCATGTGCAAAGTTGTAGCCTCCGGGTGCCGCCAATCGGTTTGTTCCGACAGGAACAGCCACAAATACAGACGTTGCGCTCTTTATAGCAGAAACCTTGTTCAATGGGAATTTAACCACTCCTTCGACACCCTCACTGCTTTCTGTCAGGTAATATCTTGTCTTTTTCTCAAGACAAGTCTCGGTGATACTATGTTTGTCCTTATCTTCAAATTTAATGTCGTTATAAAGGAATCCATGGTCCGTTGTAAGGATCACATTGTTCACATTCCATGTTGCATGCAATCGTTTTATCAATACAGCCAGTTGTCCTATGGCTTTGCGGCAGGCGCTGATTACTTCGAAAGGACTTTGCGAATGACTGGCTTCATCTATGGTGTCATGAAAGATATACACCAAAGGTCGTTTGAAAAGCTCGCGCATGGTGGTCTGGTCGCCGTTCATTACCTCCTCATAACGGACGCAGACACTGCCTTCACGGTATTTGTTCAGGTGTGCCGTTCTCTGGTCTGTTGTCATCAGTGCCATACCGTCAACGGTCATTTCTGTACCCGTAAGTTCCAAGCTATGATGGGGCAGGAGAGCGGGTTTGCAGAATTTGGTTTCTGTCGGGAGCATGGCCTGATAAGCTTCCAGTGTGGCAATATGTTTCTCTTTGCCCAGTTCCTGCATCAGTTCGGCAGCTACTTCATATCGTAATGCGTCACTGATAATGAATACCTGTTTGATGTTTGGATCGGCCTCGTTGGCATAAAGAGCTTCCTGATTCTTTAATCCTGTTTCCTGGAAGAAGCCTTCTTTTTCGGTGACACAGGTCAGCCATTCCAGATTCAGTACATTGGTAATCTGTGCATATTCCAGATCCAGCTGTCGTTTGGCTTTGTTTAGAGTTTGCTCTATTGGATTTTCCTTGGTAATCAGTTCGTGATAAGCTTCCAGTGTTCTGCGGTAGTACGTATCTACCAGATAAAACTCCTGAGTATATTTGTCCACGTATGCTTTTGTGCTGTTCAGTTTCAAGGTTCCCAAACTGCGCGCTTGTGTATAATACAAGGCAGCCTGCTCTATGAACTGTAGTGCAACCTGAATATCACTGTCTGCAGCCAGTTTCAGAGAAAGTTCCCGCATCCGGTTACTTACCTCCTCCGGTTCTGTTACCAGGTTCTGTTCAACGATCTCTTTGAGAATAGGCCAGCAGAGAGCTTCTGTAAGATAGAAGTAATTGGCATCTATACCATAGATATTGATGATTTCCTCCTCTTTGATATCAGCCCCCAGTTCATTCATGGCCTGAATGAATTTCGGGCTCAGCAGCCGGTCATGTGTTCCGAATTCATAGATCTTGTTTATTTGATCCAGAATGACCGAGTTGCAGATTTTGTATTGTTTGTAGGTATCTCCCGAAGCTGCGTCCAACAATTGGGTGATGCTATTGTACTTCAGGCATTCGGCCACACTTCTCATTCTTTGTGCAGCATTTGCGTTGAAACCGATGCCGAACAGTTTGGTCAGTTTCTCGTTTACCGCCTTGTTGGCATCTACATTTCTGGAGAGTTTATGCCAGAAGTCTGTACGTTTCTTCTCTTCAGAAGCACTGTCCAGTATAATCATCTTGACCATGATTGTGTCCCATTCCAATAGCTTTTTCTCTCCCAGATAGTTGGAAATGAAAGCGCGGCATACCAGGTCCTCACTGAATGTATTCTTGTCGATACGTCCGTTCAGGATATTGCTGATTCGGGAAGTCATGATCTCTCCGATATTCTTTTTGATAAAGGTACGGAATTTTTCCGGCAGATTGTATTGCTGCATAAAAGAGGCGTAATCATCTTCCTTGTATTCCATATTGGCTTTCAGCATGTCCAACAGTGGGAAGCGGAGTTGTTCTGCCTCGGTGTTGGGATAAGTTCCTTGCGGGAAGAGCAATACCACCCGTTTATCCTTCCAGTTGTTTTCGATGGCATATTTGGTATTGAACCATGCTCCGTCAAAAACCTTGTATATATATTCGGCATCCCACTCTTGCGCCTCCTCCAATTCTGTCTGAATGATGTTCATCTGGTCAAAGATGAAAAGCACATGAAGCTGCGGGTTGCGTTCAAAGTAGCTGTATATTCGTTTTTGTACCATATTCATTTAATTTATATTCCAAATAGCATCTGACCAAGTTCTTCTTGTTTTACCTCAATTCTTTCAGTTGGAAATATCGTAGAGGTGGCCAGAGTTGTTTTTCTAGAAAGTAAATCATCTAATATTTCATCAAATGATTTCATGTCAGATCTTATGGCCATCGGATAGTATACAGATACATCTTTTGTTTGTCCGATGCGATAAGCTCGATCTGTTGCTTGATTTTCTTTTGCAGGATTCCAATGCCTACTGTAATGAATAACATGATTGGCTGCGATTACATTTAGCCCCATGCCCGCTGCAACGGGAGACATGATAATCACATTGAAACCGCTTACAGCTTGAAAGTCATTGATACTTTCTTGTCTTGATTGTTTGCCAGAAACACGTCTTTTTACAATAGATGGTGTATCACCATTGATAATTTTACATATTATGCCATATTTTTCGAGGCATATTTTCTGAAGCATCTTTTGTGTTTCTTTTCGTTCTGCAAAGATAATAACCTTTTCTTCTTTTGCTTTGATTGAATCAAGAAATACAATCGTAGCTTGTAATCTTGCACTAGAATCAATAAGTTCATTTATTTCATGATTAAGCAATGTGGAATCGTACAGATAGGGATGCTCTGATACTTCTCTCAAATTCATTATAGTTGATAGCATGTTCGGCTGAACATTATTTGTATGATTTTCAATAACTGTGCTATATGCCCTTTTTTGTACAGATGGCATTTCTATTTTTTCTTTCAATTCTTGCTTTCAGACTCGCTCTTTTGCTCTTTTTTCTCGACGCGCTTCATTTCCAAGAGTTTCTAAATCTGCATCTTCATTTTTTAAAGGATTCTGATATTGAATTGCAAAATCTTTGGCATTACCAAGTAAACCAGGGACACAAAAGTCCATAATACACCATAAATCGAGAAGAGAGTTTTCTACAGGAGTTCCTGTCATTGCTATTTTGAAATTGCATTTCAACGCTTTGGCTGCATTGGTTACAAGAGTTCCCGGAGACTTGATTTTTTGAGCTTCATCTAGTGCCACAATGTCAAATTCCACTGCGCAGAAATTCAGTTGGGCGATGCGCAGGGATTCGTAGTTGGTTAAGATGATTTCCATTTTTTGCATTTTTTCCACGATAGTTTGATCAAAATGTCTACCCACTTCCTTGGAGGTAAGCATAGAGATTGCCATACGTGGTTGCATAAAGAATCTTTCGTATTCGTTTTTCCAGTTCTCCAAAAGGGAAACTGGTGCAACGATCAAATAAGGTTTGTGGTTGATGTTCTTTCTTGAGTGCCAATCTATAAAATATAGGATCTGTAATGTTTTTCCAAGTCCCATATCGTCAGCCATAAGGCAACCACTTGCTCTTTTGTTATAAAGATATTGTAACCAGGCTACCCCTTCTTTTTGATGCTCTTTAAGAGCATATCCCTCCTGCAGAAAAGGATTTATAGAAAGGATATATTCATTTTCCTTTTCGATGTTTCTTTTTTCTGCAACAAAACCAAGTGTTTCTGCATTTTCCTCTATGATTAGGACTTTTCTGGAATCATTATTTGTATTGTTTCCTGTTTCTATAGGATTTGATGGATTTTTTAATTGTTTTTCTGCAGTATCCGCCAAGAACAGAGCATCATCAAGGTCAATCAGAGTATTCTTATAGGAAACGAGTCCTTTCTTTTGCTCTTTGGAATATTGAATTGCTTTTTTGAGTATGTCCAATTCTTCTTTATCGCAGATTGCAATCTTCGTTGTACCATTTTGAGGAGTCTTAACGGTTGCACCTGCAATCCAGTTAGATTTATATGGACAGATAAAAGGGTAAAACTTTGGTTGATGTACTCCAATTTCGATAACTCGATCACTGTATAATTCTGATAAGTCAAAAACATTGGGATCAAAGAATTCAGTGGGCTTTTCGATTATTTCCTGGATTTCTTCTCGGGTTTTATGTTTTCCTCCTTGCTTCTTTAAAAAACGAAGATTTTCTTTTTGTTCTTCATCCAGAACAATTCGTATTCGTTCTCCATTGTCTCGTTGTATTGGATATTGCCCCTGTACTTTGCGCATACGCTCAAAATAATGCTGAAATTTGTTATTTTCTGCTATATCAATGGCAGGTTCTATAATAAATCCTTCATCATCGCGTCCGATTGCTATTTTAATCTGTTCAGGAGCAAAAACATTTTCATTTTCAAGATAACTGTCTAATTGGCATTCTGCTTGTTTTGCTAAAATCTTTATTTCGGAAAATGCACGTAGATTATAGTCTGTTGATTTTTGTTCTT
>ENA-UEQX01000373-UEQX01000373.1-human-gut-metagenome-genome-assembly--contig:-NODE-373-length-30270-cov-52.612493_pt1 | contig 30270 bp, 27 predicted proteins | sample MGYA00242952_ERZ507952 | MGnify/ENA primary metagenome ERZ507952 (study PRJEB26167, sample SAMN06115425) | human gut metagenome | host: Homo sapiens | place: China:Sichuan | collected 2015-04-07... | reverse complement strand
ATGGAAATAATATTTATTGGCATAGCAGCAATATTAGGATTTCTTTTGTTGCTTAGGGTTATCGGGTGGCTTTTGTTTTTTTTTGAAGAATATATATTGCCATTGTTAATTTGGGCTGGACTTGGTTCATTTGCTTTCTGGCTTATTATGTTTATATTTGGGGTAAAAGAAATTTTAGGATGTTCAACAATGATAATAGGTGCTGTTATAGGCCTTATATTAGGTATTTGGATTATTTATTTTTCAGATTCAGATCATGGTGGTGGTTGGAATAATGATGATTACTCAGGTAATGGTGGAACTACCCTAGATGATATCTATAACAAACTTGACAATCTTAAATAAAAGTAAATTTTCAAAACATAACAACGATATTAGAATTACTTTCTAGTTTTGATGAAAGATTATAATTAAAGAAACCATCAGTGATAAGTTTCATTGATGACTCAAAAGACTGGGAACAATAAAAACTAATCCCAGTCTTTTGTTTCTTATCATATTTTACGATACTTGCTGCCAAACGTACCTCTTTTCTCTACCCATCCATAAGCATTTCTGACTTGCCTTAATAGTTCATCCTCCCTAAAATCAGGAGCTATGAATTGGGATAAATATCTGAAAGCCGTATCTCTTGGAATCCCCCATTCTGCTAATTCTCTGGATCTCCTGAAGGATGAATCATGTCTGTTGCCAGGTGTCATAGGGAACTTGTCAAATCCACCATCCAAAAAGTTTATCAGCTTCTCATATTCAGAAGTAGGAGCATAGATTTTAACAGGAACATAAGATGGAACGGTAGCCTGAGAAGATGGTATTCTTTTAGTCCATATCCAGCTATCCCAGTTTATATAAATAGAAGGGTCGCTGCTAAGGAAACAGGCTCTCGATATTCCAAAACAATTATTATCCCAATAAGGAGAATTGTAATAGGCTTTAAGGGCATTCAAATATTCTGAGTGTGTCATATTATCAGGATTGTTTTCTACCTTTACTACTACTTTATATCCTTTTCCACTTGGAGAAACAAAGGCTGCAAAGGTATAAGGGTCTTTGGTAATTATACTCCACTGGCTGGACATATCATTTAGTGGTATCTTATCAAAATCAATCACAACCAGATTAGAGGATTCGATAAGTCCTGAAATACTGAAATTACTGTATCTTCCGGTGACAAGACATATTGGAAGTTTATGTTTCAACTCATCATACTTAGGTTTATCGGTATCATGGAAAGTTCTCATCAGGTCTATCTGTGATTTGAACTTTTCCTGTCTGATTATATCAAAAACCATAGTAATATCCTCATAGAAAGGTGGATATTCCATTATCTTATAGTATTTAGTACCTGTTACCGGATTAATACATTCCTGTTTAAACGGTAATCCTTTGAAGATTGTTATTGTATACATTATAATTGTTTTTAAGTTTATACTTTTCTTTCCTTCCCCAAAAGGGGGGAAATGGGGGGAATTGTCGGGGAAAGTAGTGGAAAAGGCTTATTTTTATTAACTTTTTCATTGTATCATAACCAAGAATATAGTAAAAAATAAGTTTTATAGATTCCCCGACGCGCTTTCCCCGACTTTTCTCTTTCGGGGGAGGAAAAGAAGAAATTGTTTAATCAAATGGTGAAACTATTTTAGGTAAAGAACTGATTATACCTACTTTCACTCCTTTCTTCTTATCACTTTCATCAATTACATAATCTTCACCTTTCAGTTTCATCTTAAAGTTCTCTCTTGTTTCTGGTTTAATGTTATTGTCATTACAGAAATTCTTATATTCATTGAACAAAAAAGTTATATTTATTTTATTCTTATTGTCAGGCTTATATCCTTTTCTTTCCAAAAACATGACTACACTGTCTGTATCTTCCTTATAAGCTTGTTCCAGATTATCAAGAGTATCGGAATGACTCAGTCTCTTTCCATTTCTTATGAATCTCTTAAGCCCTTCAATAGCCCAGACTAGAATACCTGGTAATTCATCTTTCAGCTTCTTAGCCAAATCAGGATCAGCTTTATTTTTGTCTATCTTTACATTAAAAGGAACAATCAACAACCTTCTCCTGAATCCGAAAGATGTATCAGCACTCAAAGGCATGGAATTACAGTTGAAGGCTAGTCTAGCATAGTTTCTTACAATCTCAGGTTCTTTATACAATCTTCTGGCTTCGACTGGTTCACCACTAGCAAGCTGTTTGAAGATACCATTGGAAAATATCTTACCTCCAAAATCACTACTGTAATTAAGCAGTTTGTTCTTTATCATCGCCCGGCTGTAACCTTTGTCATCACAAAGGGAGTTGATATTGTAGGAACACACGTTATCCTCGCCTAAAAGTGAAAGTATTATCTCAAAGAACACACTTTTCCCATTGAACCCAGAGCCGACACAACACAATACTTTTTCCAGCTTGATACCGGGATTAAGACAACATCCGATGAACTCCTGCAATACACCCTGTACATCCTTCTCTGGTAAGACCTCATCCAAGAACTTTCTGAATCTGGGACACTCAGCTTTCGGATTATAATTATAGGACAATACATGAAAGAAATAATCCTCCTTATTATGACACTCCTCCGTAACATTACCTTCCATATCGATTACAAGTGTAGAATTCATAAGATTTATCTTTATGCTTCCTGAGGCATCCTGCATTGAACGATATAAGGAGAACTGAGCTTGGGTATAAACTTTTTCTATAAACCTTACATTCTTGGTAGTATATTTGTCTTCACCCATCTTTTGTAATGACTTCACTAGGAAATGTTTGAAGTCCAATTCTGATATACTTTCCCAATAGGTTTTGTTGTAAAGGAATATCCCCTTATCCTGATTAACCGCCAGACCATAGCCCAATCCATCGGCAGCTTCCAGAATATGCTCAACGGTAATAATGGATTTTATTTCTTCCGTTATCTGGATGGAATGAATCCTGTCCTCGATAAGATGTCTTACCTCACTTTCCTTCTCATTCCCAAGCCTACTATACAAGCTGGCTGCATAAACCTCCTTAAAGTCTGTCTGACTTATCTGACCAAGTATTTCAGTTAATATATCTTTCTGTTTTTTCATCGCAAATTGATTTGAAGATGAAAGCCATAGGGATATAATCATTCCTATGGCTCTCAATAGTTATTTCATGAGAGGGTTAGGATGACCGGGATTCAGATGTATGGTCAGTTCATCAATATCAGACTGCTTCTTTTTGAGATATTCCTGATATTCCTGACTATCTTCTTCAGCCCATTCAAGATTATCATAACTGAAGTTCAGATAATCCATATCCTTATGCAATACCCTTGGACGTTTCATAATGGAAGGATTACCATCTACAAATTCTGCTTCAACCATTAGATCATCAGGATAAGCTGTTCTTCTTGACATACTTTTGTATTGATTTTTCCTGTAGTATTCAACGTAAGGATTAATAGCTACAGTTCTATCCGTATCAGCATCTCCAATTGATTTTATGATAGGGAGCAGTTTCTTTCCATCATATACATTTCCCTCAAATGTAACAGTAAGTCCGTTAGCCAATTTACGTTTATCATCATCAGGAGAGAATCTTGCTACCTGTTTCCATTCCAGATTGAAAGCACTACAATTACTCAAGTTACCGTCCTTATGCATCAGAACATATTTCTTTCCGTCTTGTGGCATTGGTTTAAAACAGTCAGCTACAAGTTCATCCAGTTTAATGATACCAGGGGATTTAGTATTTAGGTATTTGCTGCCATCAGTTCTTTTATGTATGACCAGTGCGGAATTTAAACTTGGATTATTATACTCACGGTAAACATAGCTTCCTTCCTGATTACTCCAAACATTATATTTAGGGCTATATCTCATGGATCTACCGTTAATGTTTTTAGGTGATTGATAGTTTCGTTTTACCATACTAGTTCCTCCACTTCAAAATACTCCATAAGTTCAACTTTCTCATCAAGATTAAAGTGCTTTCGAGTCACTTCCTCCAAAATATCCAGATCAATGTACTCTTCATCATCCGTATCTTCATTCATCAGATACCAGCATAAGCCTTCTTCCATTATAGAAATCTGACTTACCGATAGATTACGTGTATCAAAAGCAAAGAAATCGTATGAATCAATGTACATGCGATCATCTAAAGCCAGAAAGAATCTGTAAATTTCTTTATCCTTGGGTAGTCTGACTGATTTTTTAGTAATAAAGTAAAGATGTGAATGATTATTGTCCGGTTTATCAATCTTTACAACACGAGTCATGGTACCTGATTCAACTTCAATACCATAAACAGTTTCATCAGTTTGAAGTTGTTTAGGATATTTCTTAGAGGTTCTACCTGTTATTTTTTTGTCATTCTTAAAAAATAATTTTATTTTGCTCATATTGAAATATTAAAATAGTTATGATTAATTTTAGTTATCCCAGACACCTTACAAATGGAATCCATAGGATACAGAGTGGGCTTGACAGGAAGAATTTTCGTTCTTTCTGCCCATCAAAATGATAACTAAAACTGGCACCAAGTCTTAATTATCAGTTCAAGTCTTGTTAATGGGATTAGTTTTTCAGAAAGCGACCAACCGCACTTTTTGATAGATTTAATTGCTCTGCAATGCTTCTAACAGTTAGTCCTTCCTCTCTAAGCTTATATATCATTTCACCCATTGATAGTGAAATGGAGCTACGATTTGTAACCTTTTTAGGAAGAAGGTTCTCTTCCATATCATACTCACGAAATTCAAAATGCAGATATGGCTCTTCAACAATTTCCAAGACTGCTACCTCAGACATTTTAATTGAACTTCTGGATTTCAGCTGCTTCAGATACTTTATATGGTCTCCTTCACAGGTGTTTCCAACAGCAATAATACTGTCTGCATAGTTAGCGATAACAGAACTTCCCAAGATGTCTTTAATCTCAATAGGATTTTTGCTGTTACGTTTGCTTAAATGAGCGACTAGAATTATAGTCAAATCATACATTTCCTTTATTTTTTTTAGACCCTGTATAAACTGTTGAGTTTGTCTTACAGAGTTACCGTTATTCAACACACACATCAAGTTATCAACGATAAGTAGTTTTGCATCACTATTCTTCCGTATCAGTTTCTCAATGGCAAGTAACTTATCTTCAATACAATCGTCATATTCAGTCTCAGTGAATCGTCCTCTTATCAGATCACCAGATGCACATTCTAGAAGATTTTCATATCTTCTAGCAATTTGAGGATCATTCTGTTCTCCGTCAATGATAATCGCTTTTCGCTGTTTATTGTTCATTTGTTCATCCCAATAACATAGGTTATCATTATTAGCTAAAGCAATATCACTGGCAAGAAGCGTCTTTCCTGAGTTAGTATCACCGACAATCAAAGCAAAGTCTCCCTGAACTATGTAGCCACTGAAAACATTCTCTTCTTCAGAGTAGTTTTCGGGGTTATTTAGGATACATCTTAATGTACATGTTTCAATATTCATACTAGGTTCTTGTTTTTATGGAAGGTAGTACACAAAACTACCTTCCGTTAGTTAATGATTAGTTATTCAGAATTTCATTGAATATACCTATTAGAATAATCTCTGTTGTCTTGGTTCTGTCGCCTTTGACCCCCTTTGCATCTTGAAGTTTTGTAAGCTGTTCTGGCAACATCTTTGAGAATTTATCTGAGATTTTATCTGCCATAGCTTTCATATCATCAGCTTTTTTTAAGGTCTCACAGCTCCATCTGGCAAGTGGAACACCTTTAAGTATCTTTACGGATGCGTTGCCAGAGAACACCTTTCTATAAGTTTTCAGTAACATATCCATACAATCAACCAGTTCCTGTTCTACTGAAATATCTTGTCCTTTACTAGCCTTTTTAACATCTTCCTTGGTCAGCTCTCGTCCAAAGTTATAATAGGATGAGGATTTAGCCACAAATCCTTCTCCCATCATTGTATAATAATTGGTTATGTTTGATCCTTTGTTACGACATAAGGAATAACTAAGTAATTCTGACTTGGTAGTCTTCTTGACATCAAGATTAGCTGATATATACTGTTTGTATAATAAATTCGGGTCATCATATTTCTTAAAAACGAATTCATAGTCAAACGGATCATATGATGGATTCTTTGTAGCCTCTTCAAGATCAAGATCATGTCCTGCTGCACGTCCGTTACCATCTAAACGTATACAATAATGTTCAGGGTCTGGTACTATCCACCATTTCTTTTTACTACGTAGATATATTGCTGGAGTAAGACCTACTTCCTTAGCGATTTCTGCATTAGCATACAATGCAGGATTAGTCATTCCGTTTTCCCTACATATCTTCTGCCAGTCCTTTGCACGGCTTTGAACATCACGGTTTTCTAGAATTGTACATTCTGGTAAACCCAACATTTCATTTCTGTGATATACGACACCCTCTTGTAACGGCTTTCCATCCCATTCTTTAAGGTTGGAATTAGCAGGTATTGTCCCAGTTCTTGTCCCAGCTACATATGTCCCACATAAACACTTATCAAGTGGGACATGTGCTGTAGGATTGGATTGTACATTACAATTACTACCAGGCGTAACGCTTCCCTGTGGTTTAATTACCCCCCCATTTTCATTCTCTGCCACTGAGTAAGTGGTTCCCTGCTCTGCATTGGCAGTCACAGGACTTTGATTTATTACATCCATTAATAAACAAAACTATTTAAATTATTGTCTATAGACGCTTGACTAAATAAAGGATTACGACCTGTATAACTAACAGGAACTAATCGCCCTTCCTTTTTATGTCGATAGAGTTTAGATTTAGATATGTGTAGCATATCACAAACCTGATTTACCGTGTATAGTTTCATACTAGAACTTTCCTGTTTATTACTGTCAAACATATGTTTCATTTGCTCAGTAACTCTATTGGCTACTCTATCAGCCATCAAATTCAAAAAGTTGATAAAATTTCTTCCATAATTTAAATATTTAAAAATTAAAAACTCCATCTCTTAGTTCTTGGCAAATCATCAAGAATTTCAACTATGACGTTATTATCTTCCAGCAGTGTTTCTTGTTGAAGTGCAAAGTATAAGTTCAGGTCATCTATGATAACCAGCTTTTGGGATAAATCAGAATCCAAAAGAGTAACAAGAATACCATTAGGATCAGTAGCCTTATAACCCCTCCTGATAAATACCTCAGCAGAAACAGCTTCCAACATCACCTCTCCATTATGGACTTTAAGATTACAACGATAAGAGCCAATCATCGTCATATCTACTTTGGGATTTGCCGGGAGACAGAATATATAATCTCCCGTAATCCATTCACTATACGTTTTCTTCATCCTGATTTGCTTTTAAAGGGTTAGCTTTCAGAAACGCCTGATATGACTTTAATATCAGCATGGGATAATTTTCCTGCCATCTTTCGCAACTCCTTCTGAACTGTACTCATAATTTACGCTTGTTTACGGTTAAACTTAGTTTTATGATTGCTTTCTCGGAGTATCTCAAGTACACCATAGACATCAAACGATATATATTTCCCTTTATTAAAGGTTACATCGTCCAGAATTCCTTCAGCTCTCCATCTCGCTATTGTACTCGTTGATACCTTTAATATTCCAGCAAGTCCTTTGATTCCAAAAGCCATACGTGGAAGATTCAAGTGATCAGTAGTGGAAGTTTGGTTTGCTTCCTTTTCCATTTCTACCTTCTCTTTTTGCAAGAACTTTTCCAGTTCTTCACCTTTAGTGTCTATTACCTTATCAGATAATAGTTCAAATGTTTTTTTTCTTTCCATTATATACTTTTTTTTTACGATGCAAACTTATAGAAAAAGCCCTCCATGTTAAAATACATAGAAGGCTTATTATCAATAAATTAGAATTTATCTTCCTTGTTCTAATCAGACTCTAATTGAACTCTAATTTATGTAGTTGAATTAAGTGCTTTATCTATACACTCATCTATTAATTTCTTCGTTTTTTCATCTACCTTTTGTTCATAGTCATTTTTCGATAGATTAGTATATGATAAATATGCCAACTTCTTATAGGTTCCTTGAGTTGATACTTTAAATATATTAGCAACAGATTTCCATCTGTTAGACTGTTTGCCATTATAATATAATTTGTCTATAAAGTATTTTAAACTATATCGTGTTCCTAACCAAGTGATTGGTTCACTTTTTTTCAAAGCAGTATTGCCACTTCCTAAGAAATAAGATAAATACTCCCTTTCTTTTGCCTCAATTAATCCTGAAGCAGCTAATAAACGTGATAATTTATCAATTTTGCTGTTATTAAAATTTTGGGGCATACTTAATCTATTAATATCTGTACCCTCTGATTCATCCGATTTTTCATTTATATTTGACAAACTACTAATTTCTTCATGTTTTTCGGATATATCACCTAAATAATAATATTTATATGGTGAGATATTATGTTTCTTACAATATTCTCCATAATATGGAAGTATAGCCGCATATTCTTCATTTTTTAAGAGTTTTATAATATCTGCTCGGTATGCTTCACTATAATTGATATTATATATGACATCAAAATATCTATTCAACACATCAGTGTAACGCCCATCAATAACTGTTAAATTATATAAAATATTAATTTTCTGGTCTTTTATTTCACTTCCTATAATTTGATTATCAACTATGTAGTTTTTCCATATATTATAGTCATCAGGATGTTTCTTCTTTTCCATTTGATAAACTTTATCAAATGCTCCAAAAGCTACATCTAAATTCTGATTATCAATAGGTATATGAATATCAGGGATTTCAATCTCTTTAGACTTTACCTTAAAATACAACTGTATAAATATTGTTACAGCTACCAAATTCTTAAAACTTATCTCTTCCGGTAATTTTACTTGTAATGCTTTTAATATTTCCCAATCTTCTTGTTTGCCACTTAAAAATAACTCAATTATTTTATCATCCATCCCCATACCCTTTAAAATCGTAATAAGACTGGTATGTAATTTCTCCAACTCACTAGATACCGACTTTATAATATTTGATAATTCTTTAAAGGTTTCAAAATCAAAAAAATTCACTAAGCCTAAGTTATTCAAAACGGCTTGTCCCTTCCATATATCCGTTATAATCTTTTGGTATTCTTTTTGGTCTGCATAATATATACATTCAGCTTTGAAATCTTTTTCGCTGTAAGAAGGTAAGTCTGAGGTTTGTGTTAATAACAACAGGGTTATAACTCTTGCATTTAAAGGGTATACATCTTTAAAAATTTCTTTTGGTGGACATATCTTAGTGAGAAATTCCCAATAATCCTTGTTGGAAAGAACTTCTTGTAATTGGACTAAATTCTTTCCTTTAATAGATTCTTTAAAATTTGATAGTTCTCTAAAAGTCGCTTCATGTTCTTCAATATCCGAATATAAATCTTCGGATATTTCACTCGCTATTACACTCTTTTTTTTATATTCAACCCATTGTTGTGTTTTGTATTGTTCGATTCCGTCAATTACAATTTCGACAAATTTGGGAAGTTGCTTCGTTTCCATATTTAGTTATTTAAAGATTAAACAAAAAAAACAGTACCCGATAATCAACCTACCGAATACTGCTCTAAATATAAGAATTTATTTTTAAGCTATCTCCTTCACATACTCAAAAAGTTTTTTTAACTGTTCAGAATCCATTTTATCAAGCTTCTCAATAATACTCGACTTATATTGATGGGTATTCCATTTGTCCATCTCCATTTTCTGAGTTTCATCCGCTACTTCAATATAAGGCTTCATAGATTCGTAATCACTATGTCCGGTACAGCTCATCACTACACTGGGAGGAATACCAAGAGCTAAAGAACAGCACACAAAGGTTCTTCTGGCATCGTGACAGCTTATCTGTTCCCAAAATTTATAGGTGTCTTCATGCCGAGTGTTACCTTTGAAATAGACCTGTGTTATTTCTCTGTCTAGCCCAGCTAATTTCGCAGCTTCTTTCAGATAATCATTCAGTTTCTGATTTGATGGTACTGGAAAAATAGTATCACCTTTATACCAAGCGTACTTATCAATAATCTTTCGAGCGTGTTCGTTTAGAGCGATACGAAGTTTATCATCTGTTTTTTCGGTACAGAAATCCAAATAACCGTCAATTACATTGCTTGGTCTTAGTTTAGCCAAGTCAGAATATCTTAATGAAGTGAAAGCCATAAAGCAGAACATATCACGAGCCTTTGACAGATATTCCTTCTCTTTTGGAAACTCATATTCAAAAAAGTGCATCAGCTCCTTGTATTTGAGGAAAGTTACAACTTTGGGAATAACCTTTAATTTAGGTTTAAACTCCAGTACCCCAGGTTGTATTATATATCCATTTTTAGAAATCCAGCGAAGAAAAGATTTCAAAATTCTAAACTGCTTTACAATGGTACGGTTACAATAATCATTATTAATATACCAGTTAGTGAGTTGAATCAACTTATTCTTATCCAAAGCATCTAATTCAATTGTTGCATCACAACTCGTCAGTTGCAGCCACATTTGCCTATATTTATATTCGGCTGCTTTACTCCAATTTCCTTCCAGAACTCTTTCAGACAAAAACTCCTTAAAAATATCTTTCAAAGCCTTTTTTTTATCGTTATCTGGAACTTCCGGCTTATTTCTTCCCAGCTTCTCATTTACCAGCTCCTTCAAGTCAGCAGTACCTGGTGTTTCATTATGAAGTGAATATTCAATAAAGATTTCCTCAATGTACCCCAAGAAAATACGGATAGTATTGTTAATCTCACGTGCATACACAATCTTGCCGCCAATTCTATGAGTGGTATTACTTTTTACGAGCTGTTTATTTGAGTCCCATTTCATTGGATCAATAGAATAACCCACAGAGAAACCAACCTCATTCTTTTTACCATTCCACCTCACCCTAATCATTATTTGCCCATTTTTTGTAACATAGGCTCTTGTACTAAAACTTGCTTTTTTCATGCGCTTGAAATTTTAAATTACAACGAATTTAGAGGTAATATTTTGCAGGAAAAAGACTTTGCAATTACATGAATATACATGAAATTAAAAGCTATTCTACACATTTTATTCCTCTATTCCAAGAACAAATATACGAATGGTATTTGGGGGGAGTAATAGTCTTTAACTACTCCCCCGTTTTTTGAAAGTATATGAATTTAATTGAGGTTACAAAAGTTTTCCATATACATCATTTATCTGATAATCAATACCATATACAACTTTATAGTATCTAATAGTTTCAATAAAACAGACCGGTATGCTCCACTACCCCCTTCTATTTTATTCAAATAACACAGGACGGAACATTATGCTCCGCCCCTGTCTTATTTTACAGCAAATGATGCTCTGCAAAGTATTTCCATAAAGGAGCAGCCATCAGCGCCTGGCGGATCTCATTGCCCGTAAGCAGGCGGCGTACCTCGTCCACCGAAAGGAGATGAACCGAAATATCCTCCGTTTCTTCCAGATGCTGGCCGGATACGCGTTCCACTCCCGTTGCCACAAAGCAATGACAAAGATTCGTCATGGTACTCGTGTTTGCGGAAATCGTCATGTGCTTCACCCATTCCCCTCCGGCATAACCTGTTTCTTCATAAAGCTCGCGGCGGGCAGATTCCAGCGGATCTTCACCAGCCTCGCACACTCCGGCACAAAGTTCATAATCCGTCCATTGCAGACCGTGCCGGTACTGGCGTTCCATCAGGAAATCTCCTTCTTTCGTAATGGCAATCACATTGACCCAGTCGGGGTATTCAAGGACATAATACTCGTCGTTGATCACCCCATTGGGCAGGCGCACCCGGTCACGTCGTGCCGTAAGCCAGGGGCGCTTGATGAGATACTCGCTCTGGAGAATCTCCCATTTCCTATCATCATTCTCCATGGTGAAGCGAATCAGAGTTTGACTTTCTTCTTTACGGCTTTCGACTCATTATGCAGGCGGTCGAGTGCCGTCACCACATACTGATACTTCACGTCACCGCTCTCGTAAGGAAGTTTGTAGAAATTGTCGCGCGTAATGGCAACAATATGAGACGGATCATGCAAATCTACCTTTTCCTTGTTGTTAAAACGGTATATGACATACTGAACAGCCTTATCCATTTCCGTCTTGGCTTTCGGTTCGGTCCAGAACAGGATGTAGCCGTCTTCCGTCCAGACAGGCTTCAGCTTCTTCACTTTACCCGGTGCCTTGTCGTCCATGAAGGGTGAAACCGGAATCAGCGCCGGATACTTGTGGTATTCGCTCACCAGCAGATCACGGTAATGTCCGCGGTTCTCCACCACGGCGGCCGCATACCACTGGCAACTTCCCTGAACCGTAGGCAACGAACGTTGCAAACGATACTTGGCCGGAATCTGGCTTTGCTGGGGATTCTGAAGGTCGGCTTTCGTCACGGTGCGTACCACATCCTGTCCGATAAAGAGAGGACGGGCTGCCGAATGTTTCGCCCACCAGCGGATAAGCGTATCATAATCGGCCGCCGGATGTCCGATTTCCCAATAGATCTGCGGAATGTTATAGTCCACCCATCCGTTGTTCACCCACAACAGGACATCGGCATACAAATCATCATAGTTCTGGAGTCCGCGGGTTGCACTTCCGTTCGGATCATTCTTCTGGTTGCGGTAAATACCGAAAGGCGATACACCAAACTTCACCCACGGCTTGCAGGCGCGTACCGTTTCATGGATTTCCTTGATCAGTACATTCACATTGTCACGGCGCCAGTCGGCACGGTTTGTAAATCCTCTTCCGTAAGCCGCGAAACTTACATCATCCGGAAATTCCTCGCCCGGATTCGGATAAGGATAGAAATAATCATCCATATGAATGGCATCAATGTCATAACGCGTCACGATGTCACGTACAATCTTGCAAATGTATTTCCGCGATTCAGGATATCCCGGATCAAAGTAAAGCTGGCCGGCATAGCGGACAAAGAGTTCCGGATAGCGGTTATAAGGATGCATGGGCGAAAGAGCCGTCGTTCCCTTGGTCTGTGCCCGGTAAGGATTGATCCAGGCATGCAGCTCCATGCCGCGCTTGTGACATTCTTCCACCATAAACTGGAGAGGATCCCACATGGGTTGCGGGGCTTTTCCCTGAACACCCGTCAGAAAACGGCTCCAGGGCTCGTAGCTGGAACGGTACAAGGCATCGGCCTCGGCACGCACCTGAAAGATTATGGCATTGATTCCGGCACCCTTCAGATTATCGAGCTGACTGATCAGTGTCTGCTTCATTTTCTGGGTCGGCATACCCTGGAACTGGCCGTTCACACATTGTATCCACGCTCCGCGGAATTCACGCTTGGGATATCGGGACTGGGCCGACAGGCAGAAGGCCCCCATCCATGTCATCAAGACTACAAGTAAGATTCTTAATTTCATATTTAGCATTTGTTGTCGATTTCGATTGCTTCGAGCCGCAAAGATAGCCAAAAATCGCTATCTTTGTACACTCATCTAAACGAAAAACGAACATGGCTGAAAGTAACTATATATCCATCAAAGGAGCTAAAGTCAACAACCTGAAAAACATTGACGTAGATATCCCGCGCAACAAACTGGTGGTTATCACCGGATTGTCGGGCTCGGGGAAATCCTCGCTGGCGTTCGACACGCTCTATGCCGAAGGACAACGGCGCTATGTGGAAAGCCTTTCCTCGTATGCCCGCCAGTTCCTCGGAAGAATGAGCAAGCCCGAATGTGACTTTATCAAAGGCATTCCGCCCGCCATTGCCATCGAACAGAAGGTAGTGAGCCGGAACCCGCGTTCCACCGTCGGAACCTCCACCGAAATCTACGAGTATCTGCGCCTTCTGTTTGCCCGTATCGGAAAAACCTATTCGCCCGTAAGCGGACAACTGGTAAAGAAAGACAGCCCGGAGGATATCGTCCATTGCATGCTCTCCTATCCGAAAGGAACCCGCTACACCGTACTCACTCCGATTCTTCCGCGCGAAGGACGTACCGTAGCCGAACAGATTGACATGGACATGAAGCAGGGGTTCACCCGTCTGGAGGTAAACGGAGAAATGATCCGCATCGAAGAATATACCTATCAGCCCGATGACCAGATCTACCTGCTGGTGGACCGCATGAGTTGTGACGACACGAAGGATGCCGTCAGCCGTCTGACCGACTCCGCCGAAACGGCCATGTATGAAGGCGACGGAGCCTGTCTCCTGCGTTTCTACCTGCCCGACGGACAGACTCAGCTTCATCGTTTCAGCACCAAGTTTGAAGCGGACGGAATCAAGTTCGAGGAACCCAGCGACCAGATGTTTTCATTCAATTCGCCGATCGGAGCCTGCCCCACCTGCGAAGGCTTCGGAAAAATCATCGGCATCGATGAACATCTCGTCATCCCCAACCGCGCCCTGAGTGTCTACGACGGAGCCGTTATCTGCTGGCGGGGAGAGAAAATGGGCGAATGGCTTTCCGAATTCCTGCGGGAAGCTCCGGCACATGACTTCCCGATCTTCACTCCTTACTATGAACTGACTCAGGAGCAGAAGGATTATCTCTGGCACGGACCGCGCGAAAAGGTATGCATCGACTCGTTCTTCAAAATGCTTGAAGAAAACCAGTACAAGATCCAGTACCGGGTCATGCTCGCCCGTTACCGGGGAAAAACCGTCTGCCCGACCTGTCACGGAGGACGCCTGAAGAAAGAAGCCAACTATATCAAGGTGGGCGGACGAAACATTACCGAGCTCGTAGAAATGCCGGTCTACCGTCTCAAGGAATTCTTCCGCACCCTGACGCTCGACGAACACGATCAGGCCATCGCCAAGCGTCTGCTGAATGAAATAAACAACCGGCTCAACTTCCTGACCGACGTTGGCCTGGGATACCTGACACTCAACCGTCTGAGCAATTCGCTCTCGGGAGGAGAAAGCCAGCGCATCAATCTGGCCACCTCTCTGGGAAGCAGTCTGATCGGTTCGCTCTACATCCTCGACGAACCCAGCATCGGCCTGCATAGCCGGGATACCGACAAGCTGATCAAAGTGTTGCGCCAGTTACAACAACTCGGGAATACGGTTGTCGTCGTGGAACACGATGAGGAAATCATCCGGGCGGCCGACTACATCATCGACATCGGTCCGAAAGCAGGACGCCTGGGTGGAGAAATTGTCTACCAGGGCGACATGAAAGACCTGAAGAAAGGAAGCAACAGTTACACCGTCCGTTACCTGCTGGGTGAAGAAACCATTCCGCTACCGGCAACACACCGTTCCTGGAACAACTTCATCGAGATCAAGGGAGCCCGCGAAAACAATCTGAAAGGAATTGATGTCCGTTTCCCGCTCAATGTCATGACCGTCGTTACAGGAGTCAGCGGTTCGGGTAAAAGTACGCTGGTACGTGACATTTTCTACAAGGCCCTCAAGCGCGAATATAGTGAGGCCAGTGACCGTCCGGGCGAATTCATCTCCCTGGAAGGTGATATCAAGATGGTGAACGATATTGAATTTGTTGATCAGAACCCGATCGGAAAATCTTCCCGAAGCAATCCCGTGACTTACGTGAAGGCGTACGACGAGATCCGGAAACTCTTTGCGGAACAGCCTCTGGCTAAACAGATGGGTTATACCGCCGGCTATTTTTCATTCAATACCGAAGGCGGACGGTGCGAAGAGTGTAAGGGAGAAGGTACGGTGACCGTAGAGATGCAATTCATGGCCGACCTGGTACTGGAATGTGAGTCCTGTCACGGCAAACGTTTCAAGAGCGATACCCTGGAAGTGAAATTCGAAGGAAAGAACATTTACGATATACTTGAGATGACGGTTAACCAGGCCGTTGAGTTCTTCACCCAGCACAACCAGAAGAAGATCGTGAAACGCCTGGAGCCCCTGCAGGAAGTGGGATTGGGATACATCAAGCTGGGCCAGTCGTCATCCACTCTTTCAGGAGGTGAAAACCAGCGTGTCAAGCTGGCTTATTTCCTGAGCATCGAAAAGGCACAACCAACCATTTTCGTGTTCGATGAGCCGACTACCGGACTTCATTTCCACGATATCAAGAAACTGCTCGAGGCTTTCGATGCACTGATCAGCCGCGGACATACCGTCGTGATTATCGAACACAACATGGACGTCATCAAGTGTGCCGACTATGTCATCGATCTGGGACCGGAAGGAGGAGATCAGGGCGGTAATCTTGTCGTGGCCGGTACACCGGAAGAAGTCGCCCGATGTGCCGCCTCGTATACGGGACAGTATCTGGCCGAGAAAATGAGAGAATAAAAACGCTTCGGCGTGTTGATCCAAACGCCGAAACGTTTTCATCAACACGCCGAATTCTTTTTTAAAAAGTTCACGGGCTTTTTTCAGGATATCTCCTGCCGGTCCGGCCCGTTCCTTCCTCTTTATTTCAGGACTTCCTGCAACTTATCCAGGAGCGCATCTCCTTCCAGCCCGCTGGCTACAATCTTTCCTTCCGGATCAAGCAGGAAACTCTTCGGAATCCACTTTACGGCATACATCTTTGCCACGTCCGAGTTCCAGTCCTTGAAGTCACAGACATGAGTCCAGGTCAGTCCGTCTTTTTCGATGGCCTGAAGCCACGGCTCCTTCTTGCGGTCGAGTGACACACCGAGAATCGTAAAATTCTTATCCTTGAACTGATTCCATGCCTTCACGATGACCGGATTTTCCTTCCGGCAATCGGGACACCAGGATGCCCAGAAGTCAATCAGTACATATTTTCCACGGAACGATGACAAACGGACATCGTTTCCTTCCGCATCGGGCAACGTAAAATCAGGAGCCTCAGCACCTACCTGAAGACGGGACAGCAAAGCAAGCTGGGCATCAATCTGACGCACATACTCCGTTCCTTCCAGCGAAGCATCCAGCCGGTCGCGGTAAGCCTTCACCGAAGCATAGTCCAGACGCGAAAGCAGATTGCGTACAAACAAATAAGCACTGACGGGGGAATCGGAATGACGGGCAAACAGGCTGTCCATCAACGCCGCATCTTCACTTACCCGGCCCTCATATTGTGCATAAAGATCCTGTTCCGGAGATCCGGATACCTGGAGTTGTTTCTGCATCTCGTCCAGTTTCACCTGCACACTTTCATTGCTCAGGAAAAATACCTGCGGACGCTTGTTCTCCTTCACCGTAGTAAGAGCATATGCCAACGGTTCGTCGGAGGTACCCTTGAACGTAAACTTTCCATTCTCAATGGCGGCCGAATCCACCTCTTCAAAGGCTCCGTTCTGATAGCATTTCAGATAAATGGTACCAGTCTGGATACCGGCTATTTCGCCTTCAATCACATAACCTTCTTTTTTCTCCTGCGCACAAGCCACAACAAGCAACGAAGCGGCTCCTGCCAGAATCAGTTTCCTTACATTCATAAACATAGTCATACCATTTTAAAATTCCATGCAAAAGTAAGCAAATTCGGAAAAAGTATTGTACTTTTGAAATGTTTTAAATAAATCTTACAAAAAAGAACTCATGAATACCGACATACTGGAAACTCTATACAAGACCTTCACCGGAAAAGCTCCCGAAGCCATCGAACCCCTTCCCGGGGCCGGCTCCAACCGCCGCTATTTCCGTCTGAAAGGAGAACAAACCCTGATCGGAGTCATCGGTACTTCCGTGGAAGAAAACCGGACATTCCTCTACATGGCCTCCCATTTCCACCACAAAGGCCTGCCCGTTCCGAGAGTATTTGCCGTATCCGACGACCAGAACGCATATCTTCAGGAAGATCTGGGGAATACGCAATTGTTCGATCTGATCAAGAACCGCCGGGGACAAGATTTTGACGAACCGACCTTAAAGCTTCTGACACGGACGATGCAGGATCTCGCCCGCTTCCAGTTTGAAGGAGCGGAAGGCATGGACTTCGGGAAGTGTTATCCGCAACCTGAATTCAACCGGCGGAGTGCACTCTGGGACTTGAACTATTTTAAATACTGCTTTCTGAAAGCCACCGGGACGGAGTTTCAGGAAGACCGGCTGGAAGATGACTTCGAACGGATGGCCGACACACTCGCTCAGGCTTCTCCCCGTGCTTTCATGTACCGCGATTTCCAGAGCCGCAACGTGATGATCAGTCAGGAATCTCCCCGCTTCATCGACTTTCAGGGCGGACGTCGCGGGCCGGTGCTCTATGACGTTGCTTCCTTCCTCTGGCAGGCCAAGGCCAACTTTCCCGACAATCTTCGCCGGAAACTGGCTGAAGTGTATCGCCAGGCTCTTCAAGCTTATTGCCCGATAGATGCCGCAGATTTTGAAAACCAGCTCCGCCTGTTTGTACTTTTCCGCACCCTCCAGGTACTGGGAGCCTACGGATTCAGAGGTTACTTCGAACAGAAACCTCATTTTCTGGAAAGCATTCCTTATGCCATTGCCAATCTTCAGGCCTTGCTGGAAGAACCTTATCCGGAATATCCCTACCTCTGTGAGGTACTGAAAACCATGGCCGGACAAAAACAATTCGCCGCGGCATGCAACCGCCGGAAACTGACCGTGCGGGTGATGAGTTTCTCCTACCGCAAAGGCATTCCGGAAGATCCTTCGGAAAATGGAGGCGGATATGTATTCGATTGCCGGGGCGTACATAATCCCGGCCGGTATGACCGTTACAAGCCATTGACCGGAAGAGACGAGCCCGTGATCCGTTTTCTAGAAGAGGACGGTGAGATTCTCCGTTTTCTGGAACATACCGATGCGCTGGTGGATGCTCATGTGGAACGCTATCTGGAAAGAGGGTTTACTCATCTCCAGGTTTGTTTCGGATGTACGGGCGGACAACACCGTTCTGTCTATTCTGCCCAGCATACAGCCGAACATCTGCACCGGAAATATGGCATCCGGGTGGAACTGATTCACCGGGAACAACAGATAAGAGAAACTTTCGAACCCTGACAAATTCTTCACTCATGAAAGCCATGATCTTTGCGGCGGGTCTCGGAACCCGCCTGAAACCTCTCACCGACCATATGCCCAAGGCACTGGTGCCCGTGGCCGGACGCCCCATGCTGGAGCACGTAATCCTGAAACTGAAAGCGGCAGGATTCAACGAACTGGTGATCAACATTCATCATTTCGGTGAACAGATCCTTGATTTTCTTCGGGCAAACCAGAATTTCGGACTGACCATCCATATCAGTGACGAACGTGACTGCCTGCTCGATACGGGAGGCGGAATCCGGAAAGCAGAACCCTTCTTCCGCGGAAACGAGCCTTTTCTGGTACACAACGTGGATATTCTTTCAGATACTGACCTGAAAGCCTTGTATGAATATCACCGGCAAAGCGGAAATGATGCTACCCTGCTGGCCAGCCGACGGAAAACGGTCCGCTATCTTCTGTTCGACGATGAAAAACGCCTCTGCGGATGGATCAACAAAGATACCCTGCAAACCAAGCCCGAAGGCTTCGCATACAATCCGGAACATCACCGCGAATATGCATTCAGCGGCATTCATGTGATCTCTCCTTCCCTATTCCATTACATGGACGAACGGTGGACCGGCAAATTTTCGGTTATGGACTTTTACCTCCAGACTTGCCGCGAAGCCCGTATCGGAGGCCGTCTGACCGATACATTGCGCCTCATCGACATCGGGAAGCCCGAAACCCTGACACAAGCAGAAGAGTTCCTGGCCTCCCTCTGACAAGGATAAACAAGAAGAGCTATTTCTTCCCCTCGAAGAAACGCTCTTCTTCGATCTTCTTTATATAGTCTTCCGCATTCTGATAATAGGTTTTGGTATCCTTTTTGAGATTCCCCTTTTCATCCCGAGCTTCGCGTTCTTTCTCGGGCACTTCTGCCATATAACGGCGCAAATATTGAATGGCATTGTCCCAGTCCTTTCGCCAGTAATAACACATGCCGATGCGATAAAGCAAAACCCGGTTCGGCATACATTCGTACCGTTTCTTCAGCGCACGTATCTGCCCCTCGCTATCCCGGTTCAATTCATAGCATTCTGCCAGTGTTCCATACATCACTCCTTTCAAGCTATCCGCAGGCAACAGATATTCCATTGCTTTTTCCATGGCCTTCACTCCTTCATCTTTCCAGGAAGTACGGGAAGCTGCCCGGGCAAAGTAAACCAGCGTATGGATATTGGCCGGTGAAGGAGGAGCTTTTTTCAAAGCTTCTTTCAGATTATCGTAAGCCCCATAAAACCAATTGTCCCCGTAATAAGAAACTCCCAGATAATAATAAGTAAGAAACGAACGGTCGCCTGCCTGCTTCAAGGCCTCATAACGCCGGATGGCTTCCGGATATCGTTCCAGCAAACAATAAGCCTTTGCGTTCTGCCGGTTCACATCAAGACTGGTCGTATCCGTCAGACGATATTTTTCTGTCACTTCGAGAGCGTCTTCATATTGCTCGCTACTGTTGAAGATATTGGCTACACGCGCTACCGTCTGTGCATCGAGAGAATCCAGACGATAAGCCGCCCGGTAACCTAAAAAGGCAGGAACCAGACTGTCAACCGCTTCGAAGCTCTGTCCCAGAAAACGATAGGCTTCTGCCGAAAGCGAGTCATGGGAAAGCCAGTCATGACAGGCCTTCCGGACCTGTGCATAGTCTTCCAAAGAAAGCAGGCTCTGTACATAACGCCGGCGCAAATAGTCCACTTCCGGAGCCATACGCACCGCATGGGCATAAAGTCCGGAAGCTTTCCGGACATTTCCCTGCTGGCGGTAACAATCAGCCAGATCAGCATATACTCCGGCCTGAGTCGTATCAGCGGCCAGCGCTTCTTCCAGCAAATTACGTACGTCCGTCCAGCGTCCCAAAGCCCGGAACGCCTGCAAACGCCACTCGCGGCATTCTGCATCCAACGTATCGGCCCGATTGGTTTCTTCAATAACCCGGTCATAATCTTTGCAGGCCAAAGCCTGACGAACGATTTCCTTGTCCTGTGCATAAATCAAAGATACATTCCATACCAACAGGAAAAAACAGCCATAAAAAACAAGCCTTCTCATATCTATTATTCTTAATGAAACATCGTTTATCCGGACAAACTCTCCAATATATACCCGGATTTTTCACAAAGAACTATATTTATTAGTTTCAAAACTAAAATCCATAGTTAATATAGATTAAATGCTTTTCTTAAACATATTTTCCTACACATACATTCCATCTGACATAAAAAAAACTTCCCCTTGCCACCTTTTATCCGTGACAAGGGGAAGTGTAATCCGGAATTCGCGAAACAGACTTCGGATCTTATTTCTCACTCCAAAGATCCAGCTTATTTTTCTGAGCTTCCGACAAGGAAACCGTCTTCACCTGACGTGTCTGGCTGGTCTCCCGAAGGCGTTCATACTCATCTTCCAGCTCCTCAGCAAACGATGCCCGAAGATCAAAATTCATCAGACGGGAAGCTATCGGCGCATTAAGCGAAGCATCCTTCATATAAACAACCGGTGCATGATAGACCGGAGCAATCTTTAATGCCGTATGCAATTTGGAGGTCGTTGCACCACCAATCATCACCGGAATATCCAGTCCGGCACGTTCCAGTTCGCTCACCACATGAACCATCTCCTCCAGTGAAGGAGTAATCAGTCCGCTCAAACCGATAATATCTACTTTTTCCCGAACTGCCGTTTCAATGATACGTTCAGCTGGAACCATCACGCCCAGGTCAATAATTTCATAACCATTGCAAGCCATGACTACTCCGACAATATTCTTACCAATATCGTGTACATCTCCTTTCACCGTAGCCAGCAATACTTTTCCGGCACTATGGCCTTCTGTTTTCTCAGCCTCAATATAAGGTTGCAGAATAGCCACCGCACGCTTCATGGTACGTGCCGTCTTGACAACCTGCGGCAAAAACATTTTACCCGAACCGAACAAGTCACCCACATGGTTCATTCCTGCCATCAAAGGCCCTTCAATAATACTCACGGCATTCGGATAGCGTTTCAATGCTTCATGCAGGTCTTCATCCAAATAATCTCCGATTCCTTTTACCAAAGCATATTGCAAACGTTCTTCCACCGTCGTTCCTTCCCGCCAGGACAAATGAGACGTAGCAGAAGTCTGTCCGGACGTACCTTCTTTTTCGGCCTTGAGACGTTCTGCCGTTTCAATCAGACGTTCTGCCGCATCCGGTCTGCGGTTGAGTACCACATCCTCAATGCGCTCCAGAATATCAGCCGGAATATCCGTATAAAGTACGGATGAAGCCGGATTTACAATTCCCATATCCATTCCCTCGCGGATAGCGTGGTAAAGAAAAACCGCATGCATGGCTTCACGGATATAATTATTTCCGCGGAACGAGAACGACAGGTTGCTCACTCCGCCACTCACATGTGCTCCCGGAAGATTCCGGCGGATCCATCCTGCCGCCTGGATGAAGTCAACGGCATAATTGTTATGCTCTTCTATTCCCGTGGCTACAGCCAGAACATTGGGATCGAAGATAATATCCTGAGGACGGAAGCCTACTTTCCCGGTCAGAATGCGATAAGCCCGTTCACAAACCTCAATCTTACGGGCAAAAGTATCCGCCTGCCCTTTTTCATCAAAGGCCATCACAATCACGGCAGCCCCGTATTGTTTCACCATACGGGCATGCTCGATAAAGACTTCTTCCCCTTCTTTCAGGGAAATGGAATTAACGACACACTTACCCTGCATACATTTCAGTCCCGCAAGAATGACATCCCATTTCGAAGAATCAATCATCACGGGTACACGGGCAATATCAGGTTCCGAAGCAACCAGATTCAAGAAGGTGGTCATCTCGGCTGCCGCATCCAGCAAGCCGTCATCCATGTTCACATCAATAATCTGCGCACCGTCTTCCACCTGCTGACGGGCAATGGAAAGCGCTTCGTCATATTTCTTCTCATTAATCAGCCGGAGAAATTTACGAGAACCGGCCACATTGCATCGTTCGCCTACATTCACAAAGTTTATTTCCGGCGTAACTTCAAGCAATTCCAAACCCGACAACCATAAATACGGAGAAGGCGTTGCCGGTTTATGCGGAACAGCTCCTGCCAGCAAATCCTGGTAACGGGCAATATAGGCTTCGGTTGTACCACAACATCCTCCGATGATGTTTACCAGCCCCTCATCAACATATTCTTTCACCTCAGCCGCCATGTCTTCAGGAGTCTGGTCGTATTGTCCCAGACTGTTCGGAAGTCCGGCATTCGGATAAGCACTAATATAATAAGGTGCACGCCGGGCCAGTTGTTCCAGGAAAGGTTTCAATTGTTTGGCACCGAATGAACAGTTCAAACCGACCGAGAAAATATCTGCATGCTGGACGGAAGCCAGAAAAGCATCCAAAGTCTGTCCCGACAAAGTTCGTCCCGCCACATCAGAAACGGTGACGGAAAGCATCAAAGGAACTTTTCTTCCTGTCTTCTGCATGGAAAGCTCTGCCGCACGGATAGCCGCCTTTGCATTCAGTGTATCAAAAATAGTTTCAATCAGAATGGCATCTACCCCTCCTTCCAACAAGGCCTCCATCTGTTCTATATATGCCGCTTCAAGTACATCGAAGGTCAAGGCACGAAAAGCCGGATCATTGACATCCGGACTCATCGAACAGGTCTTATTGGTAGGCCCTACGGAACCCGCTACAAAACGAGGCTTCTGAGGGGTGCGAGCTGTATATTCATCCGCAATCTTCCGCGCCAGACATGCTGCCGCCAGATTGATTTCCCGACAATAAGGCTGCATATGATAATCAGCCATTGACACCGAAGTCGCATTGAATGTATTGGTTTCAATAATATCAGCACCAGCTTCAAGATATTTCCGATGGATTTCCTCTATAACATCGGGACGTGTCAGGCACAACAGGTCATTGTTTCCTTTTAATTGTCCGGGAATATCCTGAAAACGTTCGCCACGGAAATCCGCTTCCGTCAAGTTGTATTGTTGTATCATCGTACCCATTGCGCCGTCAAGCACCAGGATACGTTCCTTTATCAGATTCTGCATGTATTATCTTTTAAACATTCTGTCCATCATACGCCTGTCTTCCTTCTCTTTCAAAGTCTGACGCTTGTCATACTGCTTCTTTCCTTTAGCCAGAGCAATGACCACCTTGGCCAATCCTCTTTCATTGATAAAGAGACGGGTAGGAACAATTGTAAAACCAGGTTCATCCGATGTGCGTTGCAATTTCCTCAACTCTTTTTTGGTGAGAAGCAATTTCCGGTCACGACGGGCAGCATGATTGTTATATGATCCGTAGAAATATTCAGCAATATGCATATTCTTCACCCACAACTCTCCCCGTGAGAAGAAACAGAACGTGTCCACCAGACTGGCTTTTCCCTGTCTGACAGACTTTATCTCAGTACCGGTCAAGACGATACCTGCCGTATACGTGTCAATGAATTCGTAATCGAAAGAGGCACGCTTGTTCTTGATATTAATATTAGTAGAAGCAGTTGTTTTCATCAGTTCAATATAACAGACAATTTATTAAATATAAATTCAATCAGCGTCGGACACAGGAGGATAATAATAGTGGCTATAACCGTGTAACCGGTCAATCGGGACTCTTCCACCTTCATTAACCGTCGTGCACCCTCAAATACAATAAATAAGGTATATACCTGAAGAATCCAGTGGAGCACGGCTATCGAGAAAAGCCCGCTAATAATATCCAAAACAAAAGTAACGACCAGTGAATAGCCGACAAAGACCATCATCCGCTCATGTGACTCAAAACGGACCAGCCAATGTTCTCCCAGTTTCTCCAGCAAATAAACCGCCAAAAAGAAACCACCGAACAAGGCTACGGCAACCGCACAGCACCGCGTAAGCGCAACCTGAAAAAGTTCCGGATCCAAATCTTTTCCAATAAAGCTTCCCACAAACTCTGACAAGCCACACAAGCCAATCAACGGATAAACAAAGGAAGTCATGACAGCCCGTCCTTCAGACCGCTGCTCGATCTCATCCCATGCCTTTCCAGGAGCAGACAAAAGGGATATGACTTTTTGAAATAAATCTTTATAATTCAATGTTTCTTTTTTTACGTTAATAATCAAATGAATCGCAAATGTATAAAAAAAGAATGATATCTCCATAAAAAAAGAGACTGAACTCATCCTTAAGTCCAGCCTCTTTCTGAATGTTTTTACACCTAGTTATTTCTGAGAACTATTCAACGCATCCAGGATACTCTGATAATCGATAGAATGCTTTGTCAACTGAATGTTTCCAGCTGTATAATCGCCAGAATATCCTTTTTCATATTCAATTGAGATTGTAGAAGGCTGTCTGCCTTTAGCCATTGAAAAAGCGTTCAAAGCCTGAGCCAGATTGAAATGTTTATATTCCCATACAGAAACAAGACGTTTTGAGTTATTGTCAGGATCAGCAACATTGTGACGAAGTTTCAGTACCAATTCTGTATCACTTCCTCCGTTCACATCATAATAAATCTGGAAATTATGCTTGTTCAACTCTGTATTCTTAGCCGCATCATCAGAAGTCTGAGTGATATAATAACTGATCGGAACAAAAACATTTTCTTTATCCCAGAACAGAGGACCAGTCTGTTCGCTTACGGAAGAAAGAGGAGCATTGGCATACAATGAATCCATCTGCTCTACCGACGAATAAGCATTAGCCGTCTTAATCGGCATACATCCGGTCAAAGCAACATTCATTTCCTTGGAACCTTCTACCAGACTGGTTTCATCATACTGATAAATCAAATATGCATAATCAGCACCGAGTTCAGAAGTCAATACACTCTGATTGGTTGGATTAATCGTATATCCATCAGCCGTCGTAAACGTATAAAATCCAGGAAAACCGGATACCTTTACCCATGCCTGTCCAACTCCGGAAGTATCTCCGTCTCCATTCAGGCACGAAGTCAATCCTAATACACTCATCAATGCAGCAAAAAATACTGCCAATCCCGTTTTTTTCATAATCATTTCATTATTTTATTAGCATTAATTTTTTCTTTTATTCACTCAGATAAATGATTACCTCCTTCAAAGACTGCATCAGCATTATCTATTTAACATCTGTTATCATTCTACAATCTTCGCAAACTGATCCAGATGCTCATCAACATACTCTGCAATCTTTGCCGTAACTATTTCTTCCATATCCATATATGATTCTTCCAAATCGTCAAAAGCCTCATATTTTTCATATTTTGCCATAAATTCATCATCCGTACAATCTCGCTCCAGATTTTCCCGATTTGCATCATAGATCTTTTTTGCCTCATAAAGCAGTTTTGAGAAATCCTTGGCACCAAAAAGTCTCATCGCCTTTGCAAAAGGATTGTCGAAAATATAAGGTCCATATCCGTTCTGGATCAGCTGTACAAAGCCACCTTCCATCACTTCCTGACGGAAGAAATGATATCCCAGCAAAGAATGTTGCCAGCCATTGAGCAAAGGCATGGTTTCCTTATTTATTTCACCACCGGTTACCTCCAGATATTTGTCAATAAAAACCTGCAAAAAGCCGTCCATTCCCTCTTCCGCTCCTTTTCGCAAGGCAGCATCAGTTACTGTTATTTCGCACACTTCCATATACCTATTTATTATTAACCACCATTTATGGTGCAATTTCTTGGTTATACATCTGTCTGCAAAGATAAATCATTCTTCCGGAAGATGAAAAACTTTTTGGCATGTAGAGATTACAAAACAGAGAGATACATAAAAAATATCATTAAAAGCCCATAAAAAGTTTAGGTAAGTACATTGCATAACTGAAATAAAACGACTAACTTTGCGTTCGGATTAAAGAAGAAATTCTTTTATCCACGGTTTACGAAATACTTATTTTTTATTACCAATAAAACGTAAAGAATATGACTTATTCACACGAAGTTGAACACATGTGTGTTGTAAAAAAAGGACCTAATCATGGTCCGGCTCCAATTCCTGAAGAAGGAAAATGGGTTAAATCAAAAGAAATTAAAGATATCTCTGGTTTGACTCACGGTATTGGTTGGTGTGCTCCTCAGCAGGGTGCTTGTAAACTGACTCTGAACGTTAAGGAAGGTGTTATCCAGGAAGCATTGGTTGAAACTATCGGTTGCTCTGGTATGACTCACTCAGCTGCTATGGCATCTGAAATCCTGCCGGGTAAGACAGTTTTGGAAGCTTTGAACACTGACTTGGTTTGCGATGCTATCAACACAGCTATGCGTGAACTGTTCTTGCAGATTGTATACGGACGTACTCAGTCAGCTTTCTCTGAAGGCGGTCTGATGATCGGTGCAGGTCTGGAAGACTTGGGTAAAGGTCTGCGTAGCCAGGTAGGTACTTTGTATGGTACTTTGGCTAAAGGTCCTCGTTATTTGGAAATGGCAGAAGGTTACATCAAGACTATCGCTCTTGACAAGAACGATGAAATCTGCGGATACGAATTCGTTCATCTGGGCAAATTCATGGATGAGATCAAGAAAGGCACTGATGCAAATGAAGCACTGAAGAAAGTAACAGGTACTTACGGACGCTTCACAGCAGAACAAGGCGCAGTTAAACACATTGACCCACGTCAGGAATAATATAAGGAGGAAAGAACATTATGATTAGAGAAGTAAAATTTGAAAGCCAGGACCGTCGTATCAAACAGATTCTTGCTGCTTTGAACGCTAACGGTATCAAAGACATCGAAGAAGCTAACGCTATCTGCGAACAGTATGGTCTTGATCCTTATAAGACATGTGAAGAAACTCAGCCTATCTGCTTCGAAAATGCAAAATGGGCTTACGTTGTAGGTTGTGCCATTGCATTGAAGAAAGGTTGCAAAAACGCTGCTGAAGCTGCTGAAGCTATCGGTATCGGTCTGCAGTCATTCTGTATCCCGGGTTCTGTTGCTGACGACCGTAAAGTAGGTCTTGGTCATGGTAACCTGGCTGCTATGTTGCTACGCGAAGAAACTAAATGTTTCGCATTCTTGGCTGGTCACGAATCATTCGCTGCTGCTGAAGGTGCTATCAAAATCGCTGCTAAAGCAGACAAAGTACGTAAAGAACCTCTGCGTTGTATCTTGAACGGTCTGGGTAAAGACGCTGCACAGATCATCTCTCGTATCAACGGATTTACATACGTTCAGACTCAGTTCGACTATTACACTGGTGAACTGAAAGTTGTTCGTGAAATCGCTTACTCTGACGGTCCTCGTGCAAAAGTAAAATGCTACGGAGCTGACGACGTTCGCGAAGGTGTAGCTATCATGTGGAAAGAAGGTGTAGACGTATCTATTACAGGTAACTCTACTAACCCGACTCGTTTCCAGCACCCGGTTGCAGGTACTTACAAGAAAGAACGTGTTCTTGCAGGTAAACCTTACTTCTCAGTAGCATCAGGTGGTGGTACAGGTCGTACACTTCACCCGGATAACATGGCTGCTGGTCCTGCTTCTTACGGTATGACCGACACAATGGGTCGTATGCACTCAGACGCTCAGTTCGCTGGTTCTTCATCAGTTCCTGCTCACGTGGAAATGATGGGATTCCTCGGTATCGGTAACAACCCGATGGTAGGATGTACAGTGGCTTGTGCTGTAGACGTGGCTACTGCTTTGAATAAGTAATCTATACTTAATCAAGATAATAAATCCCTGTAACTCAATGAGTTATGGGGATTTTTATTTTGTCTGTACTTCAGGGATAGAAGATAATTCCCTATTACTTTTTACTTGCTTTTCTTCTTATAAATAGTTGCAGGTAGATACTGAAATTGAAGCTGAATATCGCTTTATTTGAGCTTATTTTTCTAAGGTTAAGAAGTGACTGATTATCCTTGAAAATAGACTGAAAAGAGGATGTTTTGCGACCAATTTGCGACCATTTTCCCATTTTTTCAAAAGTGGTCGCAAAAATCGATTCATCTACCTAATATACAGAAAGATATATCATATTTTAAAGGACTTCCCAATGTCTAATTTTAAATGATTAAACTATGGTAAGAAGTTCATTTTCTATTCTCTTTGCCATAAGAGAAAGTAAAGCAAGAAAGAGTGGTAAAGCTCCTATTGAAATTACAATTACAGTAAATGGGGAAAGATGCACTCTATCAACAGGTAAACAAGTTCCTATCGACAAATGGGATAAAACCAAGCAACAAGTAAAAGGAAAAGACGAAGAAGCTCAAAGCCTCAACAATTATCTAAAAACAATCAAAGCCAAACTCTATCAGAAGGAAGCAGAATTATTAGACAGAGGTTTTATTATCACAGCAGAACTATTACGTGACGCATATTTTGATAAGGTAGAATCACTCAAAGAAAAAAGCCTGTTTGAAGTCTTTGAAGAACATAACAGAGAACAGGAAAAGCTTGTTGGTAATGGAGTTTCTAAAGCTACTTATTGGATTTCTGTCTATACAGTAAGGCTACTCAAAGAATTTGTTCAGCAGAAATACAAAAGAGAGGACTTATACCTACGTGAATTAAATCTGAATTTTATCCAATCTTTTCATACATTCCTAAGAATAGACAAAGGAATGGCACAAAATTCATCTACCAAACATCTAAAGCTACTTAAAAAGATTGTCAACCTTGCAGTAGCTAATTCATACATGGCTACCAATCCATTCATTACTTATAAGATAGAACGTGAACCCGTAGAAATAGATTTCTTGGATGAAGAAGAACTAAGAAAGATTATCAACTTTGACACTCCCCTACCCAGACTGGAGAGAGCAAAAGATATGTTTCTCTTTGGGTGTTTCACTGGATTGAGCTACATTGACATCAAAACCTTAGCTCCAGAACATTTTGAAAAGGACAATGCAGGTAGAATTTGGATCAAGAAACGCAGGGTAAAAACAGGAGTTCTATCACGCATTCCACTACTTCCTATCGCCAAACTGATACTGGATAAGTACAAAGGTGGAGAGAAATTACTTCCTATCCAAGACCCAGCAGATATAAACAAATACCTAAAAGATATAGCCATTTTGTGTGACATCAAGAAACGAATCACATTTCATACAAGCCGTCACACATTCGCCAGTACGGTTACTTTAGCTAATAATATCTCACTGGAAGTCGTTTCTAAGATGCTTGGTCACACCAATACCAGAATGACCAACCATTATGCCAAACTGATAGATAAGTGCATAGGTGAGCAGATGGATAAGCTCATGGACACATTTACAGGAGATTCCAACTACTAAACCTTACAAACTATGATTATCCCACTTGCAGATATTGTGAGTGGGATTTTCTTTTTTTAATTTTGCTCCAAACTAAAACATTATGGAAAAGTTAAAGGAAGATTACATAAACATT
>ENA-UEQX01000339-UEQX01000339.1-human-gut-metagenome-genome-assembly--contig:-NODE-339-length-31572-cov-7.307033_pt1 | contig 31572 bp, 28 predicted proteins | sample MGYA00242952_ERZ507952 | MGnify/ENA primary metagenome ERZ507952 (study PRJEB26167, sample SAMN06115425) | human gut metagenome | host: Homo sapiens | place: China:Sichuan | collected 2015-04-07... | reverse complement strand
TATAATATTGTCGGCAGAGACTTGGTGTTGCGCCGTCATGTATCCGACCCTACTTTTGTTTAACTTAAATAAATTGCTATGAAATTTTTTACGATGCGGAGACTGGCCGCCTGCGTGGCTGCCCTGCTCCTTGTTTCCCCCCCCCTGCTGACGGGTTGCGACGACTATGACGACTCGGAACTGTGGCAGAATGTGAACGACCTGAAGAGCCGGATCGAGGCTCTCGAAACCAAGATCGGCCAGATGAACACCGAGATTGCGGCCCTCCAGAAAATCGTGGACGATGCGGTGACCGTCGTCAAGGTCGAAAAGGGCGCCGACGGCTATGTCATCTATTTTTCGGACAACACGACGGCCGAGATCAAGAACGGCACGGCCGGAGCCGACGCACCCGTTATCGGCGTCAAGCAGGATACGGACGAGGTCTACTATTGGACGATCACGACCGACGGCAAAACCGAGTGGCTGATGGCCGGCGGCGCGAAACTGCGCGTGACGGGCGAAAGCGTCAAGCCCGTGATGTCGGTCGATGACGAGGGCTACTGGACGATCAGCTACGACGGCGGCAAGACCTCCGAGCGGATTCTCGATGCCGCGGGCGATCCCGTTTCCGCCGTGACCGAGGGCAGCAGCATCGGTTCGCTGTTCAAGAGCGTCAATTACGACGACAACAATGTCTATTTCGAACTGAGCGACGGTTCGATCGTGACGGTGCCCGTGCGCAGCAATTTCTACATGCTGATCCGCAAGGCGCCCGAAGTCGCGACTTTCGTTTTCGGCGAGACCAAGGTCTGGGACGTCGAGTCCGCCGGGGTGACGAAAACCCTTGTTTCGAAGCCCGACGAGTGGAAGGTGACCTATGCCGACGGCAAGCTGACGGTCACGGCCCCGACCGAAGCGCATAAGGAGTGCGCCGATCTGCGGGGTACGGTGGGCATCACCTACTTCAGCGCCAACGGTCAGGCCGACGCCGTGATGATGGACGTCGTGGCCGACGCCGACTACAGGGGCGAGACCGTGGGTGAAGATTTCACGGTCAATATCACGGAGATCACCGATAAGATTGTTACGATGGCCGTTACCCCGAAGAATACCGAGACATATTGGTATGTAGGATATGGTACGAAAGAGGAAATCGACGCTAAAGGGACTGATTATCTGGTCAAAGCCCCTAACGGTTACCTTTCGATGCTGGGATTCTATGCCACCATGGGCTGGCTCGACAATTATGCCAGCAAGGGGATGAAATCGGACCTTTCGTTAAGTATCGGGTTGCAACCCGCTACGGAATATTATGCCGTGATATTTGGCTTTGAAGCCAATGCCGCCACTTCCAGCAGCACCCTTACCACAGGTGTGATGACGGTTCCTTTCAAGACTCAGGAGCCGGTCGTAATCAATACCGTTTACCGCATCGACGTCTCCGACGTGTCGTGGTACGGCGCCAAGTACGTCTGCGTTCCGTCGGACGATCTGGGGTACCTCCACGGTTTTATCCGCAAGTCGGAATTCGACACTTATGACGATGACGCCGCCTTTATGACGTCGCGTATCGAGATTTACAAGAAGGCCTACAAAGACGAACTGGAGAGCGGCGCGCTGACATGGGCCGATCTGACCTTCACCGAAACGCAGACTGTCGTGGCTCCGGCCTATATCGAAGAGGCAGGCGCTACGCGCATGGGACTGGTCGATGATACGGAGTACTATGTCTATGCCTTCTCCTGCACCGACGGCAATGCCACCTCGCCGTTGTCGAAGGCAGCCTTCAAGACCGGAAAATTCACCCCTTCCGAGGAGTGTACGTTCGAAATCACCACCACGGTCGAGCGTCAGGACGTAACGGTGAACGTCGTGCCGTCGAACAGGAACGTCACTTATTATTTCAGCGTCACCAGAGCCGCGCAGCAGGAGCAGTTCGATGCCGACCTGCAGTTTGCCGTGGACGACCTGATCTGGACCAAGATATGGGCCGAGTCGCAGCAGATCACGCTTTCCAGCCTGCTTTCGAAGGGTGAGGACAGCAACAAGTGGACCGACCTCTGGGCCGCGACGGCTTATATCGTTTGCGCCTACGGCGTTTCGGAGGACGGGGCGATCACGACGCGTCCGACCCTCGCCCGCTTCGTGACGAAGGGGACGATTGACCAGACGAGCGTGAAAAACGCCGCTGCGAGCGCCATGGGCGGCAAGGTTTTCCGCCGTTAGCCGTTCCGGACATACTGAAAACGGGAACGCCGCAGGAGATTTCCTGCGGCGTTCTTCGTTTCTGCGGATTCCGGCGCGTCAATAGCCGAAAATCTCCTCCTGCGATACGGTCTGAATGGGACCGAGGGTTTTCAGGTAGTTGAGATCGAGGTCCTGAATGTCGCCCAGAATGCCGTAAACGTATTTGCGGCCTTTGACCCACTTCTGCTGGGCGGCTTTCACGTCGTCGAGTGTCATGGACTGGACTTTCTCGAAAATCTGCTTGTCGCGGGGGGCGTCGAGACCCAGATCGCGGGCGCGGAGATAGCTCCACAATACGCCGTCTTTGACCGTGCGCTCGGTGCGCAGGCGGGAGACGAGCGCCTCCTTGGCGATGCCGAACGCCTTCTCCGATTCGGGCATGTTGTTGATGATGTCGTCGAACGCTTCGACGGCTTTTTGCATCTTGTCGTTCTGCGTGGCGATGAAGGCGTAGTAGCTGTAATCGCCGTTGGCGTTGCTCGGCGTAGCGAGGGTGGCCCATGCCGAGTATGCCAGACCGCGCGCTTCGCGCATCTCTTGGAAGACGATGGTGTTCATGCCGCCGCCGAAATATTCGTTGTAGAGCGTGATTTCGGGATCGGCCGCCACGTCGAATTTCTCGCCGCGGTTCGAGAACTGCAGGTAGTAGAGCTGCTTGGCGTCGTACTGAGCCAGTACGACCTTGTTCGCGTCGGTGGGCAGCAGGGCGCTGAACTTCTTCTCCAGCGGCTGCAGGTCGGCGGCGACCTTGTGGTGTTTCGCCAGCGCACTCTTGACTTCGGCCTCTTTCTGCGGGCCGTAGTAGAGCACTTCGTGCTGTTTGCCCGTCAGGTCGCCGATTTTGGCGAGCAGCTGCTCCGAGGTCAGCGCCTGCAGCGCCGGGTCGGTGAGGGTCGTGCGGCGGATGAAGTCGCCGCCGTAGAACAGATAGCGCTGGAGCGCGCCGAAACAGCGGCTCTGATTGAGCTTCGCATCCGCACGGCTCTTGAGCATGTCGGCCTTGCAATTCTCCAGAATCGCTTCGTCGGGTTTGGCTCCGGCGATCAGCCCTTCGACGATCTCCATGGCTTTGCCCATGTTTTCGCTCAGTCCGGTGATCTGGATCGAACTCTGGTTGGCCCCGGCGTTCATGTAGAACGAGCAGGCGATGTCGTACATCTCCGATGCGATCTCTTCGGCGGTCATCTTGTCGGTCCCCAGATAGCTCAGGTAGTTGAATGCCAGATTCAACGCCGGATCGTTCTCCGTACCGGTGTTGAAGACGTAGATCAGCGTGAAGATATCGTTGGTCTCGTTCTTCTTGTAGAGAACGTCGATGCCGGGCTGCGCCTCGAACTGCGACATGTCTTTCTTGTAATCGACGAATACGGGTTCGATCGGCTGCACCTGCGAGGTCTGTATCTCGGAGAGGAATTCGCTCTGCGAGTCGCGGTTGGTCACGATCGGGGTGATCTTCGGTGCTGCGATCTTCTGCTCGTCGGGGTCTTTGCCCTCGCGTTTGTAGATGATGGCGTAACTTTCGGGACCGAGGTATTTGTTGGCCCACTCCACGACGTCCTGCTTGGTGATCTTCGACATGCGGTCGAGCCGTGCGACCTCGTCGGCCCAGTCTGCGCCGCTGATGAACGAATAGACATAGAGTATCGCGCGGCTGTCGTTCTCCTCGAACGAGCGCATCAGCTGCATTTTGTAGTTGTTGATGGTCGCTTCAATCAGTTTTTCATCGAAGTCCCCCTCCCGCAGTTTTGCCACCTCCTCCAGAAGCAGGTCGCGGACTTCGTCGAGCGACTGCCCCGTCTTGGGGCGTCCGGCCACGAGGAACGAACTGTAATCGGGCTGCGTCGAGGCATAGCCGTAGGCCGAGAGCACCTTCTGCTGCTGGTTCAGGTCGAGGTCGATCAGTCCGGCCTGTCCGTTGTAGAGGATCGAACCCACGATGTCGCTGATGTCGGTCGATTTGTCGTTCGCGCCCGGCAGACGCCAGCCCAGCATGACGTTGGCCGCTTCGAGTCCGTAAACCTCCTTCACCACGGGAGTCGTGATCGGCTTTTCGGGTTCGAACTGCAGTTCGGGCAGGTTGGGATTGGGCTGCATGTCGCCGAAGTACTTCTCGATCGTGGCGACCATTTCGTCGGGTTCGAAATCGCCCGAAACGCATACGGCCATGTTGTTGGGCACGTAGTAGGTCTTGTGGTAGTTTCGGACGTTGGTGATCGACGGATTTTTCAGATGCTCCTGTGTTCCCAGCACGGTCTGCGTGCCGTAGGGGTGGTTGGGGAACAGCGCGGCGTCCATCGCTTCCCAGACTTTGCGGCTGTCCTGCGTCAGGGACATGTTCTTCTCCTCGTAAATGGTCTCAAGCTCGGTATGGAAGCCGCGGATCACGGGATTCTTGAAACGGTCGGCTTGGATTTTGGCCCAGTTGTCGATCTGGTTCGAGGGAATGTCCTCGACGTAGACCGTCATGTCCTGCGACGTGAAGGCGTTGGTGCCGTTGGCTCCGATGGCCGACATCAGCTTGTCGTACTCGTTGGGAATGGCGATTTTCGAAGCTTCGTAGCTGATCGAGTCTATGCGGCGGTAGATGGCCGCGCGCTCGGCCTCGTCGGCGGTCTTGCGGTAAACCTCGAAGAGACTTTCGATCTCGTCGAGCATCGGTTTCTCCGCGGCGTAGTCCGAGGTGCCGAACTGCTGCGTGCCTTTGAACATCAGGTGTTCGAAGTAGTGCGCCAGACCCGTGGTCTCCGCGGGGTCGTTCTTGCCGCCGACCTTCACGGCGATATAGGTCTGGATGCGGGGCGCCTCCTTGTTTACGCTCATGTAGACTTTCAGTCCGTTGTCGAGCGTGTAGATGCGGGTGTTCAACGGATCGCCCGCCACCGTTTCGTACTTGTACTTGGAACAAGCCGCGGCCAGCATCGCTGCGATGACTACCGCAAATAGTAGAAACTTTCTCATTATCGATAGGGTTAGAAAAGAGTTGCGAACCAGTCCCGGACGGCGGGGTAGGTGTCGGCCGTCACATGGACGAACATGCCGATCGCCGCCGCGAGTTTGATGCCCGTGCCGACGACGAACGAGAGGAACGAGCCTATGCCGACCAGAAACGCCTTGCCCGCGTCGCGGCGGTCGTTGAGCAGCTCGCCGAGCACGGCGCCGAAGAAGGGGCCGAGGATGATGCCGACGGGCGGAAAGAAGAAGAATCCGGCGAAGACGCCGACCGTGGCGCCGATGGCGCCCGAACGGGAGCCTCCGAAGCGGCGGGTCATCCACGCCGGCAGGAAATAGTCGGCGACGCTGACCGCCACGGTAATGGCCAGCCATAGCCAGATGGCCGCCGGCGACATGCTCGAATAGGAGGTGAAGTAGGCGCAGAGAAGTCCTGCGTAACTGAGTACTACGCCGGGCAGGGCGGGGACGATACAGCCGACGATGCCGACGATCGAGAGCAGAAATGCTGCGACGGAGAGTGCTATGTCCATAATATTCAGCAGTGGAAAAAATATCCGTTATTTAACAAAGGTAAGCATTTATAGCAAAAAATCTCCCTGAAACGGGAGATTTTACTTTACTTATGACGGTTTACCGCCTTGCAGGACGGTGAAGCCGTTATTTCACGAGCCGGTTCGTCGCCGTGTCGGGGAATACGATCCACGGCTTGAACTGTTTGGCGTCTTCGAAATCCATCAGCGCATAGGATGCGATGATGATGACGTCGCCGACCTGTACCTTCCGGGCCGCGGCGCCGTTGAGGCAGATGCAGCCGCTTCCGCGTTCTCCCTTGATGACGTAGGTCTCGAAACGCTCTCCGTTGTCGATGTCCATAATCTGGACCTTTTCGCCCTCGATGATGTTGGCCGCCTCCAAAAGCGCCTCGTCGATGGTGATGCTGCCCACATAATGCAGATCGGCCTGCGTGACCGTTACGCGGTGGATCTTGGATTTGATGACTTCAATCTGGAATTTCATTATCGGATACGGATGTTGTCGATTAAACGAATGTCTCCCGCCTGCACGGCGATACAGCCCTGAATACGCTCGGCGTCGCTCCATGCGGCGACTTCCTGCATCGTCCGCGCATCGACGGACTGGTAGTAGATGACCTTCAGCAGCGGATTGCGCTCCACCTCGGCCGTGACCCACGCCTTCAGCGCTTCGGGCGTCAGTTCCTGCGACTTTTCGGCGGCGGCGCGCAGGGCGGCGTAGATCTGCGGGGCTGCGGCGCGGTGCTCCGCGTCGAGCAGCGTGTTGCGCGACGAGAGGGCCAGCCCGTCTTCGCCGCGGACGATCTCGCATTCGACGATCTCGACCGGAAGCGACAACTGGTCCACCATCGCCTTGACGACGGCGATCTGCTGGAAATCTTTTTCCCCGAAGTAGGCGCGCGCCGGGCGTACGATGTCGAACAGCCGGCTGACGACCTGCGCCACGCCGTTGAAGTGACCGGGGCGTGTGGCGCCCTCCATCACCTTGTCGATCTGTCCGAAGTCGAACTGACGGCCGTCCGGTTCCGGGTATATCTCCTCGACCGAAGGCATCAGCACGAAATCCGCGCCGGCCCGCTCCAGCAGACGCGCGTCGGCCTCCGGAGTGCGGGGATAATGTCTCAGGTCGTTTTTGTCGTTGAATTGGGTGGGATTGACGAAGACGCTCACCACGACGGTGGCGTTCTCCCGGCGGGCGCGCTCGACCAGCGAGCGGTGTCCCGCATGCAGGGCGCCCATCGTCGGGACGAACCCGATTCCGGACTGCTCCGCAGTCTCCAGCTCCGCGCGGAGCTCTTTGACGCTTGTGAATATTTTCATCTCTTCTGAAACGAACTTGCGGGGCAAAGGTATGAATTCCCGCAAACATAACGAAGAAAAAACGGAAAAAAAGCGCCGGACACTCCGGCGGCGGCCTTTCCCCGGCCGGAAACGCTTCTGCGGGGCGTTTTGCCGCTTTCGGTCGGGCTGCTGCCGCGCTGCGGACAAGCCGTTCGTGCGAAAAGATGTGGAATTCGTTGAATATATTTCGGGGAATGGCAAAAAGCGACTATATTTACAGATATTTAGACCCAAGCGGGAATGCCCGTCGCCCGCATCGGCAGATGCGGGAGTCCGGGGGCCTCCGTTTCCGCAATACACTGATAACCGCTCTCTCCGGGGCCGGAGACGATTTTTAATTGACTATGAAGAAAATCTTACTGTGTCTGCTTGCCCTTGCGGCCGGTCTGACCGCTTTCGGACAGAACGAAAGCTCGTTCGGCGTTCGTGCCGGTCTCAACGTGGCGAATCTCCATCTCAGCGCAGGGGGCCTGAGCGCGTCGCTGGACTCGCGCGCCTCCTATCATGTGGGCTTTGCCTATCAGCAGCCCGTGCTGCGGGTGCTTCCCCTCTATTTCGAAACGGGACTTTACCTCTCCGGACGCGGGGCGTCGGTGACGGCGGGCGATCTGGATTTAGACGTGGAAGGAAAGGCCAAATTCAATATGTTATACCTGCAGGTTCCGGCTGTGGTGAGCTGGCACTTCAATATTAAAAGCGTCTCGATCCAGCCAGCCGCCGGCGTCTATTACGGTTTCGGCATCCACGGCAAGCTCAAGGGCGACGCCGCGAAAGTCGATCTGTTCAAGGAGATTTCAGTGCCCGTCGAGGACGGCTCCGTCGAAGGGCAAGTGTTCAAGCGTTCCGATTTCGGACTGCGCTTCGGCGTAGGGGTTACCGTCATGAAGCATTACTATGCGGGCGTCGGCTACGATCTCGGCCTGCTCAATATCTCCAAGGATTCGGGCGAGGGTAAGATAAAGAACGGCAGCTTCTTCATTTCGCTGGGTTACAACTTTTAACCCCGCTGCCTGAATGAACGGTGCGCATGTCCTTCGGGATGTGCGCATCTTTCGTATTGTTTTGTCCGTTTTTTGCTATCTTTGCCGAAGCGAAACCCCGGCTTGGACGGACGGTGTCCCGGCAGGGCCGGTTTGCGGCTCTGCATTCGGCTTGCGCTGTCCTTGCACGGCAGGCGCTTTCCGGCGGAATCCGGTTCCGGCCGTTTGCCGGGAGCGTGCCGTTTTTGGCGAGAAATTCCAAACCCGAACGATATGAAAAATTTATTGACGTTTGCATCTATGACTGTTACCGCTCTCGCACTGACCTCGTGCGGCGGGGCTTCCCGAAGCGAAACCCCGTGGATCGTCGACCGTTTCGACGACATCAAGGTCATCCGTTACGAAGTCCCCGGCTTCGAGCAGCTTCCGCTGGAGGAGAAGGAGCTGATCTATTATCTGGCCGAAGCGACCAAGTGCGGTCGCGACATCCTGTTCGACCAGAATTTCAAATACAACCTCGCCGTGCGCCGCACGCTCGAAACGGTGTATGAGAATTACGAGGGCGACCGCACGACGGCCGAGTGGAAGGCGTTGGAGAAATACCTGAAAAAGGTCTGGTTCGCCAACGGCATCCATCACCACTATTCGAACGACAAGTTCGTGCCCGAATTCACCGAAGGTTACCTGCTCGACGTGATCGAGACCATTCCCGAAGAGAAGTTCGGCGAGCTGAACCCGCTGCGCGGCGAGGTCTGCAAAGCCATTTTCGACGCTTCGCTCTACAAGACGCGCCTGAACCAGACCGCCGGCGAGGACCTGATCGCCACTTCGTCGAACAACTATTACGAGGGTGTGACGCAGGCCGAAGTCGAGAAGTTCTACGCCGACATGGCGGACCCCCACGATCCCGAACCGATCTCCTACGGCCTGAATTCCAAGCTGGTCAAAGAGGACGGGGTGGTCAGGGAGCGCGTCTGGAAGATAGGCGGCATGTATTCGCCCGCCATCGAGAAGATCGTCTACTGGCTCGAAAAGGCGCAGGCCGTGGCGGCCGAGCCGCAGAAGAGCAATATCGCCGCGCTCATCAGCTATTACAAGACGGGCGATTTGCGCGAATTCGACCGCTATAACATCGGCTGGGTGAAGGATACCGTGTCGAATGTCGATTTCGTGAACGGCTTTATCGAGGATTACGGCGATCCGCTGGGACGCAAGGCGTCGTGGGAAGGCATCGTCGATTTCATGGACAAGGAGGCCTGCCACCGCACCGAGGTCATTTCGGAGAACGCGCAGTGGTTCGAGGACCATTCGCCCGTCGATCCCCGCTATCGCAAGGAGAAGGTGAAGGGCGTTTCGGCCAAGGTCATTACGGTGGCGATGCTCGGCGGCGACTGCTATCCCGCCACGCCGATCGGCATCAACCTGCCCAACGCCGACTGGATCCGCAAGGAATACGGCTCTAAGTCGGTGACCATCGACAACATCACCTATGCCTACGACATGGCCGCCCATGGCAACGGCTTCAACGAGGAGTTCGTGCTGCGTGCCGACGACCGTGCGGTGATGGACAAGTACGGCAAGCTGGCCGACGACCTGCATACCGACCTGCACGAGTGTCTGGGCCACGGTTCGGGCCAGTTGGCTCCGGGCGTCAAGGGCGGCGAGCTGAAAAGCTACAGCTCGACGCTCGAAGAGACGCGCGCCGACCTGTTCGGTCTCTACTATCTGGGCGATCCCAAAATGGTCGAGCTGGGGCTGGTGCCCTCGTTCGATGTGGCGAAGGCCGGGTATGCGAAATATATCCTGAACGGCATGATGACCCAGCTGGCGCGCATCGAGCCGGGCAAGAACGTCGAGGAGTCGCACATGCGCAACCGCAAACTGATCTGCGAGTGGTGCTACGAGCGCGGCAAGGCCGACAACGTGATCGAAATGGTCAGGGAGAACGGCAAGACCTACGTCGTGGTCAATGACTACGAGAAGCTGCGCGGGCTGTTCGGCGACATGCTCCGCGAGATACAGCGCATCAAGTCCGAAGGCGACTACGAGGCGGGCCGGGCGCTTGTCGAGCGGTATGCCGTACAGGTCGATCCCGAACTGCACAAGGAGGTGCGCGACCGCTATTATGCGCTCAGCATCGAGCCTTACGGCGGTTTCGTGAATCCCGAATTCGAACTCGTGGAGAAGGACGGCGAAATCGTGGACGTCAAGATCAGCTATCCGGCCGACTACGTGAAACAGATGCTCGGTTATTCGAAGGATTATTCGTTCCTGCCCAATATCAACTGACGGTAATCTCCTTTACGAAAAGATGCGCTCCTGTGAGGGGCGCATCTTTTGTTTTTCAGCGTGTCGTCATCATCGGTTCCGGGCCTCTTCGCCGCCGATGGCGAATGTCGAAACGATCACCATCTTCTCGTCCACGTTGTTGGGGTTCGAGACGATGATGCCGTATTCGCCTTCGGGCTGCTCCCCGAACGTCAGGCGGTAGGAGCTTTCCCCGTATTTCTCGGCCGAGAAGGGGAGGTATTCCATGGTGTTGGATTGGACGGCGAAGGACCCGACGGCCGAAATCACCGCCGAACGGTTCTTCTTCGTGCTTTTCATCCGGAAGATGCGCACGATCGACATCGGGTCGGCTTTGTTGTCCTTGGCGCGGACGATGAGGGCGAACGGCTCTCCGGTTTTGAACCGTATTCCGGCCCTGCCGCCTTCGATGACTATTTTTGTCTTGGATTTGCTGGCTGCGAATCCGGCAATGTATACGCCGCCGCCGGTTCGCATCTGAACGTTGTGTTTTTCGAGTTTTGCGGACGATCCGTCGGAATATATTCCGACGACCTCACCCTCGAAATCGGGTTCGAGGGTTTGTGCCGTTACGGCGTTACCCCCCCCCCCCAAGTCATGGCCGCTACGGCCATCAGGAATAGGATTTTTTTCATCGTTATATAAATTTGGATTGTACCGCGCAAAATGCACGGCAGACAAAAATAATAATTTTCCGCAAACTGCACAACAGCCTTTCCCGCTTTTTGACGCCGCCGTATACGCCGCGAGACGCACCCGTGGGATGCGTCTCGCACTTTTCCGGTCTTTAGGATTTACTCCTCGACCTCTTCGAACTGGTCTTTGCCTACGCCGCAGACGGGGCAGACCCAATCGTCGGGAATATCCTCGAACGACGTTCCGGGGGCGATGCCTCCGTCGGGATCGCCGACTGCGGGATCGTAAATCCATTCGCATACGATGCAACGGTACTTTTTCATCTTCTCTGTCTTTTTAAGTGAATAAAAAATGTGTTGATTTCGGTATAATGCAGTTAATTGCGTATTCTCTCCTTTTCGGGCCGTTTTTCCGGTCCGGCATTCCGTCGCTTCCGCAAATCGGATGCCGTCTTATGTCGCCTGCGTTTCTCAGGTCGTCTGCGTCTCCTTTGCGGTCTGCGCTTCCTCCCGTTCCTCCTCCTCTTCTTCCGCAGCTTCTTCGGTCAGCCGGTTGCCGCCCGGCGGCATGAGTTCGGCGATCAGACAATCCGCGTCGGAGCACGACACGTAGAGCCGCTCCTCGTATATGTCGGTGATCTCCACGAAGTTCTTCCACTCCGAAGCGTACAGACGTACGCGTTCGAACCGGCGCAGGTCCAGAAAATGGCCGTAGTAACCGAAGAATCCGCAGCCGCCGAAGAGCGGAAAGAACCATTTCATCCGCTTGGGATCGACGCGGCGTACCGAGGCGATCTCCCCGCGCTTTATCTCGGTGATGTCCAGCAGACAGCGCACCTCGACCTTTTCGTCCGTAACCACGATGTAGCGGGGAATCGACAGCGACATCAGGGCGATGAGCGCCACGATGAACGACGTGAACCACGCCGAGAGATAACCTCCCTCGTAGAGGTGGTACAGCAGTCCGCCCAGCAGTCCGAAGACCACCAGATAGATCAGCGTCCAATAGATCGTGCGGCGGCTGAAGCGGTATTTATATATTTTCTCCATCCGTTTCGTGCGTTTCTTCGCGGTCAGCCAGCAATGCTTCGGCAATGACCGTATCTTCGGGAGTCGTGATCTTCAGGTTCGCCCGTTCGCCTTCGCAGAGAAATACAGCTTCCCCGGACAGTTCGACTACCGAAGCGTCGTCGGTGAATTCGGGCCGGTATTCCGTTTCGTAGGCGCGGCGCAGCAGCTCGGCGCGGAATACCTGCGGCGTCTGGACGATGCGCAGGCGGCGGCGGTCGATGATCTGCGAAGCCGCGCCGTCCGTTTCGCGGAACGAATCCACAGGCTCGACGACCGGAATCGCCGTGCCGTGTTCCGCGGCGGCCGCGACCGTGCGCCGGATCAGCTCCTGCGACCCCAGCGGCCGCACGCCGTCCTGCACGGCGATCAGCTCCGGATCGCGTTTCAGGGCCGCCAATCCGTTTTTCACCGAGTGGAACCGCTCCCGTCCCCCTTCGGCGACCGTGTGCGGCGCCACTTCGAAACGCGCCGACAGATTGTGCCAGAAGCCGGTGTGTTCGGCGGGCAGTACGACGACGATTTCCGCTCCGGGAAGCGCCGCGGCGAAGTTGTTGATCGTGCGCGCCAGTATGGGCATGCCCTCCAGCAGCATGAACTGCTTGGGACGCGCCCCTCCCATGCGGCTTCCGCCGCCGCCCGCTACGATGATGACTCCAGTTTGTCGTTCCATATCAGTTTCTTTCCAAAACCGAGCGTATTGTCGGTCAGTTTCATATAATCGGGCCTTATCGCCCAGAGCGTCAGCTCGGCCAGCGCCGCGTAGGGAAACCGTTTGAGGTATGCCCGTCTGGCCGTTTCGTCGGCCCGCGCTGCCGTGCCGCACAGCTGCAATCCCTGCACCCGGCCCACGATTTTCGTTTCGAGGACCACCGATGCCGCGATACGCGGATTGCGCTCCATTTCCTGCGCATGGCGCGTTGCGAGGTCCGATGAGAATACGAGCAGGTTTCGCTCCTTGTCGTAACAGTAGAACGCATTCGAGCAGTAGGGGACCCCTTCCGCGACGGTGGCCAGCGTCAGTACATGGTGCCGCCGGAGAAAACGCACGAAACGTTCGTTTATTGCTTCGCCGCAACCGCTCGTTTTTGCCGTCCCGGATTCCGCGCTTCCGGGCGTTTCCGCAACCGGAGAGCTCTTTTCCACAGCCGAGACGCTTCCTTCCGCAACGGCAGCGTTCTCTTCCACCGCCGGAGTGTTCCCCTTTGTAGTCGGGGTGCTCCCTTCTGCAGCCGCAGCGTGCCCCTTTGTAGCCGGGGAGTTGCTTTCCGCAGCTGAGGCGCTCCCTTTCTCTGCCGGGACTTCTTCCGTTTTCGTTTCCGGAACCTTGTGTTCCGTCCCCGGTTTTTCCGTGTCCCGCCTCTCCGCCGCTTTTGTTGCGACCGCCGGCTGCATCTTTTTCCCGTCCGTTTCCGCTGCCGCCATATGCGTTATTTCGCTGCCGTGGTTTCGCCTGCCGGGGCGGAAGCCGCCGGAGCCTGCGGAATTACGAGCGAATCCAGCTGCGTGATGCGCTCTTCGTCCTTCACCTCGCCGTTCAGCTCGGCCGCGATGCGGTCGCGTACGAATTCGAACGTCGCCCGGTTCTCTTTTGCGATCGGCTCGGCGGGTTCCTGCGGAACTTTCAGCGGGTCGATCGGCGTGCCGTTTTTCCAGATGCGGTAGTCGAGATGCGGTCCCGTCGAAGCGCCCGTCGAACCGACATAGCCGATCAGCTGGCCCTGCGATACGCGCGAACCCTTCGAAATGCCTTTGGCATAGCCGCTCAGGTGCAGGTAACCCGTCATCAGGTTGCCCGCATGCTTGATCTTGAGCGTGTTGCCGCCTCCGCCGCCCCAGCCTTTGAAGGTGACCACGCCGTCGGCGACGGCATGCACGGGCGTGCCTTTCGGTGCGGCGTAATCGACGCCCGTATGCGGGCGGTACACCTTGTAGATCGGATGTTTGCGGGCGTAGGTGAATTTCGAGCTGATGCGCGAATATTTCAGCGGCGCCTTGAGCATCTGCTTGCGCAGGCTCGCGCCGTCATACTCCCAGTAGCGGATTTTGCCGCCCTGCCGGAACGGAATGGCGTAGTACTCCTTGCCGCCCTGACAGAATTTCGCGCCCCAGATGCGGCCGATGCCGACCGAGACGCTGTCGTCGATGAACCGCTCGTCGTAGATGACCGTGAAGTTGTCGCCTTTCTGGATGCCGAAGAAGTCCACCGTCCACTGGTAAATGTCCTCCATTTCGGCGGCCAGCGCATAGGGCAGCTCCTGCTCCATGATAGCGCCCCAGAGCGACGAATTGATCGTGGCGCTCTTCTTGGTGCGGCGCACGGTAAACTGTTTTTCGCCCGTGCGGACGCTCACCGAGTCGTCGTGGAATCCGAAGACCACGTATTCGGCGACGTTGCGTTCGTAAACCAGATAATCCAAGTGCGGGGCATAGAGCGAATCCTCGTGGATGAAGGCCGTGTACTTGTGTCCCGCGCGGATGTTGCGCAGCGGGAAAATATCCTTCGAAGCCTTGTCGAGCCGGTCGATCGTCAGCGCCGAAACGCCGAATCCGTTCAGGATTTTGCCCAGCGTTTCGCCGCTTCCCACCTCGCCGGTCTCGGTGCGGTAATTGTCGGCGTTGATGCCGTATACGATGTTGTGCTGCTCGGCGGCTTCCTCCCCGGCCGTTTCCTGCTGCTGCGTTCTGCTGCACGCCCCCGCCGCAACCAGCAGCAGGGCGCATATGGGTAATCTGAGACTTTTCATAATCGAAACAAAGATATAAAAAAACGACTCTTCCGCCAATTTTATTATTCGTTTGTCAGTGAGGCCTGAGATTTGCTTTTTTTTGTTTTGCGTTCCGAAGATTTATTTCTACCTTTGAAAAATTGTGTAGATAAACAGACCGAAGATGTTGAAATGCCTGCTTGCACCTGCAGCTCTCTTATATAAAGCGGGGGTGACTTTCCGTCACCGCTTGTTCGACTGGGGAGTGCTCAAAAGCGAGAAGTTCGACATCCCGGTCGTCTGCATCGGCAACATCACCGTCGGCGGTACGGGCAAGACCCCGATGGCCGAAATGGTGATCGCCTACATGTCGCAGATGCACAACGTGGCCCTGCTGTCGCGCGGCTACGGTCGCCGCACCAAAGGCTACCGGGAGGTGAAGACCGATTCCCACTACCGCGACGTGGGCGACGAGCCGCTTCAGATCAAACTCAAATTTCCCGGCACGGTGGTCGTCGTGTGCGAGAAACGCGCCGAGGGCATCCGCCGCATCCGGGCCGAACACCCCGAAGTGGACCTCATCATCATGGACGACGGCTTCCAGCACCGTTATGTGGAGCCGAAGATCAATATCGTGATGATCGACGCGACGCGCCCCATTCAGCATGACAGGATGCTGCCGCTCGGAACGCTGCGCGACCTGCCCGAAGAGCTGCACCGCGCCCACTATTTCGTGGTCACGAAGTGCCCAGAGAAGATGGCCCCCATCGACCGGCGCATCATGCGCAAGGTGCTGATTCAGGTCGCCTACCAGCGGGTGTATTTCACCCGTTTCGAGAGCTTCATGCCCCAGCCGCTCTATCCCGATGCGGCTCCTGACGAACCGCTTCTGCACGGGCGGCAGGTCATCGCGCTTTCGGGCATCGGCAATCCCAAGCCGTTCCTTGCGACGCTGCGCGAACGCTACGAGGTCGTGCAGGAGATGACGCTGGAGGACCACCATGTTTACAAGGTCCGCGACCTGAACCGGCTGCGGGAACTGCTGGCCCGCTGTCCCGGTGCGGTCATCGTGACGACCGAAAAGGACGCCGTGAAACTGACCAACCGCGCCAAGATCCCCGAAGAGATCCGGCGCAGCATATACTATTTACCGATAAATATTTCATTCATAGAGGATTCGGCTACGGATTTTCTGCAAAAACTAGAAGAAGATGTTAGAGGAAATTAAAAAAACGGCGGCTTTCATCGACGCCGCCACCGACTCTTTCGCTCCCGAAGTGGGCGTCATCCTCGGCACCGGTTTGGGCGGCTTCGCCGATAAGATCGAGACGCGCTTCGCCATCGAATACAAGGATATTCCGGGATTCCCCGTCTCCACGGTCGAAGGACACAAAGGCCGTATGATTTTCGGCATGGTCGAGGGCCGCAGGGTCGTGGCCATGCAGGGCCGTTTCCACTATTACGAAGGCTACGGCATGCAGCAGGTGACGTTCCCGGTGCGCGTCATGCGGCAGCTCGGCATCAAATACCTCTTTGTATCGAACGCTTCGGGCGGCATCAACACCTCGTTCCGCGTCGGCGACCTGATGGTCATCACCGACCATATCAACCTGATGCCCAATCCGCTGATCGGCCCCAACATCGCCGAACTCGGTCCCCGCTTTCCGGATATGCACAACTGCTACGACAAGGAGCTGATCGCCAAGGCGACCGCCATCGCCGAGGAGGAGAATATCAAGCTCCAGTACGGCGTGTATGTGGGCGGCACGGGGCCGACGTTCGAGACGCAGGCCGAATACCGCTATTTCAAGAATATCGGCGGCGATGCGGCCGGCATGTCCACCGTGCCGGAGGTGATCGTGGCGCGCCATATGTCGATCCCGGTCTTCGGCGTTTCGGTCATCACCAACTGCGGACTCTCGGACGAAGTGGGCGACCACGAAGACGTGCAGCGTCAGGGCAAAAAGGCCGGAATCAAGATGGAGGTGCTCTTCAAGCGTATGATAAAGGAGCTTTAGAAGGAATACCGTTTCGGGCCGTGCCGGTTGTGTTGCGGCGTTGGACGGACTGTTGTTCCGGGTTTTTGTCACGGACGTTCGCTGCGGAGTCATCGGGAATGTGGCTTGGATCTTCACCGCTGTATCCCGGCTTTGGCGCCGGGCCGCTCCGCAGAAGTGCCGGAGGCGGATTTCTCCCGGTCCGTCGTGTGTTTATTGATAATTTTAATGTTATAGAATATGGTAAATAAGGTAATTTTGATCGGCAACGTCGGTATCGACCCCGAAATCCGGACCACTGAAGGCGGCGTGAAGGTCGCCCGCATCCGTCTGGCTACGACCGAACGGTTGTTCGACCGGCAGGCCAACGAGGCCAAGGAGCATACCGAATGGCACACGATCACGCTTTGGCGCGGTCTGGCCGACGTGGTGGACAAGTATGTCCGCAAAGGCACGCAGATTTACGTCGAGGGGCGTCTGCGTACCCGTGAATGGATGGACAAGGACAATAACAAACGCTATACGACCGAGATTCTGGCCGATGTGATGAATCTGCTGGGCCGCCGCAGCGACAACCCGTCGTCCGACGGACAGCAGGGCTACGGATCGCAGCAGGGTTACGGATCGCAGCAGGGTTACGGTTCGCAGCAGTCCTCTGCCGGACAGCCTGCAGGCGGCTATCAGCAGCCTGCGGCTCCGAAGCCCGCACCCGCGCCGTCGATTCCGGCCGACGATCCGGACGACCTGCCGTTCTGATCCGGACGACCTGCCGTTTTGATCCGGATGACCTGCCGTTTTTGAAATATGAAAACAAGACCTCCCGGCTCCGCAGAGACCGGGAGGTTCGTTTTATCTGCATCGTCTTGACCGCCGGGCCCGTTTGGGACGGAGGCCGACTTTTGTGTGGAGTCTGTTTGTGTGGAATCCGACCTCGGTGAGGAACCGGATTTACGGGCCGGATACACCGATAACTCAGAAGATAAGGGGCTTTTCTTGCTGTTGCCGTTCAGCCGCACCTCCGTTCCGTTTTTGTGTTTCGGAGCCTCGTTGAGAGTTTCTGGCGGCGCCTTTTCGAGCCGCATCAGCATCGGACACCGCCTGTCGTCGGTCCGCAGGGGAGTCGCCGCGAACCCTTCATTAGGGGTATCTTATTACGGGTGTTTTGCCGTCAGTCGTTCTTGCGGATGTTGAGCCGTTCCCAAAGCCATTCGGGAATCATCTTCCAGAAGAATACCATGACCGCATAGCGGCGGTCGATCACCACGCGGCGGCGCTGCCGCTTCAGGACCTTCATAATCCGTGCGGCGACCTTCCCGACCTGCATCAGCATCGGATAATGCCCGTCGCCGGCCAGCAGGGGCGTGGCGACGAATCCGGGGCGGATGTCCGTAAAGCGGATATTCAGTCTCTCCATATGCGCCAACTGCGCCAGTGCGTCGATGTAGGTGTTCTGCATGCGTTTGGTGGCCGAGTAGGCCGGTGCGCTGCCGAGTCCTTTGGTGCCTGCGATCGAACTGATGACGGCCAGATGCCCGCCGCCGTGAGCGCGGAAATAGCCGAAAGCCGCCGTCACCATGCGCACGAATCCTTCGCCGTTGGTGCGCAGGGTGTCGATCTCGATGTCGGGATGCAGCTCGGTGTTGCGTTTCCCGATGCCCGAACAGTGCAGGTAAATGTCCATTCCGCCCAGCTTGTCGATCAGGCGTGACAGATGTTCGGGCGCATCGTCGCGCGTGATATCCAGCGATTCGGTCACGATCCGGTCCGGAGCTTGGGCCCGGAGCTTTTCGAGCGCCTCCTCGCGCCGGCCTGCGGCCCCGATCTGCCAACCCGCCTGAATGCAGAGTTTTGCGACTTCGAGTCCGATGCCCGATGTCGCTCCGACGATGACGATGCGTTTCATACCGATGCGGTTTTAGTGGTTTATACCTTAAAAGTAATGATTCTTTCCGGGAAATGCAAATCCCGGTCCGAACATACCGGAAACGCTTGTGGGAATAGTCGTCGGAACATTTGCCGGAATGCCGCTCGAAACGCTTGTCAAGGGGAAGGCCGTTCTCGGAGACATCTGGGACCGTCCGCCGCCCGGCGGAATTACAAAAATAAGGAGTCGCGGGGACTCCTTATATAAAACATGCAGAAAAATTGAACCGTATCCGTTTACTCGCCCGTTTTCATCGCTGCTTCGAGCATAACCTGCCGTTGTGCGGCGCTCATCTTCGATGTCGGCATTCGCAGCAGCATGCAGCTGAAATCATTGTCTTCGCCCGCCGCATAAGCCTGCACGAATTCCCAGCCGCGGCATACCATGTAGTTCAATGCGTCGATGCACGAGTTGAACGTGATCGCACGTCCTCCGGCATCTGTTATGAGACGGTTCTTTTTCGTCATAGGCTGCCCGAAATCGAATGCGACATAAATGCCGTTGCGTCCCGCTCCTTTGTACCCGCTGATTTCGCAGTAGACATATTCGGGAAGTGCGGGCGGTGTCGCGAGCAGCACTTTGCCCACCGCGTCCTGCGCAGGAGCCTGTCCGGCTGCGGGGAGCCAGCAATAGAGGCATGTCAGCAGAATCACCGCCGGCTTCATTCTCATTCCGATTAGTAGTCTTTCACTTCGAGCTGGACGCATTCTATGCCTACTTTGCGCAGCAGATTCAGCCCCTCTTCCGAGCGGTATTCCTCGCAGTACACCACCCGTTTGATACCAGCCTGAATGATCAGCTTCGAACATTCGATGCAGGGGGCGGCGGTGATGTAGAGCGTCGAGCCGTCGCAGTTGTTGGCGCTTTTGGCGACCTTGGTGATGGCGTTGGCTTCGGCGTGGAGGACATAGGATTTGGTGTGGCCGTTTTCATCCTCGCAGATGTTCTCGAAGCCCGAAGGCGTGCCGTTGTAACCGTCGGATATGATCATCTTGTCCTTGACGATCAATGCTCCGACCTTGCGGCGCACGCAGTACGAATTCTCCGCCCAGATGCGCGCCATGCGCAGGTAGCGGATATCCAGCTGACGTTGTTTCTCTTCGTTGTAGCCCATTGCCGGTTTACATTCCTTTGCCGTGGCACTGTTTGTATTTCTTGCCGCTTCCGCAGGGGCAGGGATCGTTGCGGCCCACTTTCTTCTCGACGTGCATCGGCATCGGTTTCTGCTTGTCCTGCTGTCCTGCCTGCGCCGCCGCCTGCATGCGCGAAGCCTGCAGTTTGTTCACGTCCACCTTGGCGCGTTCCTGACGCTGACGCTGTACGGCTTCGGCGTTTTGGTCGCGCACGGGGATATAGGCCTTGTTGAGGATCGCCAGCACGTCGCGGTTGACCTTGACGATCATCTTCGAGAACAGTCCGAACGATTCGAACTTGTAGATCAGCAGCGGGTCTTTCTGCTCGTAGGTGGCGTTCTGCACGCTCTGTCGCAGGTCGTCCATTTCGCGCAGGTGCTCGCGCCATGCGTCGTCGATGGTGGTGAACATCACCACTTTCGAGAATATCTTGTAGATCTCCGCGCCGTCCGTATTCTTGCATTTCAGCAGGTTCACCGGGACGTTGTAGCCCAGATGGCCGTCCGTAATCGGGAAGTAGATGTTCGAATCCAGCTGATCCTTCTTATCCTCGTAGATGCGCTCCATGACGGGGCGTACCGTGTCGGCCACGGCCTTGGCACGGCGTGCATAGGTCTCCTTGAGGTCTTTGACGATCAGCTCCACCAGTTCGGCGGGCTTCGCCGAACCGTAGGTCTCTTCGCTGAACGACGGCTCTACGGCCACTTCGCGGATCAGCTCGAAGCGGAAATCCTCGAACTCGATGCCGCGGTTGGTCTCCACGAAATTGTCGGCGTAGTCGTACATGATGTTGTTGAGGTCGATCTCGATGCGCTCGCCGTAGAGTGCGTGACGGCGGCGGGTGTAGATCACCTCGCGCTGCGAGTTCATCACATCGTCGTATTCCAGCAGACGCTTACGGATGCCGAAGTTGTTCTCCTCGACCTTCTTCTGCGCACGCTCGATGGCGCGCGTCATCATGCCGGCCTGAATCACCTCGCCCTCCTTGAGTCCCATGCGGTCCATCATCGAGGCGATGCGGCCCGAACCGAACAGACGCATCAGGTCGTCTTCGAGCGATACGAAGAACTGCGACGATCCGGGGTCGCCCTGACGTCCGGCGCGTCCGCGCAGCTGGCGGTCCACACGGCGGCTTTCGTGGCGTTCGGTGCCGATGATCGCCAGACCTCCGGCCTGCTTGACTTCGGGCGTGAGCTTGATGTCGGTACCGCGGCCGGCCATGTTGGTCGCAATGGTCACCTGTCCCGAACGTCCGGCCTCGGCCACGACTTGGGCCTCCAGCTGGTGCTGCTTGGCATTCAGAACGTTATGCTTGATGTTGCGGAGCTTGAGCATGCGGCTCAGCAACTCCGAGATCTCGACCGACGTGGTACCCACCAGCACCGGACGGCCCGCTTCGACCAGCTTCACGATCTCTTCGATCACGGCGTTGTATTTCTCGCGCTTGGTCTTGTAGATCAGGTCCTGACGGTCGTCGCGGACCACGGGACGGTTGGTCGGAATCACCACGACGTCGAGTTTGTAGATGCTCCAGAACTCCGAAGCCTCGGTTTCGGCCGTACCGGTCATACCGGCCAGCTTGTGGTACATGCGGAAGTAGTTCTGAAGGGTGATCGTCGCGAATGTCTGCGTCGCGGCTTCGACCTTGACGTGCTCCTTGGCTTCGATCGCCTGATGCAGTCCGTCCGAATAGCGGCGTCCGTCGAGAATACGGCCCGTCTGCTCGTCGACGATCTTCACCTTGTTGTCCATCACCACGTATTCGACATCCTTCTCGAACATGGCGTAGGCCTTGAGCAGCTGATGCACCGTGTGCACGCGCTCCGACTTGATCGAGTAGTCGTTGATCACCTCGTCGCGTTTGCGGGCGCGTTCCTCGGCCGAGAGATCGCTCTTTTCCAGCTCGGCCACTTCCGCACCGATGTCGGGCATCACGAAAAATCCGTCCTCGTTGAAGTATTTCGACAGCACTTCATGGCCTTTGTCCGTCAGTTCCACCGAGTTGAGTTTCTCGTCGATGACGAAGAACAGGTCGTCGGTGATTTCGGGCATGCGGCGGTTGTTGTCCTGCATGTAAGTGTTTTCGGTCTTCTGCATCAGCGCCTTGACGCCCGTTTCCGAGAGGTATTTGATCAGCGGCTTGTATTTGGGCAGACCTTTGTGCGCACGGTAGAGTTTCACGCCGCCTTCGTCGTTCTTGCCCTCGGCGATGAGCTGGCGGGCTTCCGCCAGCAGCCCCGTCACGAGGTTCTTCTGCAGGTTGTAGAGGTGGTCGATGGCCGGGCGGTACTGCTCGAACATCTGGTCGTCGCCTTTGGGCACGGGACCCGAAATGATAAGCGGCGTACGTGCGTCGTCGATCAATACGGAGTCCACCTCGTCGACGATGGCGAAGTGGTGCTTGCGCTGTACGAGGTCGGCGGGCGACGAAGCCATGTTGTCGCGCAGGTAGTCGAAGCCGTATTCGTTGTTCGTGCCGAAAGTGATGTCGGCCATGTATGCCTTGCGCCGGGCGTCGGAGTTGGGCTGCGTGTCGTCGATGCAGGCCACCGACAGCCCGTGGAACTGGTACATCGGCCCCATCCACTCCGAGTCGCGCTTGGCCAGATAGTTATTGACCGTCACGAGGTGCACGCCCTTTTTTGCGAGGGCGTTGAGGAATACGGGGAGCGTCGCCACGAGGGTCTTTCCTTCGCCCGTCGCCATCTCGGCGATCTTGCCTTTGTGGAGCACAACGCCGCCGAACAGCTGTACGTCGTAGTGGATCATGTCCCACTTCACGTCATTGCCGCCGGCCATCCAGTGATTGGCGTATACGGCCTTGTCGCCCTCGATGGTTACGAAATCCTTGGCGGCGGCCAGATCGCGGTCGAAATCGTTGGCCGTGACCACTACCGTCTCGTTCTGGGCGAAGCGGCGCGCCGTGTCCTTCATGATGGCGAACGCTTCGGGCAGTATTTCGTCGAGTTTCTCCTCGATCTTTTCGTCGATGCGTTTGGTCGTCTCGTCGATCTCCTTCGAGACCTTCTCCTTCTCTTCGAGCGACGTCTCGGCCAACTCCAGCTTGGCCTTCAGCTCCACGATGCGGGCTTCGTCGGCTGCGATGAAATCGGCGATCTGCTTCTTCAGCGCTTCGCTCCGGGCGCGCAGTTCGTCGTTGGAAAGGGCTTCTATGGCAGGGTAGACTGCTTTGATCTTTTCGAGATAAGGCTCGATCTGCTTGCGGTCCTTGTCGGCTTTGGAGCCGAAGATGAGTTTGATTAAACTGGCAGCTATATCCATATTCGTTTTCTGATATTTCGGGGTTGTGGTTGTAAATCCTACAAAGATACTTATTTTTCCCGAATGCACAAAAAAATAGGTCCCTATAAAGGGACCCGAAGCGGGTTTTCCGCGATTCGGAGCCGCATTCCGGCCGACGGGTCACCGTCTTTTGTGAAGCCGGTAGTAGAGGACGAAAAGCGCGGGCGCGCGGTTTATCAGGAAATGGCGGAAGTTGTATCTGCGGAATGCGAGCGGCAGGACTCCCTGCTGCCGGGCGTCGCGCAGCATTTCGCGGGCGTTTCCCTGCCTGCCGAGTATCGTCTGTTTGCAGGCGAAAAACATCGTTTTGCCCACGTGCAGCCGCATCAGGCGTGCGCCTTCCGGATCGCTTTCTTCGATACGGGCCGCGAAGTCGGTCAGGCTTTTCATCGCCCGGACAAAGTCCGAGCGGCGCTTCGGATCGTAGCTTCCCATGAACGATCCGTTGTGCTGCAGGTAGTTGTACACCCGGATCGGGACATATCGGATCCGTTTTGCGAAGTAAATGGCGCGCGGGGTGAACTCTTCGTCCTCGTGCCGCATCGGGAGCATGCCGAGTCCATGCCGTTCGAGCATCGTCCGGTCGTAGACGTAGGCGCAGGCCATGGGCAGGAAGCAGTCCCGACGCAGGAAATCGCGTCCGCTCTGCACCTCCCCGCCGCCGCGTGCGAAAAGCCCGTCGCTCCAGAGCGGAAGGTCGCCGCCGTGTTCGTCGACGCCCGCCATGTCGAAACAGAGCATGTCGAGCCGCTCCCGGTCCATGATCTGCGTCAGCCGTCCGAGAACGCCGGGCGAAAGGTAGTCGTCTGCATCCACGTACATGACATATCTGCCCGCGGCGCGCTCCGTGCCGTAATTCCGGGCCATGCTTACGCCTTCGTTGGGTTTGGCGTGCACTTGGACGTTCGCATGCCCGCAGGCCGCCCGCTGCGCTGCGGCCAACGAACCGTCGGTCGATCCGTCGTCCACCACGATCACTTCGTACTCTTCGGGCGGCAGGTCCTGATCGAGGGCCGAAGCGATACACTTGCCGATCAGCCCTTCGAGGTTGTACAGCGGAATTATGATGCTGATTTTTTTCATGACGCGAGAAGTCGGACGAGGAACAGACGCTTGTGAATCCAGACTCTCCACGACGGATAGAAGAGTCCGCAGGCCATTTTGTACCGGCGCATAAGCTGCCGTTTGAGCAGCTTGGGATCGTGTGAATGCCGGATGCCGGCCTTGTAGAGACGTGTGAGAATGCGGCGGTACGAGGCGAGTTCCCTTTTCTTTACCTCCCCGGTCCGCAGGGAGAAACGGGTGAAGATGCGGGCTTCGTCATCCGAGAGCCGGACGCCCAGTTTGCGCGCGAGTTGTTCCTGCTGGGTAAGCTGGGCGCTGAGGGTCTGGCGGTCCAGTTGGCGTGTCGAGATTTGGTCTTCCCATCGGCGGTAGAAGGTCAGGTACTCCGGAATGTTGGCCATGCGGAGGTGTTCCGAAAGATCGACCCATAGCTGATAGTCTTCGGCCATACACTCCCGGAAGCGTATGCCGGTCCGTTTGAAAGGTTCGCTGCGCAGCATGACGGACGACATGCCGAACGGGCACCCGAAAAACAGTTGGTACTGGATTTCCTCGTGGGTGAGCGGCACTTGGATTTTCAGTTCGCCATTACCCCCCCCCTTGTGCCGAACATCGTGTAGTAACTGCCGCAGATGTCGGTTTGCGGGTGTCGTTCGAAGAAGGCGAGCTGTTTGGCGAAGCGTTCCGGAGAGCAGAGGTCGTCCGCATCCATGAAGGTGATGAATTTTCCGCGGGCGGCGTCCAGCGCCCGATTGCGGGTGCGTGCGGCTCCCGAATTGAGTTCGTTGTGCATCAGTACGATGCGGTCGTCCTTTGCGGCGTAGGCGCGTGCGATCTCGGCCGAAGCGTCGGTCGATGCGTCGTCGATGACGATCAGTTCGAAGTCGCCGACCGTTTGCCGGAGGATGTTCTCGATGCTTTCGCCGACGAATCGCTCCGCATTGTAGAGCGGCATGATGACGCTGATCAGTGGTGTTTGTTTTTGCATGGCTGTAGGGTTAGTTGTTGCCGATTTTCAGATTGTTCAGGATGCGCCGTCCGACGGGGCACTCCGCGCACCGTTTGGCGGCGCAGTATTCCGTCGCCAGCTGCAACAGGGCCTGCGACTCGAAGGCGCTGCGGGGCGTCAGCCCCGCGTCGTGCCAGCCGCGCATGTAACGGTTGTCCTCCGCGGGCAGGCGTTCGAGCAGCGTCAGGGCGCTGTCGCGCAGGGCTTCGCGTCCGGTGTAGCTGCCGTAGGCGAATTGCAGCACCGAGACGAGGTTGATGCCGATGATGTTGGCCTTGAAAGTCCCCAGACGCTTGGGCCTGTCGTCGCCTGCGATTCCCGGAATATGGTGCGTCCGCCAGTAATCCGAGGCTTCGACGCAGAAGAGCCGCCGGATCTCCTCTTCCGTGCGGCAGGCCATGGCGCGCTCCATGACGAATTCGTCCTGAGCGAAGAATTCCGCGGCTTGCGCCAGCCGCAGTACGGGGTGGTTGGCCGGGCGTATGTCGCCCAGCTGCCAAGCTCCGGCCGGCATCGGTTCGATGTCGTATTTGGCCGCCAGATATTCGAAATTGCGGGCGAGGTTGAGCGTGTAGGTGTCGTGCGGATAGAGCGCCAGCAGTCCCGACGCTCCGAAAAGCAGCGATTCGACGGCATGCGGCGCCAGCCGTTCGCGCAGAACGGTTTTGTAGGATACGCGCCGCGCCAGCGTGAGGTAGGCTTCCTGATTCTGACGGTCGCCCAGCGTGCGGAAGTAGAGCAGGTAGAAGGTCTGGTTCCAGTTCTCCGCCGCTTCGTGCCGCAGCGCCTCCACCATGCGCATTTTGCGTTCGAGCCGGTCGAAGAGCAGCGACGTGCATATCTCGCTGCGCTGCAAGGCAGACTGTCCCGCGAGGAATCCGCCGCAGGCGTAAGTCCCGGCTCCGGCCCGAAGCCGGTTCATCGCGCGCTGTTCCCGCTCCGCCGTCATGCTAAAACAGATTGAGCTCCAGCAGTGCCTCTTCCGACATCATGCTTTTGTCCCATACGGGATCGAACGTGAGAATCACGTTCACCGACTTCACGCCTTTGACCTTGGCTACCTGCTGGTTTACGTCTTCGACGAGCATATCGGCCATCGGGCAGTTGGGCGCGGTGAGCGTCATGCGGATGTTGGCGACGCCGTCGGGCGTGTAGTCGATCTCGTAGATCAGTCCCAGATCGTAGATGTTCACCGGGATTTCGGGATCGTATATGTTCTTGAGCGTAAGGACGATCTCCTTCTCGACCTTCAGTATCTCTTCGGGTGTCATCGTGACATTGAAATTAAGCGTTGAAAATTAAAAACCGCCGGAAACTCTCCCTTCCGGCTTCCCGGTTCCGGCCGATTCGCAGGGCCGGACGCCTCTTCTGCCGAAAGAAACGTTGGTTTCCGATTTTTTATTTTTCGTTCGCACCGTCCTTGCTCGCGAAGGCCAGCGCATAGAGCCGCATCTGCTTGACCATCGACAACAAGCCGTTCGACCGCGTGGGCGAGAGGTTTGCGCTCAGGCCGATGGCGTCGATGAAATAGAGCTCCGTGTCGAGAATCTCCTGCGGCGTGCGTCCGTTCAGCACGCGGATCAGCAGGGCGATGATGCCCTTGGTGATTATGGCGTCGCTGTCTGCGGCGTAATAGACCCGGCCCTGCTCCATGCGGGCGTCCACCCATACGCGCGACTGACACCCCTCGATCAGGTACTGCACGGTGCGGTGCTCGGCGGGGATGGCCGGCAACGAATCGCTCAGACCGATGAGGTAGTCGTATTTGTCGAGCCAGTCGTCGAATACCGAGAACTCCTCGATGATCTCCTCCTGTATCTTATCCATGTCCGTATATTTTTTAATCCTTAAAAATCGATGATTTCCGGGAGCACTTCGCCCTCCGACGCCGCAGGTTCGGTGATCTCCAGCACCCGCGCCACGGTCGGCGCCACGGCCGTCATGTCCACGCGGCGCTTCACGCGCAGGGGACCGGCTCCGAAGCCGTAAAATACCAGCGGCACCTGCGTGTCGTAGCCGTACATCGAACCCGACGACGATGCGCAGCGGTCGTTCTCCTCGATCCAGCCGGGCATCAGGTTCATGATCACGTCGCCCGAACGCCGGGGATAGAAGCTGTTCTGCATCTTGCGGGCGTAGCCGCTGCCGAAGTAGCTCGTGCGCATGGCCGTGGCCGAGAGGGCGTGCGAGACGCCGCGGAACTGCATGGCGAAGATCGCCACCTCGTTCTGCACGTCGGCCAGATTGAGTCCCCGCTCGTAGATGAGGTTGTGGTTCAGGTAGAGGCATTTGTCTTCGTACTCCAGCACCCAGTTGCCCATGCCGTAGCGGACGTTCAGGAACCCGTTTACGATCACCTCGAACTGCCGGGCGTTGAACCGGTCGGCCTCTTCGCGGCCCGCGTCGTACGAGGGGCTGGTTCCGTGGTCCGACGTGAATACGACGAGCACTTCGCCGTTCTTGACCTGCGCGAATACGAACGTCAAAAAGTCGGCCAGATCGCGGTCGAGCCGGTAATACATGTCCTCCGACTCGACCGATTCGGGACCGTAGGCTTCGCTGATGCGGCGCGACGAATCGAGACAGATGTTCAGCAGGTCGGGCGTGCCGTCGGTGCCGAGCTTGAACTGGGCGATGGCCTGCTTGGCGAAGCCGAATACGGCGGTGTTGCCCGCCGGGGTGTAGAGCATCCGGTCGAAATCGGTGGTGAGCTTCAGGCGGCCGCTGCCCGTCTCGTCCTTCTCCTTTTTGTTCTTGCCCGTGAGGATTACGTCCCAGTTGCGGGAGTTGACGTAGCGGCCCTTTTCGTAGAGCGTCCGCCATTCGGGGGCGATGTACGAGAGGTTGTAGCGTTCGCGGTTGCTGCGCGCCACCCATTCGGGAACGTCGGCGGCGTAGTAGGGCGAGGTGGTCCAGCCGCAGCGCGCCGAGTCGAGCCAGAAGACCTCGCCGCCGCGTCCGCCCAAGACGATCGCCGACGTGGCTTCGGCCGCCACGGTGACGGCCTTGCTGCCGGGTTCGTGCTGCAGGAGCGCTTCGGAGAGCGTCGGGGCGATCAGGTTGTAGGGGCCTGCGCCGTTGCGTCCGGCGATCAGTTCCACGGCCTCGTTGGCGACGTAGTCGCGCCAGCGCGAGCCGATGACCCCGTGCGTCGAGGGCATCGCGCCCGTCGATAACGTGGCCAGCGACACGGGCGTGGTGGTCTGCTGGTAGTCGTAACGGCTGTCGGCGAAGACCGTGCCGCCGTCGATCAGGCGCCGGAGTCCTCCTTCGCCGTAATTGTCGGCGTAACGCGAGAGATCCTCGGCGCGCATCGAGCCGACGACGATATTAACGACCAGCCGGGGCCGTGCGGCCGAGACTTCGAGGGCCGCGAAGGCGGCTATGGCGAGTAAAATGATTTTGTGCTTCATGGTGTGCGAATGATAGACCGCAAATTTACGAATTTATTTCGATACATCGGCGGAAATATTCCGCTTCGGTCCGAAAATCGATCTGCGGCAGCGCCGCGATCTCTTCGAGCCTGCGGCGGCAGAACTCGCGGTAGGTTGCGCTCTGCGGGTTGCGGGGCCGGTGCGCCGCGGCCACGACGATATGGCGGACGTCGGGCAGCAGACGCCGGGCCTGCTCCGAGAGAACCGTCGCCGAGAACTTCTCCCAGACGTATTCCACGGCCTGCGGAGACGGATGCACCAGATCGTCGGCGTAGAACCGGTAGTCGCGCAGGTCGTCGTTGAGGATTTCGTATGCGGGGAAATAGTGAACGTCGGGAAAACGTTCCGCCAGCTCTTCAGCGGCCAGACGGAGCGCGGCTTTGCTCACGGCGTTGCCCGCCAGTGAGTCGCCGAGATGCCGCACGGGGCTGACCGTAAGGATCACCTCCCTGCCGCCGAGCGGACCTGCCATGAGGTCTGCGAAAGCGGTGACGATTTCGTCCACGCCCAGCCTGCGCCGCGTGAACTCCGCGGCGGGCCGGCGGTGGCAGTTGGCGACCACCGCGCCGTCGTGTTCGTAGACCCACGCCGTGCCGAAGGTCAGCACGATCCGGTCGGCCGCGCGCAGCGCTTCGGCTCCGCTCTTCCGGGCGGCGTTCATCGCCGCGAGGGCTTGGTCCGCTTCCGGGGCGGAAAAAGAGCCGTGGAACCCGTAATGGAACCACAATTCGCCGTCGAATCCCAATTCCGAATGTCGTACGGGCTTCTCCCCTGCGTAGCTGCGCAGCGCGGCGGCGATGGAGAGCGGGTTGAACAGAATGCCCGAAGGATTGGCCGTGACGCGGAATTTTGCCTGTGCCAGCCGCCCGGCGATGTGTTCCGCGAAACAGGAGCCGAGGGCCAGTATGCGGTTCTCGTAGCCGATCTTCGTTCCAAGGGGTGCAATTTCGATTTCGGTGCGGAATTTCATACTGCAAAAGTACAAATTTTATATCTTTGCCGTATGATCTTACGGGCAAACTGCAAAATAAATCTGGGGCTGGATATCCTGCGCCGCCGTGCGGACGGTTATCACGACCTCGAAACGGTGATGTTGCCCGTGCGCGGACTTTACGACGAAGTCGAGGTCGTGCGCATGGCCGGGGCGGGCGTGGATTTCCGTGCCGAAGGGCTGGCGGTGGACTGCGAACCCGAACAGAATATCTGTATCAAGGCTTTCCGGCTGATGCACGACCGTTACGGCGTGGACGGCGTCTCGATCCGGCTCGACAAGCGGGTGCCGTTCGGCGCCGGGCTGGGCGGCGGTTCGTCCGACGGCACGGCGGTTCTGCTGGCTCTCGACCGGCTTTTCGACCTGCACCTGTCCGAAGCGGAGCTGATCGCCCGCGCCGCCGAGCTGGGCAGTGATACGCCGTTCTTCGTGCGCAACACCCCGCAGTTCTGCACCGGACGGGGCGAGATCATGTCGCCCTTTCCGCTCAGCCTTGGGGGGCTGACCCTCGTGATCGTGAAGCCGGACGAGGGGGTCTCTACGCGCGAAGCCTATGCCGGCGTGCGGCCCCGGGTGCCCTCAGTGCCGCTTGCCGAGCGCCTGCGGCGTCCCGTCGCGGAGTGGCAGGAGGTCGTGACCAACGATTTCGAACCGCATATCTTCGCCGCGCATCCCGCCATCCGCGCATCCAAGCGGAACTTACTCGATGCTGGTGCCCTTTACGCTTCGATGTCGGGCAGCGGCTCTGCAGTTTTCGGGCTGTTCGACCGTCCCGAAAAAGCAGAGAGCCTGCGGTCGCAGACTCCCTTCATCTTTTTGTTGTAGGCGTTGCCCGGTCTTGGGCGGATGTGATTCCGGCGCTTGCCGGTGCGTTGCCCGGCTGGCCGTGCGCGCAGGCGGCGTCCGGTTTTCCCTGCTTTTGCCGGAACGTTTGCTGCATTTGCGGATCGTCGTATCCGTCGATCCGTACCTGCCGCATTCGCTGTCCGCGCATCGCATCTGTTCTGTCCGCGTGGCCTTTGCCCCTATCGCATCCGCTGTCCAGCGCGCCTGTCCGGATTGCATCTGTGCTGCGCGCATGGCACTTGTCCGCATCGCATCTGTTCTGCCCGCATTCGTTTCTGGTCCGCAGGCGTCTCCCGATCGGCTATTTTTCAGCCGCAACGCCGCAGGGTACGGCCATCTTCTCGATGCGGTGCTGGTGGCGTCCGCCTTCGAACTGCGCCCCGAAGTAGGCGTCGAGCATCGCCACGGCCTCGTCGTTGGTGATGAAGCGGGCCGGGAAGACGATGATGTTGGCGTTGTTGTGCCGGCGGATGAGCGATGCGATCTCCGGTTCCCACGCCAGTCCGGCGCGGATGCCCTGATGCTTGTTGAGGGTCATGGTCATCCCTTCGCCCGAACCGCAGAGGGCGATGCCGCATTCGAATTCGCCTTTCTCGACCGCTTCGGCCAGCGGGTGTGCGTAGTCGGCATAATCGACGCTTTCGGGGGAGCCGGGGCCGAAGTCGTGGACGTCGTAACCCATGGCCGAGAGGTAGCCCACCAGAAATTCTTTCATTTCGTAGCCGGCGTGATCGCTGGCGATACCTATTTTAGTCATCGTATTTTTGTTTTTGTGTTGTTTTTAGGTTCTGTCATACAAAGATAGGCAGAACTCGCAAAAAAACGGCAAAATTTGGATAAATAAAGTAAGTGTTTGGTATTGAGGAGAGTTAAGCCAAATTCTTCTATACCTTTCCAAATCGCTAAAATGCAGGATAATGAAAGGTTAAGAGAAAGATTTGCTACTTATCCGTTGCCTTTTTTAGCCCCGGATAATCCGGCAAAATAACGCTTAACCACCTGCGGTTTTACCGTTCACCATGCAAAGAACCCTATATTTTGCCCGTAAAGATAACCGTTTTTTTCCGTTTTTCATGGAAATACAGGTTATGTTACCGGCATCCGGGGTTTTATTCTT
>ENA-UEQX01000335-UEQX01000335.1-human-gut-metagenome-genome-assembly--contig:-NODE-335-length-31684-cov-11.275604_pt1 | contig 31684 bp, 21 predicted proteins | sample MGYA00242952_ERZ507952 | MGnify/ENA primary metagenome ERZ507952 (study PRJEB26167, sample SAMN06115425) | human gut metagenome | host: Homo sapiens | place: China:Sichuan | collected 2015-04-07... | reverse complement strand
CTGCTGAATGTACCGGAAATCGTAAAGCGGGCGAAAATAGCGTTGAATCTGAAACGGGACAGTGAACTTGCATCATATTTAGGAGTAGCCAGAGCGACACTTTCCAATTGGTGCGCGCGAAACAGCATAGACTTTCCCTTACTGCTGAACAAGCTGCATCATGTAGACTATAACTGGTTGCTGACCGGAAAAGGAAGTCCGCTGCACGACCCAAAGTCTTTTGACAACGGAAAGATACGGGGAGAAGTAGAGACTATTCACAATTCAAAAACCACAGAAGCCATAGACGACCGAAGTGTGACGCTCTATGACATCACAGCCGCCGCCAATTTAAGAACCCTGCTTTCCGACAAGCGCCAATATGCGCTGGGCAAAATACTGATTCCAAGCATACCCGCGTGCGACGGAGCCATCTTTGTCAACGGAGACAGTATGTATCCCATTCTCAAATCGGGAGATATCGTAGGGTTCAAGGAGATCAACAATTTCAGCAACGTCATTTACGGAGAAATGTACATCGTGGCGTTCCACCTCGACGGAGACCAGTATCTGACGGTGAAATACGTCAACCGCTCGGAGAAGGAAGGGTACGTCAAACTCGTCAGCTACAATCCGCACCACGAGCCGATGGACTTGCCTGTAGACACCATTCAGGATATGGCAATAGTGAAGTTCTCCATCAGAAAGAATATGATGATGTAAAAACGGCACAGGCTAAACAAGCCTTTTCCACAGATTTCCTGTCACATTTCTTCCTGAAATCTGTGGAAAGCATTATCTTTGCACGTTGCAAACCGTATCTTTGCACATTGCAAGCAGTAAAATCATAAAATCACTCTATATCAATGGAAAAGAAATTCAAGAGAACCACCGTCACATCGGCACTGCCGTATGCGAACGGACCTGTACACATCGGTCACCTGGCCGGCGTATATGTACCGGCAGATATCTATGTGCGCTATCTGCGACTGAAGAAAGAAGATGTATTGTTTATCGGAGGTTCGGACGAACACGGAGTACCTATCACGATTCGTGCAAAGAAAGAAGGAGTCACTCCGCAGGATGTAGTAGACCGTTACCACTATCTGATCAAGAAATCGTTCGAAGAATTCGGCGTTTCGTTCGATGTATACAGCCGCACCACTTCGAAGACGCATCATGAGCTGGCTTCGGATTTCTTTAAGACGCTATACAACAAAGGAGAGTTTATCGAAAAAACATCCGAACAATATTACGACGAAGAAGCGAAAACATTCCTCGCCGACCGCTACATCACCGGTGAGTGTCCTCACTGCCATTCGGAAGGTGCCTATGGCGACCAATGCGAGAAATGCGGAACCTCCCTGTCGCCCACCGATCTGATCAACCCGAAGAGCGCCATCAGCGGCAGCAAACCTGTGATGAAGGAGACCAAGCACTGGTATCTTCCCCTCGACAAACACGAAGGATGGTTGCGCCAATGGATTCTGGAAGACCACAAGGAATGGCGCCCCAACGTATACGGACAGTGCAAGAGCTGGCTCGACATGGGATTGCAGCCGCGTGCCGTCAGCCGTGACCTCGACTGGGGTATCCCTGTGCCCGTAGAAGGTGCGGAAGGAAAGGTGCTGTACGTGTGGTTCGATGCTCCTATCGGATACATTTCCAATACCAAGGAATTGCTTCCCGACAGTTGGGAGACATGGTGGAAAGACCCCGAAACGCGTCTGCTCCACTTCATCGGAAAGGACAATATCGTATTCCACTGCATCGTATTCCCCGCCATGCTGAAAGCGGAAGGAAGCTATATCCTGCCGGACAACGTGCCGAGCAACGAATTCCTGAATCTGGAAGGAGACAAGATTTCGACTTCCCGCAACTGGGCGGTATGGCTGCACGAATATCTGGAAGACTTCCCCGGCAAACAGGACGTACTCCGCTACGTACTGACCGCCAATGCTCCGGAAACGAAGGACAACGACTTCACATGGAAAGACTTCCAGGCACGCAACAACAATGAGCTGGTAGCCGTATACGGCAACTTCGTGAACCGTGCAATGGTGTTGACTCAGAAATACTTCGACAGCAAAGTACCCGCCTGCGCAGAACTGACGGATTACGACAAAGAAACCCTGAAAGAATTTGCCGACGTAAAGGCAGAAGTAGAAAAGCTGCTCGACGTATTCAAATTCCGCGACGCGCAGAAAGAGGCGATGAACCTGGCACGCATCGGCAACAAATACCTTGCCGACACCGAACCCTGGAAACTGGCAAAGACCGACATGGAACGTGTAGGCACCATCCTGAACATCTCTCTGCAACTGGTTGCCAACCTTGCCATCGCTTTCGAACCGTTCCTGCCTTTCAGCTCGGAGAAACTCCGCAAGATGCTGAACATGGAAAGCTTCGAATGGTCGGAACTGGGAAGGAACGATCTGCTCCCGGTAGGACATCAGCTGAACAAGCCGGAACTGCTGTTCGAAAAAATAGAAGACAGCGTAATCGAGGCACAGGTACAGAAGTTGCTCGACACGAAGAAGGCCAACGAAGAAGCCAACTATAAGGCAAACCCGATTCGTCCGAACATCGAATTTGATGATTTCACGAAACTCGACATCCGCGTAGGTACCATCCTTGAATGTCAGAAAGTGCCGAAAGCCGACAAGCTGCTGCAATTCAAGATTGACGACGGACTGGAAACACGTACCATCGTATCGGGCATCGCAAAGCACTACCAGCCGGAAGAACTGGTAGGCAAGCAGGTTTGCTTTATCGCCAATCTCGCACCGCGCAAGCTGAAAGGTATCGTCAGCGAAGGCATGATTCTGAGTGCCGAAAACAACGACGGTAGTCTGGCAGTTATCATGCCTCAGAAAGAGGTGAAGCCGGGCAGCGAAGTAAAATAAGTGATAAGCTAATGGATATTACACTCACATTAATACAGAGTAAGATATATGAAGTCCGAGGGCAGAAAGTAATGCTGGATTTTGATTTGGCCGAAATGTACCAAGTTGAGACACGTATCTTAAATCAATCGGTAAAGCGGAATCAGAGCCGCTTTCCCGAAGACTTTATGTTTCAACTAACAAATGAGGAATGGGAAGATATGTCATCACAATTTGTGATGACATCCCGTGCCAAACGTCCGAAATCTGCTCTTCCACTAGCATTTACCGAACACGGTGTTGTAATGCTCTCCAGTATACTCCGAAGTGATATTGCCATACAGACCAGTGTTCTGATTGTACGTGCATTTGTTGCCATACGGCAACTAATTGCCAAATTTCCTGTAGATAGAGTCGGCCAGTTAGAAAATCAGATGGAAGAACTGAAAAATTATATCGAAGAGGCCTTCACCGATTATAATGATATTAATGAGGATACCCGCACACAATTGGAGCTGATCAATCAAACACTGGCCGAACTGCAAGCGCAAAAAGCAACAGCGGATAAGCCACGTAATCCAATAGGATTCAGAAAGTGAAATATGGTATAATAATATGAGTGAAGAACAGTCACTGAAACAAAAAACAGCAAAAGGGCTATTTTGGGGAGGGCTCAGCAGCAGTGTGCAACAGCTACTAGGACTTCTTTTCGGAGTAGTGTTAGGAAGATTACTGGACCCTGCAGATTACGGTATGATCGGTATGCTGGCTATCTTTCCGGCCATTGCTTCCGCCCTGCAGGAAAGCGGATTTGTCGCAGCACTCGCCAATCGCGAGAAAGTCAGCGATAAAGACTATAACGCTGTATTCTGGTTCAGTATCTCTTTTAGTGCTGTTCTTTATATTTTGCTCTATTCTTCAGCTCCGCTGATTGCTAAATTTTATGATACTCCGGAGTTAACGTCGCTTGCCCGTTTCTCTTTCCTCAGTTTCTTTATAGCCAGTTTCGGGATAGCTCCACGAGCTCTTCTTTTCCGTAATCTCAAAGTGAAGGAGAATACCATCATTTCTCTTTCAAGCCTGTTTCTATCCGGTATTGTGGGGATTATTCTTGCCGCAAACGGATTTGCCTATTGGGGTCTGGCTATACAGACAATGACCTTTGTCGTCATAGGCACGGCACTCAACTGGTACTTTGCCCACTGGAAGCCCAGCTTCCGCATTGACTTCTCTCCCATCAGGGAGATGTTCGGATTCAGCAGTAAAATGCTGATTACGCAAGTCTTTATTATCATCAACCAAAACCTGTTCTCCGTCCTGCTGGGTAAATTCTACACTAAACAGGAAGTCGGAGACTTCAGCCAGGCCAACAACTGGAACAATAAGGGACACGCCCTCATCACCGGAATGATCAACGGAGTCACCCAGCCCGTACTGGCAAGTGTGGCTAATGACCCGCAGCGTCAGGCGGCCGTGTTTCATAAAATGCTGCGTTTCACGGCTTTTATTTCTTTCCCTGCCATGTTCGGGCTCAGCCTCATTTCCAGAGAGTTCATTCTGATTGCCATCACGGACAAGTGGCTCGCTTCCGCACGGATCATGCAATTACTTTGTATATGGGGAGCCTTTATCCCGATCAATAATCTGTTCTCCTTATTGCTGGTCAGCCGCGGGCGGTCTTCCATCTTTATGTTCAACAGTATCGCACTGAGCGTGTTGCAGCTGATCACTGCCTGTATCAGTTATCCATACGGCATCACCACCATGATTTATCTGTTTGTCGCTATCAATATCGGGTGGCTGTTTGTCTGGTACTGCTTTGCCCGGAGAGAGATTCCGCTGACGCTGTTCAGCATACTGAAAGATATCGCTCCTTATTTTCTGCTGGCAGCTTCGCTGACAATCGCAGCCCATTACATAACGTCGGGCATCACTAATCTGTATTTGTCACTTACCATCAAAGTGTTTTTCGTGGCTTCTCTATATGCACTTGTTTTGTGGAAAATGCAATCAGTCATTTTCAAGGAATGTATTCAGTTCATTAAAAAGAAAAAGATATCATGACGACACCTACCAATTACATAGCGACCTGGTTCTACAAGGAATCCAAAGAAGATGCCAGTTTCTATCCGCAGGCAGGCAAACGGGGAGATTCCGCCCTCGTCCATTCCATTTATATGCAGATACAAGTGCCGTTCTTTACCACTTTCAGGCATTATCATCCGGATGACAAGTTGCTTTTCTTCAGCAATCTGGATCAGTTTCCCGATTATCTGGAACGATTATTCAAGGAGTTACGGATTGAGACTGTTACCCTGCCTTATCTCTGCATCCCTCCCAAAGGATGGTACGGGGCATGGAGAAATCAATTCTACCTGTATGATATCCTGCGCTATATGGAGAAAAGGATGCAAGCGGACGATACGTTGCTCATCTGCGATGCGGACTGTCTCTGTATGCGTCCGTTGGAGCAACTGTTCAGCGACACACGGAAATACGGTTCCGCCCTGTACGATGCATCCGACCGACCGGACCTCAGCGTGAACGGAATCACACTAAAGGAGATGACAGATATCTATAATGACTGTTACGTAGAAAAAGAGAAGAGAGAAAAAGAGAAGGAGGCAACGAAGAAAACAGAAGCGGAAAAGGAAGAAGCAGAGCAGCAAGATACGAAAAACGGAGTCACAAGAACAGAGCTTGTCCATTATTACGGGGGAGAATTTATCTCGCTGCGTGGTGATGTAGTAGCACGAATCAACGAAGCGTATCCTGCTTTATGGAATTATAATCTGGAACGTTTTGCCGCCAATCAGCCCAAACTGAACGAAGAAGCCCACTTCCTGAGCGTAGTGGCTACGAGGCTCAACATCCACAACAATATCGCCAATCAATACGTCAAACGCCTCTGGACCTACCCCAAATACAATACGGTAGAAAAAGGAGACGAGCAACTAGCGGTATGGCATCTTCCTTACGAGAAAAAAAGAGGATTGTATCTGCTGTACAAACACTTTGTGAACCACCCCACTTTCGATGACGAAGAGGCCTTCCGCAAGAAAGCCTCCGCCTACACCGGTGTGCCGACCGTTACTTTCGGGAAACGTATCCGCGATTTCATCACCATTCTTCTTCTAAAAATAAAAGACAAATGCATATACTGATACTTCCAATGTACTATCCTGAGAAGGACTCCTCCCCGCACCGGGGATATATGTTCTTCGAGCAGGCTATGCAACTGGCTAAATCAGGCTGCCGGACAGGACTTGCCTTCACGGAGCAAAGGCCTCTGAAGAACTTCACATGGAAACGGTTCCGCAAAGAGAGTCATTTTCAGATATCGGCAGAAGATAACGGCAGTTTCGTCACCATGCGCATGCACGCATGGAACCCGAAACTAAGCACCCGCGCGGGAGGAATCATCTGGTCTCTGCTGACCGTCTTGTTAGTACGGAAGTATATCCGCACTTACGGTCGCCCCGACCTGATTCATGCGCACTTCGGCACATGGGCAGGGTATGCCGCACGACTGGTTTATAAATGGTATAAGATTCCCTATGTCATCACAGAGCACGCCTCTTCCATCAACGGCAATCAGACGACACCGTCGCAGGCAGTGATACTAAAGAAGGCATACAGCGAGGCACGCAAGATCATCTGTGTCGGCACGAAACTGAAACGGAGCCTGTGCGCATACGTCAGTGACCCGGATAAAGTGACCGTCATACCGAACTTTGTAGATACGAACACCTTTGCATTCAGCCCTCACCGGACGGAGAAAGAGAAACATTTCACTTTCATCAGCATCGGAAACCTGAATAAGCGCAAAGGATTCTGGGATTTGCTGACTGCTTTTCACTGGGCATTCAAGGATATGCCGCACGTCTCTTTACTCATTGCCGGAGACGGGGAAGAAATGCAGTCACTCAAAGAGCAGATTCAGTCTCTCCACCTGGAAGAGCAGGTAAAACTGACCGGCCGCCTGTCACGGGAAGAATTGTCCGGGTTGCTGGCTACTTGCGATGCTTTTGTACTGGCCTCCTTTGCGGAGACATTCGGCATCGTATTCATCGAAGCAATGGCAACAGGCTTGCCCGCCATCGGCACCGTATGCGGAGGACCGGAGGACATCATCACTCCCGAAAGCGGCTTCCTCATCCGACCGGGAAATGTGGATGCGCTCGCCGCTAAGATGAAAACATTGTACGACACCTACGAGTCGTTCGACAAAGAGAAAATCCGCCAGTCCATCGTCAGCCGTTTCGACTTTCAGTTGGCGGGGCAGAAGTTACGGCAAGTTTATTCAGAAGCATTAGAAATGTCCAAGCCCCCAAAAGCATCGGAATCATGAAAGTTACAATCATAGATTGTTCAGTATCAGGCCATCGGGAAACGTATTATAAACAGTTTGCTCAGACATGGGCGGGCATGGGGCACGAAACGTCGCTCATCGCTCCCGACGGGAAAGGTGTACAGGAGACCGTTGCCTTTCAGCCTGTCTCAGCGCTTCCGCTGCTGCCGCTCCCTGCCGGAAAACCGTTGCAGAAAAAGCTGGTTGTACTGCGCAATGCAGTGATTCGGCTGCGAAATCTGTACAGGCTGCGCCGGAGTCTTCAACGGCTGAATCCCGATCTGGTCTTCTTTGCCTGCCTCGACGATATGCTGCCTACATTGGCTCCCCTATGGCTGTTCAATCTTCTGCTGCCCTATCAGTGGAGCGGCCTGCTGGTTCAGTCCGCCCTGCCGCCTTACCACCGAGGGATGCCCGACACCCGCCCTTTCCTGCGAAGCAAAAACTGCGTAGGAGTAGGCATACTGAACGAATATTCAGCGAAAGACCTGGAAACATTTCAGCGCCACATTCTGCTGTTTCCCGACTTTGCCGATCTTTCGGCTCCTGCCACAAACTACCCGTTGCTGCAGAAACTGAAGGAGAAAGCCAAAGGAAGGAAGGTGATATCCCTGCTCGGTTCCATCAATTTCCGCAAGGGGATAAAGTTACTGTTAGAGAGTATCCCTTTATTGCCAAAGGATGAATATTTCTTCCTCATTGCGGGGAAATCATCTCTCACCGCACAACAGGAAAACGACCTGCGGGCGTTCGGGGAGTCAAGGAATAACTGTCTGTTCTCATTGGAGAAGATTCCCGATGAAAGCTGTTTCAATGCCCTGATAGCGGAGAGCGACCTTATTTTTGCCGCATACAAGCAGTTCACCGGCAGCAGCAACCTCCTGACCAAAGCTGCCGCCTTCCGCAAACCGGTCATAGTCAGCCGCGGCCTCTGCATGGGCCGGAGGGTAGAGCAGTACGGAACAGGCCAAACCACCGGAGAAGACAACGCCGGAGAATGCAGTGCAGCTATCCGCTCGCTGTGTACCGAAACAAGGATGGACACTCAGGCCTTCGCCCGGTACGCCCACGAACACGAAGTGGAGAAACTAATCACATGTTTTAATCAAATCAGCAAGCATATACAATGAAAGTACTTTTTACATTCGGAGGAATCCCCCACTACCTGAATGCCATGCTCAACAGGCTACAGGCAAAAGGAGTAGAAATAACCGTTGTCAGCCCGAAGAAAGGAAATACGACCATCGGCAAAGGGGTGAAAATGGTAGAAGGAGGAACCTACAAGCATCTGACTACACCGGAGAAAAAGATGTTCTACGGAAAAAGCGCTTTCCCCGCCCTTCCCGAAATCATTGCGGAAGAAAAACCGGATATAGTGGTAGTAGGATGGCCCTACTTCCTGCAAGTATTCTTTCAGCCCGCACTGAGAAAGGCTATGAAGTCCTGCAACGCCAAGCTGGTGATTCGTGAAATCCCCTTCCAGACTCCTCCCTACGGAAAGATCAAGGAATATTTCAAAGCCAATCCGATGCACGACGAAGGTATGCGCCTGCTCAGCAAGGGTACCGGATTCTATCTGCGCCAATGGATAACGGCAAGGATACGGAAATACTGCTACGCCCAAGCCGCCGGAACGCTGAACTACTCGACAGCCGCCTACGACATCCTCCCCTCTTACGGAGTAAAGAAGGAGCAGATACACGTCACCTACAACTCGACCGATACGGAAGCACTTCTCAAAGAAAAAGAATCCGTACTGGCTTCCCCCTCCATCCTTCCCCCGTGCGACCGTCGCCTGCTGCACATCGGACGGCTCGTAAAATGGAAACGGGTAGATTTATTGATAGAGGCTTTCCGGAAGGTAGCCGCCGACTATCCGGAAGCGGAACTGGTGATCGTAGGAGACGGACCGGAACTGGACAACCTCAGACAACAAGCAAACGACCTGCAACTGGCAGACAGCATCCGCTTTATCGGAGCCGTCTATGACCCAAAGACACTGGGCGCCTATATGAACGAATCGAGTATCTATGTGCTTGCCGGCATGGGAGGGCTTTCGATCAATGACGCCATGACGTATGGCATGCCCGTCCTATGTGCCGTATGCGACAGTACGGAACGCGACCTGGTCATGGAAGGCAAGAACGGCTATTTCTTCAAAGACGGAGACGCCGATAGCCTGGCAGATAGAATCAGAGAGATGTTCGAATCTCCCGAAGGTTGCAAGGAGATGGGAAAAGAGTCGGAACGGATGATCCGGGAAAAGATCAATATGGAGACAGTCAGCGAACGCTACCTGAAGGCTTTCCAAGAGATTCTTCGTCTCACTCATCTTCGCGATTCCGGTAATTAGCCGGTGAAGTCCCCAAATGCATCTTTACGTACTTCCCGAAAAAGGACTGGTTGGGGAAGTTGAACTCTTCCGCTATTTCCTTGACGGACTTGTCCGAACGTTTCAGCCGGTACTTGATATGTTCTATCGTCGTTTCATTGATCAAGTCCAGCGGAGTCCTGCCACACGCTTGCTTGATGACTTTCGAAAAATGCTTCGGAGTGTAGCAGAGCGCATCCGCATAATAACTCACAGAACGGTGCATACCCTTGTCTTTCGATAATAGCTCCACGAATTTCCGCAGGGTATAATCCGCCTGTTTGATGCCTTCTTTCGGACTGTCCCCCTTGTCGGGAGCATCGATTTCCTTGTGAAGCTGTCCCAGCATCTCACAAAAGAGGGCGGAGAAGAGATGCTGCATCACTTCCCTGTGATAATAATGAGGTTCATCATTGATCTTCGCCACAATCAAATCCCGATAAAACCTGAAAACAGGTTCGTCCCCGCCTTCGCTGATAGACTTCACCGGATTGTTGTGAATATGGGCAGCGGTATTCCACGTTTTCTTCTCCATTTTAATAATGCGTTGCAAAAAACGGGTAGAGAATCCCGCCAGCCTTATCTTATATTTAGGACTCAGCATCGTACGACTGATCAGTGTATTGGGAAGACCGAGCAGCAAGTCGCCTGCCTGCAACTGATACGTCCGGTAGTTGATATCCAGCTGGATACACCCTTCTGCACAGACAGCAATAAGGAAACAGTTCAGCCGGACTGTATCATTACTATACGGAATCCCGTCCAGACTGTTGACTATCGCAAAGTCATCGTCTATATAATCAAGGATATGCTGACTCTTCTTAAAGTCTTCTATATCTACTGTCATAATGTTCTCTTTTTCCATAATCTCTCCTTTTTTACTTTTTGCAAAGTTGGTAAATAATAGGGAAAACAGAATGTCCCAAACTCCTTTATAATTGTTTGATATGTCGTTTATACGCAAATAGTTAGCCACAACAAATACAAATAACGGAAACAGGACATTCATAGAGAAAAATCGGTCACCATTGACTTGTTCTTTTCTCCTACTTTTGTTCTGATTTTAATAAAAGACAAAAAGAGTAAGTATGATTACAGTGAACAAAAAATGGATACGGCTGATAGGAATTGTCGGTTGTACAGTGTGGATGGCATCGTGCAAACAGGCACCGGATGCAGGAGTGAAATCTTCTTATGCAGTCATGCAGATAGAACCAACGGACAAAGAACTTTCTTCCTCCTATTCGGCGACCATACGCGGGCGACAGGATATTGACATATATCCGCAAGTGTCGGGAACAATCGAGAAACTCTGCGTGACCGAAGGTCAGAAAGTACGTCGGGGACAGTTGCTTTTCATCATCGACCAGGTACCTTACAGAGCCGCACTCAAAACCGCCACCGCCAATGTGGAAGCGGCCCGCGCCGCTACGAGCACCGCCGAACTGACTTACAAGAGCAACAAGGAACTGTATGCGCAGAAAGTCGTTTCAGAATTTAGCCTGAAGACTGCCGAAAACTCTTATCTCACCGCCAAGGCACAACTGGCACAGGCTGAAGCTCAGGAAATAAGCGCACGCAACAACCTCTCTTATACCGAAGTGAAAAGTCCCAGTGACGGAGTTGTAGGCGCATTGCCCTATCGTGCAGGCGCATTGGTAAGCGCCAACATTCCTTATCCGCTCACTACGGTCAGTGACAATTCGGATATGTACGTCTATTTCTCGATGACCGAAAACCAACTGCTCGCCCTTACCCGCCAGTACGGCGACATGGACGAAGCGTTAAAGAATATGCCGGAAGTGGAACTGATTCTGAACGACAACTCAGTCTATCAGAAGAAAGGTACCATCGAATCCATCAGTGGAGTGATCGACCGTCAGACAGGGACCGTAGTGGCACGCGTGGTGTTTCCCAACGAATCACGGCTGCTTCATAGCGGAGCATCGGGCACGGTAGTAGTGCCAAGCATCTACAAGAACTGCATCGCTATCCCCCAGACAGCCACCGTGCGGATGCAGGACAAGACGATTGTATATAAGGTAGTGGATGGCAAAGCAGTCTCCACCCTGATCACCGTAGCCGGAATCAACGACGGACGCGAATATGTAGTGCTGGACGGCCTGAAAGCCGGTGACGAAATTGTATCGGAAGGCGCCGGACTGGTGCGCGAAGGCACACAGGTTAAATAAGAAGGAGACTGATTATGAAAGGAAATATATTTATCAAACGGCCGGTGATGGCTATCTCCATCTCCGTGCTGATTCTCGCCATAGGGCTTATCTCGCTCTTCACCCTGCCGGTGGAGCAATATCCCGACATCGCGCCTCCCACGGTCTATGTATCCGCCAGCTATACGGGCGCCGATGCCGAAGCTGTGATGAACAGCGTCATCATGCCGCTGGAAGAGAGCATCAACGGGGTGGAAGACATGATGTATATCACGTCCAGCGCCTCCAATGCAGGTCTGGCTATCATACAGGTTTACTTCAAGCAAGGCACCGACCCCGACATGGCGGCTGTCAACGTACAGAACCGTGTAGCCAAAGCACAGGGACTGCTGCCCGCCGAAGTAACGAAAGTCGGCGTAAGCACGATGAAACGCCAGACCAGCTTCCTGCAAATCGGCGCGCTGGTCTGCACCGACGGTCGCTACGACCAGACCTTCCTTGCCAATTATCTGGACATCAACGTCATCCCGCAGATCAAGCGTATCGAGGGAGTAGGAGACGTCATGGAGCTGGGCGATACCTACAGTATGCGTATCTGGCTGAAACCGGAACGGATGGCACAATACGGGCTGGTGCCTTCGGACATCACCGGCGTGCTGGGCGAGCAGAACATAGAAGCCCCTACCGGCTCACTGGGCGAGAGTTCGCAGAACGTCTTCCAGTTCACGATGAAATATCGCGGAAGACTGAAGAGCGTGGAAGAGTTTCAGAACACCGTTGTCCGCTCGCGTGAAGATGGCTCGATACTCCGTCTGAAAGATGTGGCGGATGTGGAACTGGGCACTATGACTTATAGTTTCCGCAGTGAGATGGACAGCCAGCCTGCCGTGCTCTATATGATCTTCCAGACAGCGGGTTCCAATGCGACCGCTGTCAATAAAGAAATTACCGCCCAGATGGAGCGGATGGAGAAAAACCTTCCGGAAGGAACGGAGTTCGTCACCATGATGAGTTCGAACGACTTCCTCTTCGCTTCCATACACAACGTGGTGGAAACACTGATTATCGCCATCATTCTGGTCATCCTCGTGGTATACTTCTTCTTGCAGGACCTAAAGAGTACGCTCATCCCGTCCATCTCCATCATCGTGTCACTGGTAGGAACGTTTGCCTGTCTGGTAGCTGCGGGATTCAGTCTGAACATCCTGACCCTGTTTGCCCTGGTGCTTGCCATCGGTACGGTGGTGGATGATGCCATTGTAGTAGTAGAAGCGGTGCAGTCCAAGTTTGATGCCGGATACAAGTCGCCCTACCTTGCCACCAAAGATGCGATGGGCGACGTGACGATGGCTATCGTCTCCTGTACCTGTGTCTTCATGGCCGTATTTATCCCCGTCACCTTCATGGGAGGTACTTCGGACGTGTTCTATACCCAATTCGGTATCACGATGGCAACTGCCGTAGGTATCTCCATGATCTCGGCTCTGACCCTGTGTCCAGCCCTGTGCGCCATCATGATGCGTCCGTCGGACGGAACCAAGAGCGCCAAGAGTATCAACGGACGGGTACGCGCAGCTTACAACGCTTCGTTCAATGCCGTGCTGGGCAAGTATAAGAAAGGGGTGATGTACTTCATCCGCCATCGCTGGATGGTATGGACTTCACTGGCTGCTACCATCGTCCTGCTGGTTTATCTGATGAGCACGACCAAGACGGGACTCGTGCCGCAGGAAGACCAGGGTGTTATCATGGTGAATGTCAGTATCTCACCGGGAAGCACGCTCGAAGAGACAACGAAAGTAATGGACCGGCTGGAAAACATTCTGAAAGATACGCCCGAAATAGAACACTACGCCCGCGTAGCAGGATACGGTCTGATCTCCGGTCAGGGAACTTCTTACGGTACGATCATTGTCCGCCTGAAAGACTGGAGCGAACGAAAAGGAAAGGAACACGGTTCGGATGCCGTAGCTTCCCGCCTCAACGCACAATTCCAGTCCATCAAGGAAGCGCAGATATTCAGTTTCCAGCCCGCCATGATTCCGGGATACGGTATGGGTAACTCCCTCGAACTGAACCTTCAGGATATGACAGGCGGTGATCTTGCTACGTTCTATGACGCGTCCACACAGTTCCTCAATGCCTTGAACCAGCGCCCGGAAGTGGCTATGGCTTATACATCCTACGCCATCAACTTCCCGCAGCTCTCGGTAGAAGTGGATGCCGCCAAATGTAAGCGTGCAGGAATTTCGCCAAGCGCGGTACTCGATGCGGTAGGCAGTTATTGCGGTGGAGCATATATCTCCAACTACAACCAATACGGTAAGGTATATCGTGTAATGATGCAGGCATCGCCCGAATATCGTCTGGACGAGCAGGCATTGAACAATATGTTTGTGCGCAACGGTACGGAAATGGCTCCGGTGAGCCAGTTCGTTACACTGAAGCAGGTACTGGGACCGGAAACGACCAACCGTTTCAATCTCTACAGCACCATCACAGCCAATGTGAATCCTGCCGACGGTTACTCTTCGGGTGAAGTGCAGAAAGTAATTGAAGAAGTGGCCGCAGAATCGCTTCCGATAGGCTACGGATACGAATATGGCGGTATGGCACGCGAAGAAGCAAGCAGCGGTGGTGCGCAGACGGTTTTCATCTACGCCATCTGTATCTTCCTGATCTATCTGATTCTGGCTTGTCTCTACGAAAGTTTCCTCGTACCGTTTGCCGTTATCTTCTCCGTACCGTTCGGATTGATGGGCTCGTTCCTGTTCGCCAAGATACTCGGACTGGAGAATAACATCTATTTGCAGACGGGTGTGATCATGCTGATCGGCTTGCTGGCCAAGACGGCTATTCTGATTACGGAGTACGCCATCGAACGCCGCCGCAAAGGGATGGGCATCGTAGAATCGGCCTACTCTGCCGCACAAGTCCGCCTGCGTCCTATCCTGATGACGGTGCTGACAATGATCTTCGGTATGCTTCCGCTGATGTTCTCTTCCGGTGCGGGTGCTAATGGCAACAGTTCGCTGGGTACGGGTGTCGTAGGCGGTATGGCTGTCGGAACGGTGGCATTGCTCTTTGTCGTTCCGGTCTTCTACATCATCTTTGAGTACTTGCAGGAGAAAATCCGCAAACCGATGGAAGAAGAAGCAGATGTACAAGTGCTTTTAGAAAAAGAGAAAAGTGAAGCTGAACGTGAACGTTAATAAATAAAAGAAAGAATGAAGAAAAATATCATCCTGTTAGTTGCCATGAGTCTGACGCTGAGCGGTTGTGGCATCTATACCAAATACAAGCCCGCCACTTCCGTCCCCGACGATCTTTACGGCGGGGAAGTGGTGACGGAAGACACTGCCGGTCTGGGGAATATGGACTGGCGGGAACTCTTCACCGACCCTCATCTGCAGTCCCTCATCGAGACAGGGTTGCGGACCAATACCGACTACCAGTCCGCCCTGCTTCGCGTGGAAGAAGCTCAGGCAGCGCTGATGTCCGCCAAACTTGCTTTCCTGCCCGCCTTTGCGCTTTCCCCGCAGGGGACAGTGAGCAGCTTCGATACGAACAAAACTACGCAAGGTTACTCGCTGCCCGTGACCGCCAGTTGGGAACTGGACGTATTCGGCCGTATGCGCAACTCCAAGAAGCAGGCGAAAGCGCTGTATGCACAAAGTGAAGATTACCGTCAGGCAGTCCGCACGCAGCTGATAGCCGGTATAGCCAATACTTATTACACGCTGCTGATGCTGGACGAACAGCTCATCATCTCCCGACAGACGGAGGAGGCATGGAAAGAAACCGTAGCCTCTACCCGTTCCCTGATGAACGCCGGACTGGCGAACGAATCGGCTGTATCGCAGATGGAAGCGACTTATTATCAAGTGCAGGGTTCTGTGCTCGATTTGCAGCAGCAGATCAATCAGGTGGAGAACAGTCTTGCTTTATTATTGGCAGAGACACCCCGCAACTACGAACGCGGAACGTTGGCAGACCAACAGTTTCCTACGGACTTTGCCGTAGGAATCCCTGTCCGAATGCTTGCCGCCCGCCCCGATGTCCGCTCGGCCGAGCGGACGCTGGAAGCAGCGTTCTATGGCACCAATGCGGCACGTTCGGCTTTCTACCCTTCCATCACGTTGAGCGGAAGTGCCGGATGGACGAACTCCGTCGGGTCTATGATTCTCAATCCGGGCAAGTTCCTGGCATCGGCAGTAGGTTCGCTCACGCAGCCGCTCTTTAATAAAGGACAAGTGGTGGCTCAGTATCGCATCGCCCGTGCGAAGTACTTCTCTGCTGATGGAACATACGAATACAACCTATCTGGAAGTACTTACCGCCCGACAGTCATTGCTCAGCGCGCAACTATCACAGACGGCCAATCATTTTACCGAAATACAAAGTTTAATTAACCTATACCGTGCTTTAGGGGGAGGACAGGAATAAAGAATATCATACTTCCTCTGTTTTTTTGATCCTAATGAAGAAGGGCTGCCGGAGAAGTGATTCTCTGACAGCCCGTTTTTCGTTAGAGGGCATTCCCGATAAGAAGTGTTATTAATTTTTGTTTCGCCCGGTCCCGCCATCGGCGCCAACGAACGGCATGATTTGTTTCATGCTCTGAAACTAAAAGTTTCATGCCTTGAAACCAACAGTTTCACACCGAGAAACCAATGGTTTCAAGCAATGAAACTATTTTGAAGTTATCGAAGCGCAGCTATGATTCTTTCGCAAGCCTGTCCGTCACCATAAGGGTTATGCGTTTCGGACATCCGCTTATACATTTCTTTATCTTGCAGCAGGGCAGTGACATTACTGACAATTGCCTCCGCATCCGTGCCGACCAGCTTCACCGTACCCGCCTCAACAGCTTCCGGACGCTCGGTCGTATCCCGCATCACCAGCACGGGTTTGCCCAATGAAGGGGCTTCTTCCTGCACACCGCCGCTATCAGTCAGCAGCAGAGTAGAATGTTGCATGGCATAAATAAAAGGCAGATAATCCAAAGGAGAGATCAGGTAGACATTGCTCAGACCGGAAAGCAGTTCATACACTGGCTTCTGCACATTAGGATTCAGATGAACGGGATAGACAATGTCCATCTCCGGGTGAAGAGCCGCCAGTTCTTTGATCGCTTTGCAGATATGCAGGAAACCATCTCCGAAGTTCTCACGACGATGTCCGGTGACGAGGATATACTCACGATCACCTACCGTGTAGCCTTTCTCCTGAAGTTCCTTCGCCATCTTTTCTTTCACACCGGCGGCGGTGGAAATGATATCGACTGCCATCAGCAGGGCATCAATCACCGTATTTCCTGTAATAAAGATTTTCTTCGCGTCTATATTCTCTTGCAGCAGATTTGCCCTTGACTGTTCCGTCGGTGCAAAGTAGTAAGTACAGATACGGTCTGTCACCTGGCGGTTCATTTCTTCCGGCCAGGGAGACAACATATTATAGGTACGCAATCCGGCTTCCACGTGTCCCACAGGTATCTGCATATAAAATGCCGCAAGGGATGCTGCCATCGAGGTAGTCGTATCTCCATGCACCAATACGGTGTCGGGACGGAAGTCCTTCAGCACTTCGCGCAGTCCGAGCAGTACTTTAGCGGTAATGTCATACAAGTCCTGATTGGGAGCCATGATATTCAGGTCATATTCGGGAGTGATGCCGAACACCTCCAATACCTGATCCAACATCTGCCGGTGCTGTGCCGTAACGCAGACACGTGTCTCAAAATGTTCCGTATCTTTCTGGAGCGCCTTTACAAGCGGAGCCATCTTTATCGCTTCGGGACGGGTACCGAAAACGAGCAATATCTTTTTCATCTGCTTTATTTAATAGAGTCTATACAACCTCTTCGCAATTAAACTACATTTTATCGTCTCACGCCGCAGAAGTCCAGTTCTATCTTTCCTTCTTCTCTGGGCAATGCAAGGAAGACATCGTGACGAACCAGCCAGACGATAATATCCGCTTTCTCGTATGCTTCCCGATAATCTGTCAGATGGAAGCTCTTATGAGTGCTTATATTAGGCTCGATAATCAGCACGTCCGCTCTCGATTCGGAGATGATGCGGGAAGCGATATATTTGGCGGGAGATTCCCGTAAGTCATCGATATTCGGTTTGAAAGCCAGTCCCATGCAGGCAACGACCGGTTCGTGCTCGTTCTGTTCCACAAACTTCTGACAGGTTTCCAATACTTTGTTCGCACACCAGTCCGCTTTGTAATCGTTCGTTTCACGGGCACGCTTGATGAGCTGCGCCTGTTCCGGATAGTCGGATACGATGAACCAAGGGTCTACCGCAATGCAGTGACCGCCTACTCCGCAACCCGGTTGAAGGATATTCACACGCGGATGCTTGTTGGCAAGTTCGATCAGTTCCCATACATTGATTCCGGCTTTGTCGCAGATCATGGAGAGTTCGTTGGCAAAGGCGATCTGTGAGTCGCGGGAGGAGTTCTCCGTCAGTTTGCACATCTCTGCCGTGCGGGCATTGGTGCCGTGCAGTTTGCCTTGTACGAAAGCGGAATAAAACTCAATGGCTTTTTCGGTGGATGCCGGATCGATACCGCCTATCACGCGGTCGTTGTGCACCAGTTCGTATAATGTATTTCCCGGCAATACGCGTTCGGGACAATAAGCGATATGTATCTTCCCTTTCAGTTCGGGACGTTCTTTATAGATCACTTCCGCCATACGTTCGGTGGTATATACCGGAGAAGTGGATTCGATGACAAACAGGTTACCCTCCTGCAGATAAGGGATCACGGAACGGGTGGCCGCTTCCACATAGGTGATGTCCGCCCGATGGTTCTGCTTGAACGGGGTAGGCACTACGATAAAGAAAGCATCCGCCGCTTCCGGCTTGCATACAGCACGCAACTTTCCACTCTGCACTACGTCCCTGACTACCTGACCCAGTTCAGGTTCTACAATATGTATCTTTCCCTGGTTGATCGTTTCCACCACAGAAGGATTGACATCTACTCCTATGACTTCGAAACCGTGAGCGGCAGCAACGGCTGCCGTAGGAAGGCCGATATACCCTAATCCTAAAAACACAACCTTTTTCATGTTCAATATCTCCTTATTAATAAGTGTGGCAAAAGTACAAATAATATGTGACTTTGTACGGATTTTCACTGAAAACCACTACTTTTGTGCAAACATTTTGAAAGCATGAGGGTACTAATCATCAATACTTCCGAACGAATAGGTGGTGCGGCTGTCGCTGCCGGACGACTGATGGAATCGCTTAAGAACAACGGCATCAAGGCGAAAATGTTGGTACGTGACAAACAGACAGACCAAATCAGCGTCGTCGGCCTAAAGCGCAGTTGGCTGCACGTATGGAAATTCATGTGGGAACGCATCGTCATCTGGAAAGCCAACCGTTTCAAGAAGAATGATCTCTTCGCTGTAGATATCGCCAATACCGGTACGGACATCACTTCGCTTCCCGAATTTCAGCAGGCAGATGTCATCCATCTGCACTGGATCAACCAAGGGATGCTGTCACTCAACACCATCCGCAAGATTCTGACTTCCGGCAAACCTGTAGTATGGACCATGCACGATATGTGGCCCTGCACCGGCATCTGCCATTATGCACGCGAATGCAGAAACTACGAACAGGAATGCCACCACTGCCCTTACATCTACGGAGGAGGAGGCAAGAAGGACTTATCTACCCGAATCTTCCGGAAGAAGAAAGAAATTTATAGTCAGGCATCCATCACGTTTGTAGGCTGTAGCCGCTGGCTGGCGGAGAAAGCCAAAGTCAGCGGACTGCTCACCGGACAAACGGTTATCAGTATCCCGAACGCCATCAACACGAATCTTTTCAAGCCTCACAATAAGCAGGAAGCCCGCAGAAAATGCAGGCTGCCACAGGAAGGGAAGCTGATTCTTTTCGCTTCTGTCAAGATAACAGACAAGCGAAAGGGAATTGACTATCTGATTGAAGCCTGCAAACTGCTGGCAGAGAAACATCCGGAATGGAAAGACTCATTGGGCGTGGTTGTTTTCGGCAACCAGTCGCAGCAGTTGCAAGACCTGATTCCTTTCCGCGTCTATCCGCTTCCTTATATTAAGAATGAGCATGAGTTGGTGGATATATACAATGCCGTAGACCTCTTCGCTATCCCTTCTCTCGAAGAGAATCTGCCGAATATGGTGATGGAAGCGATGTCCTGCGGTGTGCCCTGCGTCGGTTTCAACACCGGAGGCATACCGGAAATGATCGATCATCTGCACAACGGATACGTAGCTCAGCGCAAGTCTTCCGAAGATCTGGCCAACGGCATCCATTGGGTACTGACGGAACCCGAATATGCGGAACTTTCCGCACAAGCCTGCCGCAAAGCCATAGGCAACTATTCGGAAAGTATCATAGCGAAGAAGTACACGGACGTTTACAACAAAATAACAGGGAAATATGCATAGTGTCCATCCTACTCCCAAGTTCTCGATTATCACGGTGACCTACAATGCCGAGAAAGTACTGGAAGATACCATCCAAAGTGTTATCTCGCAGACTTACCACCACGTAGAATACATCATTGTGGACGGAGCCTCCAAAGACGGTACTCTCTCTATCATCGACAGATACCGCTCACGGATAACTACCGTCGTCAGCGAACCGGACAAAGGATTGTACGATGCCATGAACAAGGCGATCTCCCTTGCCAGCGGCGACTATCTCTGTTTCCTGAATGCGGGCGACTGCTTTCACGAAGACGACACCTTGCAGCAAATGGTGCACAGCATTCATGGGAGTGTTCTCCCCGACGTCATCTACGGGGAAACTGCGATTGTTGACAAAGACAGGCACTTTCTGCATATGCGCCGCCTTTCCACGCCCAAAAAGCTGGACTGGAAGAGTTTCAAACAAGGAATGTTAGTCTGCCATCAGGCTTTCTTTGCCAGACATACGCTGATGGAACCTTATGACTTAAACTACCGGTACTCCGCTGATTTCGACTGGTGCATCCGCATCATGAAAAAGGCGCGTACCCTGCACAATACGCACCTGACAATCATCGACTATCTGGATGAAGGAATGACTACGCAGAACCGGAAGGCTTCTCTTAAAGAACGATTCCGCATTATGGCAAAACATTATGGATGGATAAGTACCGCAGCACATCACGCTTGGTTTGTACTGCGGTTGATTATCAAGCCGGGACAATAAACAGTGTATTTCAGACTGACTGACCCAGCCAGTCTGAAACTATAAAATATAGAATTATATCTAATTCACCTCATAAAGCATTACCTGATCCAGTATCACTCCCTCATCCAATGCCTTGATGACCAATTGATGTGATTTCCTGCCCAGAACGGGAAGTACGATTTTCCGGATTGCCTGATTACGAAGCACGTTCTCTTTCCATTCCTCGCTGCGCCCCTTCGTTTCGTACGCTATCACTTCAGGCTCGGCACCATCCAGAGAAACCGAGAAACGCAACTTATCGCCATGCACCGGATGATTGGGAAGTAACCGGATATCCACCTCTACCGAGTCCGTTTTCAGATTACCGAAAGAGAAAGTCAGCGCATCGCCTTTTCTTATCTCTGCGGCTTTGCCTTCATATCCCAAACCTTCGCAGACAATAGCGTTGCCCTTCTTTGCCTCCGCCCCATTCCATTGACAGGCTGCTTTACGGTCCGCTGTCATCGGAGCAGTAGCCGCATTTCTTTCCACACGGTTGAATACAGGGAGCTTGCGGGGTTTGAAGTCCATCATGCGATTCCATTTCCCATTCTCCAATGAGTTATAATGTTGAGTCAGTGCAGCAATGCTGTCGTAAGCGGCATCACTCTTTTCCCAGTCTTCCTTATCGTGGCGTGCCAATTGGGCGTATAACAGTTTGCGATTCATTTGTGTCGCAGCCTGTACGGGATATTTCACCAGTTCGAAGTAAGCGCTCTGTCTGTCGGCGGGTACTTTAGAAGCAGCTTTCTCTACTGTTTCCGAAAGTTCGCTGTAAGCATTCAGACGTTCGTTTATCTCTCTTTCGCTCCACGGTAAGTCTTTGACTACCCGATAGACCGGATTCTTTTCTTCCTCCCGTGTATTTCCCATAAATTCGGGTTTGCGGATATGTGCCAAGCGATAATGTTCCTGCATAACGGGGAGGATGGTCTTTGCACAGGAGGTTCCCAGTTCCCGTTCCAGCCAATGTTTCAGATGTGCGGTTACTCCTTCGGAAGATACCTTATCCAGATTCCATGCCATATCCATGAACAGTTCTATCTGATACTCGGCAGGTTTGATGTCTCCGACGTTCAGTATCCACATTTTCTGTATTCCCTGATCGTAAGCCTGCTTCATCTGTTGATAAATGAGCGATGGACTCATGGTGCTCAACCATAAATGATCGTGCGGGCGTCCCCAGTAGGAAACATGATAATAGACTCCGTTGCCGCCTTTACGGGCACGCTCTTCGGCAGTGGGGAAATGACGGATATAGCCGTAGTTATCATCACACCACATCAAGGTCACGTCTTCGGGCACTTGCAGTCCCGCATGATAAATATCGAGCACTTCCTTATAAGGAATAAAGACCTGCGGCACTTGTGTTACGTCTTTATTCACGTACTTTTCGAGCAAGCCGCGCTGGTCAACAAATACCCGGTTCAGGACGGCTTTCTGTTCTTCTACCGTCTTGGCTCCCTGCATCTTTCCATCGTGAACGCCACGCATACCCAGCGTGTAAAGTATCTCTTGTCCGGCAACTTCTTTCACACGATTTTCCCAAAACTGATAAACGGCCGGACTGTTATTCACGTAATCGTATGCTCCTTTTCCACGTATTTTCCATTCTCCGGCAGCATTGCACGCCATTGGTTCGCAGTGGGAAGCTCCCATAAAGATGCCATACTTTTTCGCTGCTTCCCGATTGCCCTTCGTCAGAAAGAAAGGCAAGGTACACTCATGCATAGCAGGCCAGTAGGTATTGGCCCGCAAACGAAGCAGCAACTCAAAAATACGTTCGTTGGTACGCGGCCCGATTTCTCCTTTCACATCCGACGGTTCGTAAGTCTTGTTACTCCAAGGCATCAGTCCCCAATCTTCATCATTAATAAAGATGCCCCGATACTCCACAGAAGGAGACTGCAACTCTCTAAACTTGCCCGAAAGACGAAATGTCTCTTTCTTCTCCGGAGTCACATCTGCCCACCATTCCCAAGGGGAAACGCCCAGCAGACGGGATATTTCAAGTATGCCGTAGGCTGTACCGTGACTGTCGCTGCCGGCTACTACTAGCTTTCCATCTTCTGAGACGGCGAGCATGAAAGCCTGCTTTTTGTTTTTTAATGCGGAAATATCGATGCCTGCCTGCTCAATCAGCTTGCTCTGTCCGATCGTTCCTACTATGATGTTTCCGGTGTTTGTGTCTATATGGGCAGTTGCCGACAATACAGTCTGAAGGTCACGGGACAACAAGTCCAGCGAAGTACGCACCACCGGTGCTTCCGAACCGCTGCAAGCTATCGCAACCGGCCGACCTGACTGCAAAACAAAATCTTTTTGTTTACCCTGAACGGACACGATCACTGCTACCCAAGCAAGGAAAGAAAATAAAATTCTATTTCTCATAAATATTACAGTTTTACAATATCAGTAATGGTCACAAAGCAATCGTCGCTGCCATAGATTCTCTTCGTTTTATCAGTCCATGTGGGGCTGATGCCCGTAACTTCAATCACCAGCGTATATTCCCCTTCAGCCAATTGGGGAGTCTTAAAACGCGTTGCATGATCATTCGCCTTACTATAGAAATCGACCAGTGAAGAATATATTTTCTCCCCTTTCTTATCAAGGATATTCATACGCGCATATCCGCTATGACAGTTCGTTTCGCCCATAACAGCCACACAAGAGCCAGTGAAAGGAATGCTCAGCGTACTTCCTTTTACATTGGAAGATATTCTTCCTTCCTCCACTTTCCAGTCAGCTTCTTTACTGAACGTTATCTTCTTTAAATCGACGGTTTTTCCTTTGCGCAGAGGATTTACGGGTTTCAACTTATCAACGTCCCAGGAAGGCCAGTATTCCGGAATAGAAAGCTTTGTTCCATCCACCTGCATAGGCATCCACACATAGGTGGCAGCCGAAGCCTGATGCGGATAAGACCAGCGATCGCCCATAAACATAGGAATCGTATCTTCGCCACACTTTAAAGGAAACACAAAAGTGGTCTGTGAATTATAGGTCAGGCTTCCTTCGGGAGCAAACAAACCTTGTCTGGTCCACGGGCCTTTGACGGAAGGGGCAGTAAAGTAGAAATTATCATTCTTCTCCCAACTGGTCAGATTGGAGAACAAGAAGAAATACGTGCCGTCCTTTTTAAACATTGCCGGAGACTCTCCGTGAGAACCACCTACTCCCGATACCACTTTTTCCTCTGCCGTACGGTAGTCCTTACTCAAACGATAGACAATTCCTCCGTGCAACAGCAGATATCCAGTACCGTCCGCGTCCTGATAAGTCCCCATATCCCAGCGGCGAATAGGCTTACCTTCATACAACAGAGGTCCGTGAAGTTTATATTCACCTGCTATAGTGCTACAGGTAGCATAACCGATATGGGGATCTTTATAGTTCATATCGTCTGCATGCATATACATCACATACTCGCCGGTAGAAGGGCATTTCATGACTTTCACACGCTCGCCTACACGATCAGGGCCAAGAATTCCGCTTGACTGCATCGGCAGTACAACACGTTCGAACTTCCAGTTCACCAAATCATCAGATGAATAACAACTGAAACCCGGAAATGCATTGCTCTTGTCCGACTTATATTCCCCGAAAAGATAATATCTGCCATTCTCTTCCACAATGCAGGCACCGTGGGCATTGACAATCTCTCCCCTGTCGTCAAACCAGGGAATTCCGTTATTTACTATTTTTTCGGTTTTCCGGGCCATGCCCGTTCCATAAGATACCCACAAAAAGGCAAACAATAACATCCAGTATTTCATGATATTCTTCTATAAATTCTTATAAAAAATATAAGGCACAATTAAATTACAAATTTACGATTAACTATCTATATTCCTATAGAGAATAGTACAACAAGCATGGAATATTGTACTATTCTTCTTCAAAACAACATCCCGCAAAGCAGCCACGCACTTTTCACCTCCGCCGTGCATATCATGCAGCATACTTCATCATTAAAAAGAATAAGAATATTTAATGCACAAAAATAGGGAGAAGAACGCAATGAGACGGGAGGTAAATCGGGCAGATATAGGGGGTAAATCGGGCAATAAGGTAAAAGATTATTGTGTTACAATAATTCGCAGTATGCAGAGTCAAATAAAAGAAAACTCTCTACGGTCTCTTCTGACGTATAGAAAACTTTTTACCCTTAATACTAAAATCGCAGTTGAGTTTATAATAAATAGTTGCATCGTTTATTATAAACGGTCTCCCCATTTATTATAAACTCCAATACACCTTTTAAGCACGTATTTCTTGATTTTATGCAACAAAAAAGGCTGCAAACCGTATAAAAAGTTGCAGCCTCAAGCTTATCACCGGTTCACATAGATGCTGATTTGCATATGATCCCCTTTGTGTTTTGTTATAATGTTACACTATTTTTTTCGGTTCGGTTAAGATGATTGATAAGGTGCATTTCGTTTCATTTTTTAATGGGTTGTTACTTTATTGCCTGTATGACTCCTGCAAATATACAACAAAAAAATGCCTTTGTCAAGTCCTGCGGATATTTGAATAATTAAAAAGCGACAGGCAGTGCAAGTAACTGATACATCAAAGTGCGTGCCATACGCTCCTGCCCTTTGGTGTCGGGATGCAAACGGTCATAGCCGGCATCATAGAAATAAATAAGCTGCTCTTCAACCATCGGATTCATACCTGTCACTGCATTAAAGTCTATGACAGGTATTCCCCATATATTTCCTGCCTCCTTAATAGCCTGCACATAAGCATCTATATATTCTCCGCAACCATTCTGATAGCTTTCATCCGGCTGGACATTCTTATCGCCGAAGTTAGCCAACGAACGATGCAAAGGAGTCAGCAGAACGATCTGCTTATCCGGGAAAAGTTTCTTCAGTTGAGTGATTCCTATATTAATACGACCTCTATAAGTGTCTTGAGTCATGACAGGCGTACGCTTTTTCCGCGTCACCATCTTCTTCATCTCACCGTGAGCAGACAGCACTTGCTCTTCTTGTTCCGTAAACCACTCACCGATAGGCACACTACTATTATAATCGTTTGTCCCCATAAAAACCAGGATAGCATCGACTTCTCCGCCATGTTCTTTCTTCAGCTTTTCCGCCTGACGGGGTACATCATCCCACTGCCTTCCACTAATGCCGTAAACAAAAGGAGTGATCCCCAGCCATTCTTTCAGAAAGTCCCAGTACTTCTTTATATTATCACCGTAGCAATTCGGGTCTGTGATGGAATCTCCGATGTATCCTACTTTCTTGCCTTGCCAGGGATGCTGAATACAACCTTGTTTATTTTCAGAAAAGTCATTTGTTACAGATACTTGCTCTTGTCCATACGCCAAACAAGAGGAGAGAAACAAAACTGTGCATATGATCAGAAACCTGTTTTTCATTGTTTTATTCTATTAATAATGAGGTACTCGTATTCAAGTATGGAAATGCAGCCTCAAAAATAGACAGTTTAAGCGAAAGTAGCAAGAATAAAAACAAGAAGATAAAGATAGTACCTTCTTCCCCCGTTTGCAGGGCAACTATAATCTTATTGCAGGACATATATAGCCAATGTGCAGGGTAACTATCTCCTGCACGTTGGACATATATGTCCTGCACGCTGGGCATATATGCCCTATAAATACTTCATATATCTAATACACAGACTTATTTTGTGTACATCTTCAATCGGATATATCCTTCCTTCGACTGATTTTTCAATGCAATCCCGATACGTGTATATGCCGGAGAGTTCACTTCAATCGTTTCGGAAGTAAACGCCACTTTACCGGATGCCTCAATAGCTACAATCATCTGTTCGGAATCAGTAGCCAGCAGAAGATGTGTATCGTCCAGGATTTTCCAGTCGGCTCGTGTCGTTATGGCTGTTTCGAATCGGATCGGTGTTTTCGCTGTAAATTCATCGCCGACCGTAAAGCTGCCTTTGCCCTGACGGTCGTAAACGAAAGTACGAATGAGCTTATCCAAATTGGGGGTGGAATAAGCAGAGGTATAGTTAATACTGAATACATCTTTTTCGTTCGTAAATTCTTTCTGTAGCACAACACCTTTCGCTTTCCCGCCCGAGGACTGTGTTCGTCCGTCTACTACAGGAACCGGATGGCCGAATGATCCTTTTATCTTATATTTCTGAGGAGCGTCTCCGTTAAAATAATCTCCGGGATAGGAGTTCGGACCGCCCTGATCGCCAACCATCGTTTCACTTCCCAAAGCTACGGCATAAGAACCGACATCATTGTGGTTATGATTCTCCGCATTGGTTCCGCCCTTAGCGGATATGGCCAGACGACAGGAAGTTCCACCGGCAGGACGAGCAATCAAAATACCTGCCTGCTCATAATAAGCGCGCAAAGCATCCGACTCTTCCTGCAATACCTGACGGATTCCGTCTGTCATTCCAACCTTTGCAACCCGGCTTGTGAAAAGTTCGAGAAGGTGAAGGGACAAGTTGTTTCCTTTGGGTAAAACAGGCTGTTCTTCTGCAGAAGTAATACCCAGCGCCCGGTCGCAGTAACTGAGAATAAACTTGTCCGGTGACAAACCGATGCGACAATCCGAATAGGCGGGGCACACTCCTTCATTCATCTGTATCTTCTTCCCATACCGGGCGATACGGACAAACTTGGGAGTCTGAAAGAAGTCGATCTTTCCCTGCGTTGCCCGGTATACTTCTTCACGCAACAGAATGTAGGCACAGAAACCATAATTATAATAACCTACACCTTCACTACAGTAGCCGTCGTCAGCGTACCCCTTCATTCCATACACGTTATACTTTTCGGCTGCCGCAACAAAGTAAGCACGTTCCTCCTTATCGGGCAACAAGGCAAGAGCCGCACCGGTAACACCCGCCAGACACACAGAGTTCCAGTTATTGGTAGCGGTGAACCACCAAAATGGTTTTGTCTCTTCCAGACAACGGTAGACCGGACGGAAAACCTTCTCACGGAAAGCACACTGCACCCGTGCCCTTACCTCCGGCGACAGACGATCGTCCAGCATGGTAACACACTGAGCAATACCGTTTCCGGCAGTAGCAACCACCAAGTCTACATAATAATCCGTTCCTTTATAATTCTTCAGACCGCGGTCGTGGGCAGGAATAGACCAAGGCTTCTGACTGCAAAGAGCCACCAGAGCTTTTTCGATGGCAGGGACATAACGCCTCTTATTTTCAAGGCATTCAGCCAAAGTCAGCCTGTACAGATATTGATAACGGGCATTCATCATATTCTCTCCAGGCAAACGAACATTCGTCTTATTCAGATGCAAGTACAATGAATCGACAAAAGGGGGCATCCCCTGCTTTAACAAAGCAGGAGCTTCCTTTTCCAGAAGTTGTTTAGCGTCGTCACTCTCTTTTATCTTATTCCAGAAAGTTCGGTCTTTATAAGACCTTCCTATCCCCTGCGGTCGATCGGGAAGCATAGCTGCAATTTCCTGAATACGGTTCTGCGGGATAGTAGCATTCTGTTTCGGAGCGTCTTCTGCCATACGATACATTTCCGTTCCGGCAAGCAGGAAAGCACCCGGTCCGTATACTTCTGTCATATTGCGGGTCACTTTCTTTGGGTCGGCACCGATAGGTTGTACATATCCTAGTTTACCGTCTTCTTCTACCGCAGAAAGCAGTGCTTTCCATCCTTTCTCTACTACAGGCAGGAACTTTTCTTTTGGTAAAAGTCCCTCGTTCAGTCCATAGGCAAGGGCATATACGAAGAAACCGCTACAGCTTGTTTCGGGTGATGGATAAGCGTCCGGATCGAGCAGACTTGCACGCCAGAACCCGTCGCTGCTCTGTAAATTAGCGATGCGGTAACAGAGTTTCTGAAACAGTTCCTGATAGAACGGACGATATTTGCTCTTGACAGGCAGTTCACGTAGCATTTCTACCAGTCCGCCAAGCACCCAGCCATTGCCCCGTCCCCAAAAGACTTTGGCACCATTACTCTCTTTCATATCAAAATAACGGTGGTCACGGTAGAAGAGATTTTCTTCTTTATCGAACAGGAACTCGTAAGTCGCTTTGTACTCTTTATCCATAAAGCGAATGAATTTCTTATCACCAGTGATATTATAGAGTTTCAGATAAACGGGGGGGGCCATGAAAAGAGCATCACACCAAGTCCAGTGTTCTAATGTCGTGGCATCTCCGTAAGTCAACTGAAACGAACCCGAAGGAGGATTGGCAACCACCCACTCCGTACGCGCCAGAGTAGGAACAATCATGTCCTTTTGCTTGTACTTTTCGTACAGATACAGATAGGTTTGAGCAATACAAATATCATCTGCATGATACATCCGTTTATCTACCTGCCAATAGTTACGACTTCCCAGGCGGGTCAGCCATTTATAATAGAAGTCATCCTGATCGTCCCTCCCGGCGATCTCTGCCCAATAAGCAAGTCCCAGGAAAAAGGTGGCATTCACCCAGTTGAGATCACCATAAACAGCTCTGTTGTAATGACCGATCTGCCAATCGGCTACCCTACGCATCGATTGCTTCACTTCGAGTTTAGTAAACGATTGTGCATGTGTCGTGCATAAATAAGCTATGCTTAGAAAAAGAATCAAAAGTAATTTCTTCATAATATATTTTTTAATTTATATACTTTGGATGCACCGGCATAGATACCGGTATTTCTAAAATCACATAAAACAGTCTTTCGCTCGCTGGATATTTCAGGAATCAGCAATTCAACTTTAATACAGGATTGTGTCTGCCCAGGGTCAGCAATATGCAGTTCGGCATTACCACAGTGTCCATCCTTAATCATCAATGCACAGGCTTTATCCACACTTACAGAAAGCTCTCCGCTACGGAATGTACCCTCTTTATAAAATACCATTTGCCATATTCCCAATTTCGTATGCCTCACTATCTGCATAGAATCCGTATTCGCCAGAATTTCGACGGGACTCTTCCTGTAGTGATTCATCTTGCGGGCAGAATGAATCCCAGGCACCACGATATAGGCATAGGTAGCATTCCGGGGATTACAACCATGATTAAATCCCAAAGTAAAGACCTCTTGCTGCTGCTCATTTTTAGATTCAGTATGATTAATGCTGTACCACGATCCCGTCTGTATCTTCTTGCTCAAAAAGAGATTTCCGCCGGCGGGAAAGACATAACCAATTCCATTGTGCAATACCCATTCGGGAGAATCATAGACGAAATCTCCTTCTTTCACCATCGACTGCTTCTTACTTTGTGACAATATGACCTCCTTTTTCGAAAGCAAACATTGATTGATAGTAGTACATACCGGTACACCGGCTGTCGAATTAACCCCCGCTCCCAAACAAATGATTTCATCATCGAAAAAGAACCAGGACTTTTTAGCTGCGGTATTTATATCAGCATAGGTATCAAGATATGAATAAACAGATACGCCATAAAGACTATCAGAGACTCCTCCTGCAAATACGGAAGTTCCCTTCGTTTGCCAATCAATTACAGTTCGTGGAATGGTATCCAGTTGAGGAGCAGTCACTCCAGGAATACGATTCCAGTTCCATACCGGAAAGATGCGGGCGTACTCGTCCCCTTCGGTCACGATGTTTGTACATCCGTCGGACATAAAATAGGTTTTCAGATTTTCACCATTCCCATATTCGCATCGCATGGTACGATTGGAAACCATACGAACGTCAAATGTATAGTGGGGACGGACATGAAGAGCATAGTCTCCTCTGAAATAATGAGTGTGTAACGGCTTTATTCCATAGTTGGCGGACTTCTTGCCTTCCAATCTGGCTATAATCGCATTGTATTCATCAATATGTGCCGGGTCGAGCTCCAGCATTCGTTTGGCAAACAAGGCGGCATGACTCTTTTGGGTAGCATTATTACGGCTCACTCCTCTTCCCAATACATCGAAAAGCATGTATTGTCCACGTATAACCTGATAATAAGTGCCGCACATAAAATGCCTCAGAAATTGTATTCTCTCATCATCCAATGCATATTTCGTTCCTTTAGTATATAGAGCTACCTGTGTTACTCCTTTCAGTATTTCGTCTCCATAACCACCGATATAAAGCTGCACGCCATGCTGAAAATAGCTGTTGTCATGCTGAAATCCTTCTTTCACAGTATATGATAGAGGACTATAAACATTCTCAACAGCCGTTTTCAAGTCAACATCATTCTTCTGAAGGCAAGCTCTATAAATCCAATGTAAAGCAATATCCGTCCGGTTGGCTCCAGTCCATCTGGCAGGATGTCCGCCGTCCTTCCGCATACGTTGCAAGACCTTTGTCTCCAATACTTCCGGAATCTGCCTTTTACCAACACGCATCTGAATAAGCAGAATACCGAGTTTCTGCGGCTCAGCAATCTGATTATACCACCAGTTATTACAATGTGGATTACGATGCTGCCAATACTCCAAGCCCTTTACTATCTTATGATACAAATCTTCATTCTGATAATAGGAATTCTTTGGATGAGTATAAGCAAATACAAAGTCATACAACCGATCCACATGAATAAGTGGCATCCAGTTAGTACGATCCCGGCGGGCATAATCTATATCTATAAAACATCCTTGGACGTCATCATACAGCTCCAGAGCTTTATCAATATTCGGATTTTCTGCAACCCCATCCCGAATCTTCTTCATTAGAATATCAAAATCATCATTCTGCAAGCCAGACGTACAAATAGAGGGGCAAGGT
>ENA-UEQX01000320-UEQX01000320.1-human-gut-metagenome-genome-assembly--contig:-NODE-320-length-32175-cov-9.706898_pt1 | contig 32175 bp, 30 predicted proteins | sample MGYA00242952_ERZ507952 | MGnify/ENA primary metagenome ERZ507952 (study PRJEB26167, sample SAMN06115425) | human gut metagenome | host: Homo sapiens | place: China:Sichuan | collected 2015-04-07... | reverse complement strand
CAACAAATCGGAATTTTGTGGAGGCACATCAATGGAAACAATTTACGAAAAGTATATGGCACTTCCCATAGATAAGGGATCTTTATGTTTAGAATATGGAGATATTGCAGACCCGTATTTTTGCTATCCCGTCAACGCAAATCCAATCGGATTTGAAGGATGTATTCTGTATTGCTTTTTGCCGGAATATGGAGAAATGGTATTTGCCTGCAATCCAGAAAGTTGTGTAGACCAAAATGTATATCCATTAGCGGCAAATTTTGAAGATTTTATCCGTTTAATCTTGGCTTGTGGTACTGCTAACCCATTGGAGCAAATCGTTTGGATGGATAAAAATAAATTTGAAGAACACATGGCAAACGAAGAAAAAATACTGACCGATGAGCAGAGGACAGCGGTACAACAGCTACAGCGGGCATTAAGTTTGTTACCAATAGAAAATCCGTTTGAATATGTCAAATCCATTCAAAAAGATTTTGATGGTAGTAAAATACAATACAGTGATGAATACTATGAAGTTACCGGCATAGAGAACCCTAAAGGAACTAACACCCAAGATAAGCATTTAGTTGAATTTGAACCTGTCGTTTTTGAATTTAACCGCAAACAAGATAGCGACTAATAACTTCCAGTTTGGCGAACTGATAAAATCCCTTTAGGAACTAAAGGGCGCACTTCTATACTCTCTATCGAGAGTAGTGCGTCCTGCGGAGCTTCATTCCCGGTCAGCAGAAGAAAACTGCCTGACCGAGAATGTTGCGTCACTTCGTTCCGTCAAGGTGGCTACACCCCCTTGCGCCGCTAAAGCGGCTATCCCCTGTGGACTTGCCGTCCGCAAACGGTTTTGACAAACCGTTTGCCGCCAGCAAGTTTGAAGATTAGACATAAACAAATCCTCCGCATGGTCTAAGCCATACGGAGGATTAACTGTTTTACGGACACCCGTCTATCAGCGGGGAGCTTTACTGTTACACGCGGTTCAGCGCAATATCATTGATGACCTCACCGGCGCAGATCAGACCGGCAACGGCGGGGACGTAGGCGTTGCTGCCGGGGACCTGGCGGTTCAGGTTCGCCAGGCAGACCTTGTCATCGTCAATCAGGTCCAGCGTGCCGATGTCTGTCAACCTTGCAAAGTGTAAAAACCTGCAGCATTTCAGCCCGCGTATTTTGTCACCCCCAAGTCTTGGATAAACGCGCACACTGTGGTACAATATGTAAGAAAGAGCAAACTCCCCATAACCAAAGGACGTCACCATGAAACAAGGCAATTTGAATATACGCTGCACCGAAGATTACGCGGTGCTGTACTGGGATAAACCCGCCGCCGCGCCCAGCGGGGCGGAATACACGGTCTCCCTGAACGGCGAGGCCATTGGCCGCACAGACCGCACCCATTTTACGATAGAGGGGCTGAGCTACGGCAGTGCCTTCCGGGTGGACGTGGTCAGCGGCAGCTACTGCATCGGCTCGGCCACGCTGCAGTTCGGCAGGGAAAAGCGCCGCATCGACATTACCGCCGCGCCCTACTTCTGCAAGGGCGACGGCCATATCCTGAACACCGACAATTTACAGCGGGCCATCAACGACTGCGGCGCGGACGATATTCTGTACGTGCCGGCGGGCGATTTCCTGACCGGCGCACTGCGGCTGCACAGCGATCTGGAAATTTATCTGGCCAAGGGCGCGGTCCTGCAGGGCACAACGAACATTCACGACTATTCGCCCCGCATTCCCAGCCGGTTTGAGGGCACCGAGATGCGCTGCTACTCAAGCCTTTTGAACGCGGGCGACATGAACCACAAGACCGGCCCGAACTGCCGCAATATCATCATCCGCGGCAGGGGCACGATCTGCGGCGGCGGGCAGGAGCTGGCCCGCAAGATCATTGAGGACGAGCGTGCCCGTATCAAGAGCTTTCTGGACGACAACCGGGAGCTCGTCGAAAGCTGCGAGAACAGCGACACGATCCCGGGCCGCGTCCGCCCGCGGCTTATCAATTTAAGCAACTGTGAGAACGTCTGGATCAGCGGTATCACGCTGAAAAACGGCCCGTCCTGGAACGTCCACATGATCTACTGCGACGACATCCAGACCGACCACTGCACCTTTGTGTCCGAGGGCGTCTGGAACGGCGACGGCTGGGACCCGGATTCCTCGACGAACTGCACGCTGTTTGCGTCGGAGTTCTCCACGGGGGACGACGCTGTCGCCATCAAGAGCGGCAAGAACCCCGAGGGCAACGAAATCAACCGTCCCTGCGCGCATATCCGGGTGTTTGACTGCCGCAGCGACTGCGGCCACGGCATCTGCATCGGCAGCGAGATGAGCGGCGGCGTGGAGGACGTGCAGATCTGGGACTGCGATCTGGCGAACTCGCTGTCCGGCATCGAGATCAAGGCCACGCCCAAGCGCGGCGGCTATGTGCGCGGCGTGACCGTGCGGGACTGCATCACGCCCCGCGTCATGCTGCACAGCGTACCGTACAATGACGACGGTGTGCCCGCCGGTGCCCCGCCGAAGCTCGAGCACTGCTTCTTTGAGCGGCTGACCCTGACCGCCGAGGTGCTGGACCATGACCGCAGCCGACACGATGCCGCCCCGATCGAGATCGCGGGCTTTGACAAGCCGGGCTATGAGGTCGAGGACATTGTCTTTAAGGATATTACCATCACCAAGCCGTCCGTCGCCCTGCCGCTGGGGCTGTGCAGGGGTGTGACGCTGAGCAATCTTGCGTGTGTGAAGGAATAAGCCTAAAGCCTCCCTTTGACAAGGGAGGCCCTTCTCCCCACTTTATGAACAAATCTTAAAACTTCTTTACACCCTCTTGCACCGCTGTGCAGGAGGGTGTATTATTATCATGCTTTAATAATTAACATAAGCCAACTATTAACAGGAGGTGTTCACCAATGGGCACTGAAGCCCCTTATCTGAGCGGGATGTTCCGCTTTGTGGCGCGGCTGCACACACTGTCCAAGCGCGGGATGCGCATGGCACTGGCCGGGCAGCCCAAATGCCGCTATGGCATGCTGCAAAGTCTGTACAATCTCATTGAGCAGCACGGCCGCGACGGCGCGATCTATGTCTCGGACATTGCGCGGCAGATGCACCAGCCTATGCCGGCGATTTCCCGCGGGCTGCGCCAGATGGAGCAGGACGGCCACATCGTCCGCGAGACAGACCCCAAGGACCGCCGCAAGACGCTGGTGCGCATCACCCCGGCAGGGGAGCGCGCCCGCAAAGCCAATGAGCAGGCCATGAACGACTACTTTGCCCGCGTCATGGCGCGGCTGACCCCGGAGCAGCTGGCGCAGGCCAACGCCGTAAAGGACGCTCTGCTCGCCGCCATCGAGGCCGAGAACGCCGCTATGAAAACCGATTTGAAAGGAGAACCCCCGCATGACGAAATTTTTTAAGCAGCTGGGGCGGCACTGGGCGGCCTGCCTGGCCGTCGTTGCGCTGCTCATCGTGCAGGCATACTGCGATTTAAGCCTGCCCGACTACACAAGCAAAATTGTGGACACCGGCATCCAGCAGGGCGGCATCGAAAGCCCCGTGCCCGACACCATCCGCAGCACAACGCTGCAGGCGCTCGAGCTGCTCATGTCCGAGGACGCCGCCGCACTGGCGGACGAAGCCTACTCCGACACCGACGCGGACGGTGTGCGCACACTGAACCCGGACGTGGACACCGCCGCGCTGGAAAATGCGTTCACAACGCCGGACGTTGTGCTGTACATGGCCGCGGCAAAGAATGCCGCCACTGCCGCCGGTACCACCGACACCGTGGTCCCCACGGCCTATGACCTCGATGCCGTCGCCACGCAGCTGGCCGCCGCGTCCCAGGCCCCCGGCGCACGGGAAATGCTGCAGAGCCAGCTGACGGACGGTCTCGCCCAGCTGGACGAGACCGTCGCCGACAGCCTGTCCAGCCAGGCCATGCTGCTCGTCGCGCTGGAATATGACGCTCAGGGCATTGCCCATGACGTGCAAATGTCCTATCTGCTGCGCACGGGCGGTCAGATGCTGGCTTTAACGCTGCTCATGGTCGCCGTGGCCGTCGCCGTAGGCTTTATTGCGTCCCGCGTCTCCGCCGCCATTGGCCGTGACCTGCGCCGCGACGTGTTCAGGACCGTCGTCGGCTACTCCAACGCCGAAATCGAAAAATTTTCCACTGCTTCGCTGATTACCCGCACCACGAACGACATCCAGCAGGTGCAGTTCGTCTGCGTGATCCTGCTGCGCATGGTAGCCTACGCGCCCATTTTGGGCATTGGCGGCATTATGCACGTTGCCAGCGGCAACACGGGGCTGGAATGGATCATCTTTGTGGCCGTGGCCGCACTGCTGGCGCTCATCACCGTTTTGATGAACGTAGCCATGCCGAAATTCAAGCAGATGCAAGTCCTGGTGGACCGGCTGAACCTTGTCAGCCGCGAAATCCTGACCGGCATTATGCCCATCCGCGCGTTCAGCCGCGAGGAATTTGAGGAAAAGCGCTTTGACAGGGCCAACACCGACCTGATGAAGACCCAGCTGTTCACCAACCGCACGATGGTCGCCATGATGCCGTTTATGACGCTCATCATGAACGGCACGAGCCTGCTCATCGTCTGGTTCGGCGGCAAGGCGATGGATCTGGGCAGCATGCAGGTGGGTGAGATGATCGCGTTCATCACCTACACGATGCAGATCGTCATGTCGTTCCTCATGCTCTCGATGGTCGCCGTCATGCTGCCCCGTGCCGGTGTGGCTGCGGACCGCATTGACGAGGTCATCAAGACCCCCTCGACCATCCATGACCCCGCTGCGCCCAAGGCACTGCCCGCGGACGGCACCCACGGCGTTGTGGCGTTCCATGACGTCAGCTTCCGCTATCCCGGCTCCGACGAGGACGCGCTCGAGCACATCAGCTTCACGGCCAGACCCGGCGAGACAACGGCCATCATCGGCTCCACGGGCTGCGGCAAATCTACGCTGCTCAACCTGATCCCGCGCTTCTACGATGTGACCGAGGGCAGCGTGACGATTGACGGCGTTGACGTGCGCGACATGACCCAGGCACAGCTGCACGACGAGCTGGGCTATGTACCGCAGAAGGGCGTGCTGTTCAGCGGCACGATCACATCCAACCTGAAGTTCGGCGGCGACCACATCACCGACGCCGACGCAGAGCAGGCCGCCGAGATCGCCCAGGCCACGGAGTTCATCTCCGCTAAGCCCGAGGGCTTCGACAGCCCGATTGCCCAGGGCGGCAGCAACGTCTCCGGCGGGCAGAAGCAGCGCCTTTCGATTGCCCGCGCCATTGCCAAGCACCCGCAGATCTATCTGTTTGACGACAGCTTCTCGGCGCTGGACTACAAGACCGACGTGGCGCTGCGCCGTGCGCTGAAGGCTAAAACCGACAACGCCACGGTCATTATTGTGGCGCAGCGCATCTCCACCGTGCTGCACGCGAACCAGATCCTGGTGCTGGATGAGGGCCGCATCGTCGGCAAGGGCACCCATGCCCAGCTGATGGAAAGCTGCCCCGCGTATCAGGAAATTGCGCGCAGCCAGCTGAGCCAGAAGGAACTGAATTTGCAGAAGGAGGGTGAGTGATATGCCAAGACCCGGACGCATGACGACGGAGCGCGCCAGGGACTTCAAGGGCGCGCTGCGCCAGCTGCTGGCCGCCATGAGCAAGTATAAGCTGTCGCTGGTCGTCGTTATTGTTTTTGCTGTTCTGTCAACCATTTTCAACATTGCAGGGCCGAAGATCCTGGCCAAGGCCACCACGGCGCTGGCCACCGGCTGGATTGCCAAGCTGCGCGGCGTGGGCGGCATCGACTTTGCCTACATCGGCAAGGTGCTGCTGTTCCTGCTGGGCATGTACCTGCTGTCCGCGGCGTTCAGCTTCATTCAGGGCTGGCTCATGTCCGGCCTGTCGCAGAAGGTCTGCTACGACTTCCGCGACCAGATCAGCAAAAAGATCAACCGCCTGCCGCTGGCCTACTTTGAAAAGCGCACCGTCGGCGAGGTGCTGTCCCGCATTACAAACGACGTGGATACGCTGGGCCAGAGCCTGAACCAGAGCGTGACCCAGCTGATCACCAGCGTTGCGACGATGGTCGGCGTGCTCATCATGATGCTGTCCATCAGCCCTAAAATGACGCTGATCGCCCTGCTGATCCTGCCGGTCTCGCTGGCGCTGGTGCTGGTGGTCGTCAAGTTCAGCCAGAAGTATTTCAAGGCGCAGCAGGCGACACTGGGCGTTGTCAACGGTCAGGTCGAGGAGGTCTACTCCGGCCACAACGTCATCAAGGCGTTCAACCGCGAGGCCGCCGTGCTGGACGACTTCAACGACGCGAACGATAAGCTGTACGAATCCGCGTGGAAATCGCAGTTTTTGTCCGGCCTGATGCAGCCCATCATGAACTTTGTGGGCAACCTGGGCTATGTGGCCGTCGCCATCGTCGGCAGCATTTTTGCCGCAGCGGGCGCCATCACCATCGGCGACATTCAGGCGTTCATCCAGTACGTCAAGAACTTCACCCAGCCCATCCAGCAGCTGGCGCAGGTGTCCAACATGCTGCAAAGCATGACCGCCGCCGCCGAGCGCGTCTTTGAATTTTTGAACGAGCCCGAGGAGGACCAGCAGGCAGACCCCGCCCGCCGCGCCGACCCCGCCTGCATCGACGGTCAGGTCACGTTTGACCATGTAAAGTTCGGCTACACGCCGGAAAAGACCGTCATCCACAATTTCAGCTGCAATGTCAAGCCCGGCCAGAAGGTCGCCATCGTCGGCCCCACCGGCGCGGGCAAGACCACAATGGTCAAGCTGCTCATGCGGTTCTACGATGTGGATTCCGGCGAAATTTTGCTGAACGGCCACAACGTCAGGGACTTTGACCGCAGCGACCTGCGCGAGGGCTTCGGCATGGTGCTGCAGGATACCTGGCTGTTCAAGGGCACGATCATGGAGAACATCCGCTATGGCCGTCTGGATGCCACGGACGAGGAGGTCATTGCCGCCGCGAAGGCTGCAAACGCCGACCACTTTATCCGCACGCTGCCCGGCGGCTACCAGATGGAGCTGAACGAGGACGCCTCCAACGTCAGCCAAGGCCAGAAGCAGCTTTTGACGATTGCCCGCACGATTTTGGCGGACAACCGCATCCTGATCCTCGATGAGGCGACATCGAGCGTTGACACCCGCACCGAGCAGCGCATCCAGACGGCTATGGACCGCCTGATGCAGGGCCGCACGAGCTTCGTCATCGCGCACCGCCTTTCCACCATCCGCGATGCCGATTTGATCCTGGTCATGCGCGAGGGCGACATTGTCGAGCAGGGCACCCACGACGAGCTGATCGAAGCCGGCGGGTTCTACGCCGATTTGTACAACAGTCAGTTTGAGGATGTGACGGCTTGACAAATTGACGCAGGTTGGTTCTAATGTAAAAAATGCCTAAAGGCTTCCCCCTCGGGGGAAGCTGTCCGCGAAGCGGACTGATGAGGGCAAAGCTCCCGCAGCCACCCATTTACGAGTAGCATCCGCAGGGGCGCCCTCATCCGGCCCTGCGGGCCACCTTCCCCCGCGGGGGAAGGCTTTTCTTTTATTGACACCCCTGCTATAATAGTAACCAAAGGGGGCATTACCTGTGGATTATGCAAAACTTACGGCGCAGGCGCGGCAGGCTGCGGAAGAACTGCTGCAGGCTGCGCATCTTGAGACCGGGGACATTTTTGTGGTCGGCTGCTCCAGCAGCGAGATCATGGGCGGGCGCATCGGCAAGGATTCCAGCATGGAGGCTGCCGCTGCCGTGCTGGCGGGCGTGCTGCCGCCATTGCAGGAGCAGGGCGTCTATCTGGCCGCCCAGTGCTGTGAGCATCTGAACCGTTCTATCGTCATTGAGCGCGAGGCCGCGAAGGCCAACGGCTATCAGATCGTCTCGGCCATTCCGCAGCCCCACGCGGGCGGCAGCTGGGCCACGAACTGCTGGCAGCGCTTTAACGACCCCGTCCTTGTGGAGGAGGTCAGGGCCGCCGCGGGCATGGACATCGGCGGTACGCTGATCGGTATGCACCTGCGCCGCGTGGCTGTGCCGGTGCGCTTGTCGATGGACCACATCGGGCAGGCGATTCTGCTCTGTGCCCGCACCCGTCCGCCGTTCATCGGCGGTTCCCGCGCCGTTTACAGTCAGGAGGAAGTGCGATGATTCCCGAAGCCCAGAAGCAGCAGATGGCCGAGGCCGTCGCGAAGATCCGTGAGACGATGGCCGCTGCCGCCAAGGCCGCAGGCCGCGACCCGGCAGAGGTGCGCCTTTGCGCCGCCTGCAAGACCCGCACGGTGGAGGAGGTGCGCTACAGCGCCGACCTGCCCATTGACCTGTTCGGTGAAAACCATGTGCAGGAGCTGGTCGAAAAGACCGACGCGAACGCCTACAACGGCAAGCCCGGGCACTTCATCGGGCATTTACAGACGAACAAGGTCAACAAGGTCGTAGGCCGCGCCGCGCTGATCCAGAGCGTGGACAGCACGCGCCTTTTGGATAAAATCGATGCCGCCGCGGCCCGTCTGGGGCTGGTGCAGGACATTCTCGTCGAGATCAACATCGGCGAGGAGGCCAGCAAGAGCGGCGTGGACGCCGACAGCCTGTTCCCGCTTTTGGAGGCTGCCGCCGCCAGGGAGCACATCCGTCTGCGCGGCCTGATGGCGATCCCGCCCGCCGACGCCGACGACACCGAGACCCGCCGCTTTTTTGCACAGATGCGGGAGCTTTTGGCCAGAGCCGACGCCCGGCACTATGACCGGGCACAGATGGACATTCTGTCCATGGGCATGAGCCACGACTACGCCGCCGCCATCGCCGAGGGCGCGACCATCGTCCGCGTCGGCACCGCGATTTACGGCGCACGGGATTACAGCAAAAAGGCATAATTTCAGGCTTCCCCCGCAGGGGAAGCTGTCCGCGAAGCGGACTGATGAGGGCAAAGCTTCCGCGGCCACCCGTTCACGGGATTTCGCCGCAGACTCGCCCCTCATCCGGCCCTTCGGGCCACCTTCCCCCGCGGGGGAAGGCTTTTTTATTTTCTCCCCCTGTATTCCCGCGGCGTCATCCCGTACCGCTTTTTGAACAGACGGTTGAAGTAGGACAAATTCTCAAACCCGCATTGCTCCGCAATCGCCAGCACGGTGTCGCTGCCGCTGCGCAGGGCATCGGCGGCGGCGTTCAGGCGTTGCTCGTTCAGGTATTCGGTAAAGCCCTGGCCGGTCATTTTCTTGAACCAGCGCATAAAATGGCTGGGGCTGCATCCGCAGGCCTCCGCTGCGTCTGTCACATGCAGCGCCCCCGCGTAGCCCTCATTCACAAGCTGCACCACGGTTTTCAGCCGCCGGGTGTCGGGGGTATCGGCAGGGGGCAGGTCTCCGGTGCGGCCCACCAGCGCCGCCAGAAACAGCAGCAGCTCGCCCTTTATACAGAGTTCATATCCCACGTCTTTGATCTTGTTGAATTCCTCCGCCGCGTGCAGGCACCGCACCGCCCAGTTGTAGCCCCAGTCTTCCGGGCCAAGGCGCATGGGCAGAGCCAGACGTCCGCTCTGCAGCGGCAGCAGGTACTTCTCGGCACAGATGTCACCGGTGCCGCCCAGCAGCTCCAGCTCAAAGATGATGTTTTCATATTCCATTGCCTCACCGGGCAGCTGGCGCAGGGCGTGCAGCACGCCGGGGGCAAACACGTAAATGTCGCCCGCCTGTGCCGTGTAGGTCGTCAGCCCGGCCTGCACGATGCCGCGCCCTTTTTTGACAAAGACCAGCTCCATGCTGTCCTGCCAGTGCAGCGCCACCTGCGGGAAGTCCTTCGGGATCGTACATGGGTAGATATTGAACGGGAACCACGCGGCCCCGTGTTGCTTTGCTTCGCGTAAACGCTCTTGTTTCGCCATATTTTCACCTCGCATGATAGTATTGTACCATAAGTTGCGGGTATTTTGCAAGTCAGACGCACGTTTTGTGTGGTATAACCAAGTTGTACCCAAGAAGCCCATACACGAATGGAGGGAACCCCTTATGAATATGACTGCTGCGATGGAAGCCAGAACCAACAAGCCCCTGACCGCCTGCACGGATCAGGAAATCTATCTGGCCCTGCTGGACATCGTCCGCAAACAGAGCGCCGCCCGCGTCCGTCCCGTCACGGGCCGCAAGCTCTACTATATCAGCGCCGAGTTTCTGATCGGCAAGCTGCTGTCCAACAACCTTATCAATTTAGGGCTGTACGACGACACCCGCGCTGCGCTGGCCGCTGCGGGGAAAAACCTGTCCGATATTGAGGAGGTTGAGCCGGAGCCAAGCCTTGGCAACGGCGGGCTGGGCCGTCTGGCCGCCTGTTTCCTTGACTCCCTCGCCACGTTGAACCTGCCCGGCGACGGTGTCGGCCTGCGGTATCACTTCGGCCTGTTCCACCAGTCCTTCAAGGACGGCATCCAGAATGAGCTGCCCGACCCGTGGCTGACCGCCCACTCCTGGGCGGAAAAAACGGATACGGTCTATCCCGTCGAACTGGCCGGCAAGACCTACAACGCCCGTCTGTACAAGCTGGCCGTCACGGGCTACGAGGGCCGCACGAACACGCTGAATCTGTTCGATCTCGACACCATTGATGAGAGCATCGTCCACGACGGCATCACGTTCGACAAGACCGACATCGACAAAAACCTGACGCTTTTCCTGTATCCCGATGACTCCGACGAGGCCGGACGCCGTCTGCGCGTCTACCAGCAGTACCTGATGGTTTCCGCCGGGGCCCAGTTGATTCTGGCCGAGTGCGCCGCCCGCGGCTGTGATTACCACGATCTGGCCGACTACGCCGCCATCCAGATCAACGACACCCACCCCAGCATGGTTATCCCCGAGCTGATCCGCCTGCTGGGGGAGAAGGGCATCGACTTTGACGAGGCCGTCGAGATCGTCACAAAGACCTGTGCCTACACGAACCACACCATTCTGGCCGAGGCGCTCGAAAAGTGGCCCCGCGCCTATCTGGACGCCGTCGTGCCGCAGCTCATGCCCATCATTGAAAAGCTCGACACGCTGGCCCGCACCCGCACCACCGACGAGAGTCTGGCCATCATCGACGGGGACGACCGCGTTCACATGGCCCACATGGACATCCACTTCACCCACTCGACGAACGGCGTTGCCTATCTGCACACCGAGATCCTGAAAAACAGCGAGCTGCACGGCTTTTACCAGCTCTACCCCGAAAAATTCAACAATAAGACCAACGGCATCACCTTCCGCCGCTGGCTGCTGGAGTGCGACCCGGCACTGACCGCCGAGATCGAAAAGCTCATCGGTTCCGGCTTCCGCAAGGACGCCGCCGAGCTTGAAAAACTGCTGCCCTACACGGAAAATGTCGATATTTTGCAGCAGTTCTCCGCCGTCAAGGCGCAGAACAAGCGCGCACTGGCCGACTGGCTGTACCGCACGCAGAACATCACCGTTGACCCGGATGCAATGTTCGACATCCAGTCCAAGCGTCTGCATGAGTACAAGCGCCAGCAGCTGAACCTGCTCTACCTGATCCACCAGTATCATGAGATCAAGGCCGGGCATCTGCCCGCCACACCGCTGGTCAGCATCTTCGGTGCCAAGGCCGCCCCGGCGTACACGATTGCCAAGGACATCATCCACGCCCTGCTGACCCTGTCTAAGGTCATTGCGGCGGATCCGGTCGTGTCGAAGTATCTGCAGGTTGTCTTTGTGGAAAACTACAACGTCACCGCCGCTGAGAAGCTCATCCCCGCCTGCGACCTGTCGGAGCAGATCTCGCTGGCCTCCAAAGAGGCGTCCGGCACCGGCAACATGAAGTTCATGCTCAACGGTGCGCTGACGCTGGGCACGATGGACGGTGCGAACGTCGAGATCTGTCAGCAGGTCGGCGATGAGAACATCTATATCTTCGGCCAGACGTCCGACCAGGTCATCCACCGCTATGAGATGGGCGACTATCAGGCCAGCCAGTGGGTGGAGGGCGACCCCAACATCCGCCGCGCCGTCGATTTCCTCGTCGGGCCGGAGATGCTGGCCGCCGGGCATGAGGAAAACCTGCGCCGCCTGCACGACGAGCTGGTCTGGAAGGACTGGTTCCAGACGCTGCCCGACTTCAACGCCTATGTGGTGCGCAAGGGTCAGGCCCTGAGCGACTACGCCTGCGACCCGCTGGGCTGGCGCAAGAAGTGCGTCATCAACATTGCCAAGGCCGGCCTGTTCAGCAGTGACCGCACGATTGCCGAGTACAACAAGGACATCTGGCATCTGGGCGAGTAATCCACCTCTATAAGCAACCGCATCCCCTGTCCGCACGGGCAGGGGATTTTTGCTTGTGTATGGCTTCTTTACATGGGATGCCGGATGCAGAGGTTTCCGCTGGGCGTTGAAACGTTTCCCTTGCAAACTGTCGCTCTACCTGCTACAATAAATGCAGACTATTTGTAAGGAGCGATCACCCATGAACTGGCATCAGGCCTGTGAGCTGCCCTATTACCACGGCAGCGACCTCGGCGCAAATCCAACGGCGGAGGAAACCACCTTCAAGCTGTGGGCTCCCACTGCCTGCGGGGTCGTGGTCTGCCTGTATGCCACCGGCACCGACGCCGAGCCGGGCGCGAAAGAGCTGGGCGTACACGAAATGCGCCGCGGCGATGGCGGCGTCTGGGCCATTGTGCTGCCCGGCAACCTGCACGGGACGTATTACATCTACCGCATCTACTTCCCGGATGGCCGCGTGCATGAGGTCGTGGACCCCTACGCCCGCAGCGCCGGGGCCAACGGCACCCGCGGCATGGTGGTGGACCTGACACAGGCCGCCCCCGACGGCTGGGAGCAGGACCGGCGCCCCGACATCCCGGCCCACGCCCGCAGCGTGTGGGAGGTGCATGTAGCGGACTTTTCCGCTGACGGGCACAGCGGTGTAAAACCGGAGTGGCGCGGCAAGTTCATGGGCTTCACGCCCGATGACACCACGCTGGACAACGACGGCGAACACCCGACCTGCCTGAATTATCTGAAAAATCTGGGCATCAGCCATGTGCAATTACAGCCCATCTGCGACTACGCCACGGTGGACGAGTCCCGCCCCGACGGCGGCTACAACTGGGGCTACGACCCGCAGAACTACAACGTGCCCGAGGGCAGCTTTGCCACCGACCCGTTCCACGGCGAGGTGCGCGTCAAGGAGTGCCGCGCCATGGTCGCCGCGCTGCACCGCGCGGGGCTGGGCGTCGTGATGGACGTCGTCTACAACCACACCTACCACGGCGAGAGCAATCTGGAGCGCACTGTGCCCGGCTACTGGAACCGCCGCTGGCCCAACGGCATGATGACCAACGGCTCCGGCTGCGGCTGTGACCTGGCCAGCGAGCGCCCGATGGTGCGCAAATACGTGGTCGAGTCAGTGCTGTACTGGGCCACAGCCTACCACATCGACGGTTTCCGCTTTGACCTGATGGCGCTGGAAGACGTGGACACGATGAACGCCATCCGCGCCGCGCTGGACAGTCTGCCCGGCGGCGAGAGCATTTTACTGTACGGCGAGCCCTGGATGGGCGGCGGCACGAACCTTGAAGGCGGCGCACGCCCCGCCGACAAGCGCGCCCTCGACGCACTGCATGAACGCATCGGATTTTTCTGCGATGACACGCGGGACTGCATCAAGGGCAACGTCTTTGACGCGGCCAACGCGGGCTATGTCAACGGCGCACCGCAGCATGGCTACGATGTGCTGCACTCGATCAGCGCGTGGCGCAGCGGCGCACACGGCTTCCGGCCCAAGTGCGCCGGGCAGGTCGTGCAGTACGTCTCTGCCCACGACAACTACACGCTCTGGGACAAGCTGGCCGCCGTGGGCCGCCGCGGCGATTACGACTGCCCCGACGCCGATTTGCTGGCACAGAACCGCATGACGGCAGGCATCTACCTGACCTGCCAGGGTCTGCCCTTTATGCAGGCGGGCGAGGAGTGGGGCCGCACCAAGCACGGCGACCACAACAGCTACAAGGGGCCGCTGGCCACGAACCGGCTGGACTGGACCCGCGCCCACCGCCCGGAGTTTGCCGCGCTGACGGCGTTTTACCGCGGCATGCTGGCCATCCGCCGCGCCTATCCGCGGCTGAGCGGCGCGGCAGGGGAGCCGGAGCCGTTTATTCTGGCGCTGCCGGGCTGGCTCATCGGCTTTGTGCCGGAGAACGACGGCACGGCCACGGCGGGTCAGCTGGCCGTCTACTACAACCCCGAGCGCACCCGCCAGTGGGCCAGCCTGCCCGCCGGTACCTGGCGCAAAGTAAGCGACGGCGTCCACGCCGGTGTGACACCCTTCGGCCCCTGCTTCCGGGATGCGTTGGAGCTGGCCCCGACGAGCGTGACGGTGCTGGTGGCGGAGTAAAAGTATAATCACGTTTCATGGGAGAGGGAGAGCCTCTCCCTTTTTGTTTGTCACCCCTTTTTATTGTGGCCTTGTAGGGAGGGGTCTTGACCCCTCCGCGGGGCGTCGAGGACGCCGCCCCCTACAGTGTGGCAACCCGTAAACTTTCCTGCTGCCGCAAGCGTCCGCGGCGGCCAGAGGGCTGGCCGCCCTACAAACTCCCGGCAACGGCGTTTGTAGGGGAGGGATTTATCCCTCCCGGAAAGCACACGTCCGCCTTACACCTCCGGGCCGGGCATGCCCGGCCCCTACAGCCTTGTCATTTTCTTCTTGTCATTTTGTTCACAAAAACTTTGTTTGACAGACTGTCCAATTTCCATGTATAATAGATTTATACGTTATACGATTTGTAGAATAGCCCGCCGCTGCTACAAAGTGTTTACCACACACGGACAAGAAAGGGAAAGGGAGGCCGTCACCATGAGCGACTACGCAGCCATTGAAAAGGAAGCCCGCATTTTTACCGAGGAATGTGTCACCAACAACCGCATTGATCCCACGCTGTTTGCCCAATACGACATCAAGCGCGGTCTGCGCGACAAAAACGGCAAGGGCGTGCTGGCGGGCATCACGAACATTTCCCGCATCGACGCCTTTGAGGAGCGCGACGGCCAGAAGGTTCCCTGCGAGGGCAAGCTCTGGTACCGCGGCTACAACGTCTATGACCTGATCCGCGGTCTGCGCGGCAAGCGCTATGCGTTTGAGGGCGCGGCCTATCTGCTGCTGCTCGGCGATCTGCCGAACAAAGAGCAGCTCGAGAGTTTCACCGCCTGCCTTGCCAAATGCCGCGACCTGCCGACAAACTTTGTGCGCGACGTCATCATGAAGGCCCCCAGTCACGACCTGATGAACTCGCTGACCCGCAGCGTTCTGACGCTGGCCAGCTACGATGACGACATCGGCAAGACCGACCTGCAGACCCAGCTGGAACAGTGCATCAAGCTCATCAGCGTTTTCCCGATGCTGGCGGTCTACGGCTACCACGCCTACAATTACTATGAGTGCGGCGGCAGCATGTACATCCACCGACCCGACCCGAGCCTGTCCACGGCAGAAAACCTGCTTAAGATGCTGCGCCCCGACCAGAAGTACACCGACCTCGAGGCCCACGTGCTGGACATTGCCCTGCTGCTGCACATGGAGCACGGCGGCGGCAACAACTCGACCTTCACGACCCGCGTCGTCACCTCGTCCGGGTCGGACACCTACTCCGTCATCGCGGCGGCGCTTTCCAGCCTGAAGGGCCCCAAGCACGGCGGCGCGAACATCAAGGTCATGCAGATGATGGACGACATACGCGCCCACGTCACCGACCCGCTGGACGAGGAGGCCATGGCTGATTATCTGGGCCGCATTGTGGACCGCCAGGCGTTCGACCAGAAGGGCCTGATCTACGGCATGGGCCATGCGGTCTACTCGCTGAGCGACCCGCGCGCGGTGGTGTTCAAGAGCTTTGTCCACCAGCTGGCCGACGCCAAGGGCCGCAGCCGCGACTTTGAGTATTACAACACGATCGAGCGGCTGGCCCCGCAGGTCATTGCCGAGAAGCGCCATATTTATAAGGGTGTCTCGACGAACGTGGACTTCTACTCCGGCTTTGTGTATGACATGCTGGGCATCCCGGTGGAGCTGTACACCCCGATCTTTGCGGTTGCGCGTATCGTCGGCTGGTCCGCCCACCGCATGGAGGAGCTTGTCAACGTGGACAAGATCATCCGCCCGGCCTACCAGAGCATCATGCAAACCAGGGAGTACGTGCCGCTGGAGGAGAGATAAAAGAGAAAAAAGAGAGAAGAATATTCGCACAGGGCGAAGGTTCTTCTCTCTTTTTATTGCCTGCTTTAAAGCCTCCCTTGAGGGGAGGTGGCCGCGGGCCGGATGGATGGGTGGGAGCTGCTGTCTAAATCGTCAGCCTGCCGCCCACCCCTCACCGCCTGCGGGCGGAGCTCCCCTCCCGGGGAGCTTTTTAAGAAAATCCGTCCAAAACCACCTTCAGTTCTGCCCAGATGTTCTCCTGCGAGGCACTGTAACAAAGGCTATCCGTATAGGGACGGCAATAGACTTGGTACAAAATGCCGTCCTGCGCAAAGTAGGCTCTGGACTGGATGTAGGGCCTCGAGTTCGGGTTGCTGGTACAGTGGGGGATCAGCGCGGTGTTGCCGTTGGCCATGGGGTAGCTTTCACATTGCCACGTCAACCCGGCACTTTTTTGCCAATACAAATCCGTTGCCATCTCCTTGGGCGCATCCCCAAGATAGGCAACTGCCATGATTTCTACATTGTAGCCATCCAAAAGCACACCCGTGCGCAGGTAGAGCTTGTCCGGTGTATCGCCGCGCCCGATGGGGATAAATCCGGCGGGATATTCCTGAAATTTCGGCGTATAGGGCATACCATCGTCATATTCATCCGGGATGTCGATCATGCCGGACGGATACATGGCAATCGACGGGAAAGTGCTTGTATCTCCCTCATCCAGCAGCGTGTTCTGCGCCAGCGGCAGACCAGTCGCGGCGGTCATTTCCACCCAGCTGTCGTACCCGCGTGCAGCCCGGGCGTACCAATCGGCGTAGTCCGCGTCGGTGGGGTGCAACTGGCCGTTTATGTTGGCGTTCATCGGCAGCCAGCCATCGTCTGACATCTCCCCATTATGGTTTGCCACCATTCCCGCCAGCAAATCCTCATCCAGCGCAAAATACTGCCGCTCATACGTGATGGCGTATCCGGTGTTGGCCTCCGGCGCAAAGGACGGGCGCGGGTTTTCGCGCAGGTTCGTGAACTCTGCCGTGCCTGCCAGCACTCCGGCGGCAATCAGCAGCGGCGCGGCCAGGCAGATTGCCAGCTTCCAGCGCGGGTGCCGTGCGGGGGGCGCGTCGGGCAGGTGCTCGGCCACGGCGGGCCATAGGTCAACGCCTGCCGGGTGCAGGCCGCCGGTCAGCTTTTCGTGCAAATACGCTTCTTCGCGGTCATACTTCATAGTGCTCCCCCTCCTTCAATCGCTGCGCCAGCTGCTTTTTGGCGCGGTGGTAGCGTGTGCGCAGATAGGCGGCGGGCCGTCCGTGAATGCGCGCCAGTGCGGCGTAATCCAGCCCGTCCAGCACACGCTCTAAGATCAGGGCCCGATCCAGCGGGGCCAGCGTGTTCAGCGCCGCGCGCAGCTCTTCGCTGATGCCGGGGTCCTGCTCCAACGGCTCCGGGGTGGGGTAGGCCGCCGCGCGTTTGATTGCCCGCAGCATGTCCAGCGAGGTGCGGTAGGCGATGCGGTAGAGCCACGCGCGCTCGTTGTCGGTGCCGTCATGGCGCAGCGTGTGGCGCTGCTGCCACGCCTTGATGAAGGTTTTCTGTACAGCATCCTGTGCGTCGGCCTCGCACCCCAGCAGGCCAGTGCAGTACCGCAGCAGTGCAGCGGTATGGGCATGTACGAGCTTTTCTAAATCCTGTTCGTTTTGCATCGGCTCGCCTCCTTTCACCCTTATAACGCCGACGGGAGCAGGAATGTGTCACAAATCAAGCATTTTCTTGGCCCCCTCTGGCGCAAGCGCCACCTCCCCCGTATCGGGGGAGTCTGTCTCGCAGAGGGAGGCAAGAAAAAAGAGCCCCGCGGGGCTCTTTTTTTACATCAATGTGCTAAGACGGCATTTTTTATTTTCTTGTACACCGCATTTGCTGCCAGCGGCAGAACCAGGCCCGCGGCGGTGTAGGCAAGCCACCAGGCACCGCCCGTAAAGTAAATCGGGAATGCGGCCAGAAGATACGGCTCTCCGCCTGTGGCCAGCAGGCCAAGCCAGGTCACGAGCTTGAAGCTCAAAAAGTGTAAAATCACAATCGGCATCGTCGCACGGCCCAGATAGGCCAGCGCCGCCCGGACACAGGGCAGGGGAGCGGTCAGGCACGCGGCCTCCCGCACCAGCACCCAGCCCGCCAGGCTGGCAGCCAGCAGGAAAATTGGGCTGCTGTATCCATTGCCCGCCAGACCCACAGAGCCGAGCTGCCCCAGAATCAGCAGCACCGCAAAGGCCGCTGCGGCAAAAATGCCACGCTGGTACGTCGGTATGCTTTCCCGCGTCGTGTGCCGCAGGACCGTGCCCAGGTAGAACAGGCAGTAGCAGCTGGCCGCAATGCCCAACCCCCACACATTCCATCCGGCCAGCCTGCAGCGCCAGCCCACCCACAGCAGCACGCCGGAAAAAAGTCCCTGCGGCAGCAGCGTATCGATACCATGCAGCAGCCTTTGCAGAATAAATTCCACCAAAGCGTACAGAATAGATACTTGAAACAGTGCTTGGATGAACCACATCGCGCCGCCCAGCTGGGTGCCGCCGTCAAACACGCACCAGTGCACGGTGCGGCCAATCACATCCTTCACCGTCACGGGCGTTGTGACGGCATTGCCGGGAACCTGCAAAATGCGCTCATCACTCGTCAAAATATTCAGCTTTAAAAACAGGTTGTTCAGCACGGTAAAGGCGGTGTTTGCCAGCACAAAGGGCAGCCAGAGCGTGACGGCTTTGCGCTTGATAAAGTACACCGGCCCGCCGCGCAGGCTGAAAAGCCAGCCGCTCAGCATAAAAAACAGGGCCATGTGGAACAGGTAGATGAAGTCCGTCCCGGGAAAGCCCGAATGCCCCAGCACCATAAGCACAATGCCGATGCCGCGCATACTATCTATTACAGGGTCACGCTGTTTTGCCATAAATCAGAACCTCACTGCGCGTTTTTGGCGCGGCATTTCGGGCAGATGTAGCGGATCGTCAGCGTGTAACCGCGTACCTCGGTACCGATGGCGGACTCAATGTCGCGGATCAGCCCCACCACCGGCAGGTCGGCTAGGCCGCCGCAGCTGTCACACAGCAGGTGGCCGTGGGGGGTCGGGTTGGCGTCGTAGCGGTCCGGGCCGTCGGGCATTTCCAGATGACCGATCTCACCGTCCAGCTCCATCAATTTCAGGTTGCGGTACACAGTGCCGCGCGCAATGTGCGGCATGGCCTGCCGCGCATGGCTGAAAATTTCGTCAGCGGTCAGATGCTCCGGGCATTTTTCACGCATGATACCCAAAATCAGGGCGCGTTGGCGGGTCATGGGCAGACCTCCTTTTCTGTTTTAAGAATATATCTTATTCAGATAGTACACTAAAATGTATGCTTTGTCAACCGTCTGTGCAAGATCACTAAGATTCCATTCCGAAATTTTACTTGACAGGGGCTGTTTGTATGCTATAATAAAGTCATATTAAGACTCATTCCTATTTAAACGGAGGTATTCATTATGGAACTCAGAGGCAGCAAGACCGAGAAAAACCTGTGGGAGGCTTTCGCAGGTGAGAGCCAGGCCCGGAACAAATACACCTATTTCGCGTCCAAGGCCAAGAAGGAGGGCTATGAGCAGATCAGCGCCATCTTCACCGAGACCGCCAACAACGAGAAGGAGCACGCCAAGATCTGGTTCAAGCTGTTGATGGAAAACGGCGAGATCCCCGACACGCTGACCTGCCTGAAGATGGCCGCCGCGGGCGAGAACGAGGAGCACACCTCGATGTACCCGCGCATGGCCGCCGAGGCGAAGGCGGAGGGCTTTACCCAGATCGCCGCGCTGTTCACGATGATCGCCGCGATTGAGAAGGACCACGAGGAGCGCTACAAAGCGCTGGCCGCCAACATTGAGGCGGGCAAGGTCTACGCCCGCGAGACCGAGCAGGTCTGGCAGTGCCGCAACTGCGGGTTCGTCTATATCGGTCAGCACGCGCCGGTCAAGTGCCCGGTGTGCGCACATCCGCAGAGCTATTTTGAGCTGAAGAGCAGCAACTATTAATTTGTAAAGAAGCGGCAGCCGCAGAGCTTCCGGGCGCATTTCCTATACGCCCCTACGTGTAGGGATCGATGCTTGGCATTACCCCTGGAGCTTTGCGGCTGCCGCTGTGTTATGTGCAAATGCCCGCTTCTGGCTGGTTCGTAGGGGAGGGTCTTGACCCTCCCGCGGGGCTTTGCGCCGCCGCCAGTGTCCCGGGAGACACTGCCCCCATTGGCTATTGCTGTAGGGCGGGGCTCTCTCACCCCGCCGCGGCGGCCTGGGGGCAGGCCGCCCTACGATTTTCATGGAAGATGTGCGCTGGCTCACGGGGCGTCGGAAACGCCGCCCCCTACAGCTGCAATTTTTTCTCAAATTTTTGCTTGACAACCGCTCTATATCATGTTATATTGTTAGCGTTAGTTAAGGCTAACCGCAGCAAGTATCCGACCTTCGGAACAACCATAGCCCGCCCGGTGCGGTTCTCTCCCCGTGCCGGGCGGTTTTATGGGGCCGATGGTTAGCAGGCACTAACTATTGTAGAGGTAAGGAGTCATCTCATGCAGCAATCGCGTGTCATCCCCAGCCCGCGCAGCTTTGCCTGCGACCTGGCCACCCTATGCGCCCCCACACTGGCGGGGCTCAAGCCTGCCAGTCTGTTCCGCTACCAGCCCGCGCCTGGGCAGGATGCCGCCGCCATGGCCGCCGCCTGGCACGCCGCGCTGTCGCCCCGCGGGGTCACGGTGCGGGTGCTTAAGCAGTGCCCGCGCACCGGGGCTGTGCTGGTCTATGTATACCGCCCGGCCCGTGTGGCCAGGCTATTGGCAGCGCCGCACATGCTGGACTTTCTGGCGGGGGAGGGCTACACCCCCGGCACCGCAGACGAGCTGCTGGACCAACTGGCCGAAAGGCTCTGCTGCGAGGGAGATTTCCCGCATGAGATCGGCGTTTTTCTGGGCTACCCGCTGGCGGATGTCATCGGGTTCATCCAAAACCGCGGCAAAAACTTTACCGCGTGCGGCTATTGGAAGGTCTACACCGATCCCACCGCTGCGCAGGCAGAGTTTGACCGCTATAAAAAGTGCGAGCGCATCTACGCCCGCTGCTATTACAACGGCACCCCGATCAGGCGGCTGACAGTGGCCGCCTGACGATGCACCATAAAAATTATAAAAGGAGTAGTTATTTATGAGCAAGATCGCAGTTATCTATTGGAGCGGCACCGGCAACACCGAGGCCATGGCCGATTTGGTCGCCAACGCAGCTGCCGCCGCCGGCGCTTCTGTTGACAAGTTCACCGCCTCCGAGTTCAACGTTTCCTCCGCCGGCGACTACACCGGCTTTGCGCTGGGCTGCCCCGCCATGGGCGCCGAGCAGCTGGAGGAGAGCGAGTTCGAGCCGATGTACCAGGATCTGCGCGGCTCTCTGAGCGGCAAACCCGTTGGTCTGTTCGGCTCCTACGGCTGGGGTGACGGCGAGTGGATCCGCACCTGGGCCGAGGACGCCGAGGCCGCCGGTGCCCGTCTGGTCGTTGAGCCTGTCATGGCCAACGGCTCCCCCGACGGCGACGCCGAGACTGCCTGTGCAGCCCTTGGCACCGCTCTGGCCAATGCCTGATTTTCTCCATATCCATCCATACCGGGAGGGGCAGCGATGCCCCTCCTTCTTTGTTTGCGCGGCAGGAGCCGGGCATGTGCGGCCCCTTCCGGGCAGTATCAAAAAAGATACCTCTTGACAAAAAGCAAAGCAGAAGTTAGTATATTCTAAGTCAAATTAGAAAGTACTAACTGGGAGGTTTTTTATGGCAAACGTCATTATTGTTCTGATTCTGGTGGCTGCCGTCGGCTACGGCATCTACAGCTTTATCCACCATCTGCGCCACGGCGGCGGCTGCTGCGGTGAGCATGACGCCCCCGCTAAAAAGGTCAGGGCGGCGGACACCAACAAGAGCCACTATCCGCACCGCCTCGTCATGGGCGTGGACGGCATGACCTGCCAGAACTGCCAGCGCCATGTGGAAAACGCATTGAACACCTTGCCCGACACACTGGCCGATGTGAACCTGAGCGCCCAGAACGTGACGGTCTGGACGAAGGCCGACGCCGACGAGGAGGTCATCCGCAAGGCCATCCGCGACGCAGGCTACCTGCCGCTGCGCACGAGGGAAAAGGTGTGATTTTTCGGGTATGTCCGGCCCCTACCGCACTATGTAAAAAAGGAACAACCGCTTATGATGATCAACAAACGCCTGATTTCGATGATGGGCGACTCCAAACGGTACATTGCGTGGAATGTTGTGCTGCAATTCCTTGCGCTGCTGGCCAACATCGTGATGATCTTCGCCGTGTCCCTCTTTCTAACGGGACTTGTGCGCAGAGAGCCGGACCTGCCCACCGCACTTCTGTACATTCTCGGTGCGCTGATCGTGCGCTTTTTCTGCACGCGCGGCGCGGCGTCGGCCAGCTACAACGCCAGCTGCACCGTCAAAAAAACGCTGCGCGCCGCCATTTATGAAAAGCTGCTCCGCCTGGGCGGCAGCTACACCCAAGCCGTGCCCACCGCGGAGGTTTTGCAGCTGGCAGGCGAGGGCGTCGAGCAGCTCGAGACCTACTTCGGCGCGTATCTGCCGCAGTTTTTCTACGCCATGATTGCACCGGTCACGCTGTTTATTGCGCTGGCCCCAGTCAGTCTGCACGCGGCGGTCATCCTGATGATCTGCGTGCCACTCATCCCGGTTTCCATCGTGGCTGTGCAGAAATTTGCTAAAAAGCTGCTGGGCAAGTACTGGGGCCGGTACGCTGCGCTGGGCGACAGCTTTTTGGAGAACCTGCAAGGGTTGACCACGCTCAAGATTTATCAGGCCGACGGGGCCCGCCACGCGGCCATGAACCGTGAGGCCGAGCACTTCCGCAAGGTGACGATGAAGGTGCTGACGATGCAGCTCAACTCGATCATCGTCATGGACATCATCGCCTACGGCGGCGCGGCGCTGGGCATCATCGTGGCCGCGCATGAGTTCAATGCAAACCGTGTAACATTGCCGGGCGCTCTCTGCATCATTCTGCTGTCGGCGGATTTCTTCCTGCCGATGCGCGCGCTGGGGTCGTACTTCCACGTTGCCATGAACGGCATGGCCGCCAGCGACAAAATTTTCAAGCTGTTGGACCTGCCCGAGGGCAGCGCCAGGACCGCCCAGCTCGGCGCGGACTGCCCGATTGCCTGCCGTGACCTGCACTTTGGCTACACGACTGAAAAAGAAACGCTGCATGGCTTAAATCTCGACTTCCCGCAGGGCAGCTTCACCGCGCTGGTGGGCGAGAGCGGCTGCGGCAAGTCCACGATTGCCGCCGTGCTGACCGGGCGCGTGTCCGGCTACACGGGGCATGTGACCATCGGCGGGCAGGAGCTTTCCGCCGTCAGCGAGGCCAGCCTGCTCAAAAATGTAACGCTCGTCAGCCTGGGCAGCCACCTCTTTAAAGGTACGGTGGCCGACAACCTGCGGATGGCCGCGCCCGGCGCAGACGACGGTGCGCTGTGGGGCGCGCTGGAGCAGGTGAACCTGGCGGACTTCCTGCGCTCGATGGACGGACTGGACACCCCGCTGACCGAGGGCGGCGGCAACCTGTCCGGCGGCCAGCGGCAGCGGCTGGCACTGGCCCGCGCACTGCTGCATGACAGTCCCGTCTACATTTTTGACGAGGCAACGTCCAACATCGACGTGGAGAGCGAGAACGACATCATGGCGGGCATCCACCGGCTGGCTGGGCGCAAGACGGTCATCCTGATTTCCCACCGCCTTGCCAACGTGACAAAGGCGGACAATATTTACGTACTGGATCACAGCCATCCGGCGGGGCAGGGCACGCACGAGGCACTGCTGGCGCAGGGCGGGCTGTACGCCGACCTGTGGAACCGCCAGCAGGCACTGGAAAACTACGGGAAGGAGGCACAGTGATGGAAAACAAACGTACCCGCGGCAATTTAAACGTCATGTACCGCCTTGTTGGGCTGGTACGCCCTCTCGCCCCGGTCATGGTCTGCGCCGTTCTGCTGGGCGTAGCGGGCTTTCTCTGCGCCATCTTCATCCCGGTTCTGGGTGTGTATGCGCTGCTGGACAGCCTGCACTTTTCTGTGCCCGTTGTGCTCAAAACCGCCTGTATTTTGCTGCCGATTCTGGCCGTGGCCCGCGGCGTGCTGCACTACGCGGAGCAGGGCTGCAACCATTTTATTGCGTTCAAGCTGCTGGCGCTCATCCGGGACAAGGTCTTTGGCGTGCTGCGCCAGCTGGCCCCCGCCAAGCTGGAGGGCCGCGACAAGGGCGACCTGATTGCCGTGCTGACTGCGGACATTGAGCTGCTGGAGGTTTTTTACGCGCACACGATCTCGCCCATCTGCATTGCCGTCATCGTAAGCGTCGTTATGACGTGCTTTATGGGAAGCTATGCACCCGCGCTGGGGCTGTACGCGGCGCTGGCCTATGCGGTCATCGGCATCGGCATACCCGTGACAGCCGCCAGAGGTGCGCGCAAATCGGGCGAGAGCTTCCGCGCGGAGTTCGGCGCGCTGAACGGCTTTGTACTGGACAGCCTGCGTGGCGTGCGGGAGAGCCTGCAATACAACGACGGCGCGCATCGGCTGGCGCAAATCAACCAGCGCACCGACGCGCTGGCCAGGCAGGAGCGCCGCCTGAAGGAGGCCGGCGGCACGGCACAGGCCGTGACCGGGGCCATCATCCATCTGTTGGACGCCGGTATGCTGGCGCTGGCTGGCAGCCTGTTCATGGCGGGTGCCATCGGGTTTGACGGTGCGCTCGTCAGCGTTGTGGCACTCATGAGCAGCTTCGGCCCGGTCATCGCGCTGGCGAATCTCGGCACCGGGCTGCAAAGCACCTTCGCCGCGGGCAACCGCGTTCTGGATATTCTCGATGAGCAGCCCGCTGTGCGCGAGGTCACCGACGGCAGGGACATTGTGTTCCGCGGTGCCGACGCCCGCCGCGTGACCTTCGGCTACCGCGACAGCGAGATTTTGAAGGAGGTCAGCCTGCACATCCCGGAGCACGGCATCGTGGGCATCACGGGCCGCAGCGGCAGCGGCAAATCCACACTGCTCAAGCTGCTCATGCGGTTCTGGGACACGGATTTAGGCCGGGTCGAGATCTCCGGCGAGAACATCAAGGGCATCAACACGGCGTCGCTGCGCGCAGCGGAGAGCTTCGTCGAGCAGGACACCGTGCTGTTCCATGACAGTATTGAAGAAAATGTCAAAATTGCCAACCGGAACGCGACCCATGAGCAGGTCGTGGCAGCCTGCAGGAAGGCGTCCATCCACGACTTTATCCTGACGCTGCCGCAGGGCTACAACACGCCCGTCGGGGAGCTGGGCGATACCCTCTCGGGCGGCGAGCGGCAGCGGCTCGGTGTGGCACGGGCATTTCTGCACGATGCACCGTTCATTCTGCTGGACGAACCGACGAGCAACCTCGACAGCCTGAACGAGGCCGTCATCTTGCGCAGTCTGGCCGAGGAGCGGGCCAGCAAGACCGTGGTGCTTGTATCCCACCGCGCCTCGACGATGCGAATTGCTGACATGACGTACTCTGTGGAAAACGGGAGGATGAGCTGATGGCCGTTACGAACACTGTAGGGGGCGGCGTCCCCGACGCCCCGGAGAAGAAGCGCCAACAGGAAAAGGCCACTGTCGGCCTGATGATCGAGCTATACTGCCGCGACCATCACGGCACACCCAAGGGTCGGCTCTGCCCCGACTGCGCGGTCCTGCGGGACTACGCCGACGCGCGGGTGGACCACTGCCCGCATATAGCGACCAAAACGTTCTGCAGCGTCTGCCAAACGCACTGCTACAAGCCCGAGATGCGGGAGCGCATCCGCCAGGTCATGCGCTGGAGCGGTCCGCGGATGCTGTTCCACCATCCCGTTTTGGCGGTGCGGCATCTGGCAGAGACGCGGAAGCAGAAAAAGGGGCAATAAGATATTGAATATGCCGGAAGGGGAGAGAGGTCCCTCCGGCTTTTTTGCTGTCTGTAGGAGCCGGGCACGCCCGGCCCTCGGCCTTCCCGCAAGTGCGGCGTTACAGGTAGGCTGCGGGCGGGGCATGCCCCGCCCCTACCGGGTGGTTTCCGTAAGCGCGCATCACTGCCCGGCTTCTGCCGTGATGCTTTCACAATTTGTTCAAAGCTGCACAATTCAAGTTAGCAATAACTATCTACTTTTCACAAATCTGTTTGGTTAGCCTAACTTCCGTATTGACATCGGGAGTTAGTGGTGGTAAACTACCATCGTAAGCGGTTAGAGCGTTCTAACCGCATGCTTTTGCTCCAAGCGTTAGCATAGGCTAATATATTGCAGAATCGCAAAAGGGGAGTGTGTGGAATGCCTTTAACGATGACTAAAGCAGGCGATACCGTTACCATCCGAAAGATCACCGGCAAGGATGAGGTCCGCCAGCATCTGGCCGAGCTTGGCTTTGTCGTGGGGGAGACCGTTACCGTGGTCAATGAGATCAGCGGCAACCTCATCCTTCAGGTCAAGGAAGCGCGCATCGCGCTGGATAAGACCCTGGCCATGCGCATTATCGTTGCGTAAAAAATTTGGAATCACAGCCCCTCGGCTGTTTGATTGATTGTACCAAGAGGAGGAACGAAGTATGAAGACTCTGAAAGATGTACAGGTCGGCGAGACCGTCACCGTTGCCAAGCTGCACGGCGAGGGCCCTGTCAAGCGCCGCATCATGGACATGGGCCTGACCAAGGGCACCAAGGTTTACGTCCGCAAGGTCGCACCTCTGGGCGACCCGATGGAGCTGACTGTCCGCAACTACGAGCTCAGCGTCCGCAAGGCTGACGCCGAAATGATCGAAGTTGAGTGAGTTCTGAAAAAGTAAAGAAAGGGGTTTAACCAAATGGCAATTAAAATTGCTCTGGCAGGCAACCCGAACTGCGGTAAAACCACCCTGTTCAACAGCCTGACCGGTTCTAACCAGTATGTCGGCAACTGGCCCGGCGTTACCGTTGAGAAGAAGGAAGGCAAGCTCAAGGGGCACGACGACGTCGTGATCCAGGACCTGCCCGGTATCTACTCTCTGTCTCCCTACACGCTGGAGGAGGTCGTTGCCCGCGGCTACCTCGTCAATGAGAAGCCCGACGCCATCCTGAACATCATCGACGGCACCAACATCGAGCGTAACCTCTACCTGACCACCCAGCTGATCGAGCTCGGCATCCCCGTGGTCATGGCCGTCAACATGATCGACCTCGTCCGCAAGAACGGCGACAAGATCGACCTGAAGAAGCTGTCCAACGAGCTGGGCTGCGAGGCCGTCGAAATCTCCGCCCTGAAGAACGAGGGCAGCGAGAAGGCTGCCGAGCTGGCCGTCGCCGCCGCCAAGAAGGGCAAGGCAGGCGAGCTGCCTCACGTCTTTACCGGCAGCGTTGAGCATGCCATCGCCCATATTGAGGAGTCCATTCAGGGCAAGGTCGATGGCCGCTTCCTGCGCTGGTACGCTGTCAAGCTGTTTGAGCGCGACGACAAGGTTCAGGCTGAGCTGAACCTGAACAAAGAGCTGCTGGACCACATCGACGCCCACATCACCGACTGCGAGAAGGAAATGGACGATGACGCCGAGAGCATCATCACCAACCAGCGCTACGCCTACATCAACGGCGTTGTTGACAAGGCCGTCAAGAAGAAGCCCCGCGCCGAGAACCTGACCGCCTCCGATAAGATCGACCAGATTGTCACGAACCGTATCCTGGCTCTGCCGATTTTCGCAGCCATCATGTGGCTGATGTACGCCATCGCGATGGGCACCTCCGTGGCGGACGGCGGCATCGGTATCGGCACCTTTGCCACCGACTGGACGAACGATGTTCTGTTCGGCGAGATTGTCCCCAACGCCCTCGGCGGCCTGCTGGAGAGCATCGGCGTGGCTGGCTGGCTGTACGGCCTTATCATGGACGGCATCGTCGCCGGTGTCGGCGCGGTCCTGGGCTTCGTTCCCCAGATGCTCGTTCTGTTCTTCCTGCTGTCCATTCTGGAGGATGTCGGCTACATGGCTCGTGTCGCCTTCATCATGGACCGTATCTTCCGCCGCTTCGGCCTGTCCGGCAAGAGCTTCATCCCCATGCTGGTCGGCACCGGCTGCGGCGTTCCCGGCGTTATGGCTTCCCGCACCATCGAGAACGAGCGTGACCGCCGTATGACGATCATGACCACCTGCTTCATTCCCTGCGGCGCTAAGATGCCCATCATCGGCCTGATTGCAGGTGCTCTGTTCGGCGGCAGCAGCTGGGTCGCCACCTCCGCTTACTTCATCGGCTTTGCAGCCATCATCATCTCCGGCATCATCCTGAAAAAGACGAAGTTGTTCGCCGGTGATCCTGCTCCGTTCGTTATGGAGCTGCCCGCTTACCATGTGCCCGCATGGGGCAACGTCCTGCGTGCCACCTGGGAGCGCGGCTGGTCCTTCATCAAGCGTGCCGGCACCGTCATTCTGGCTGCCACCATCATCCTGTGGTTCCTGCAGGGCTTCGGCTTCGAGAACGGCGCGTTCACGATGGTCGAGGATCAGGACAACTCCATCCTGGCTATCGTTGCAAGCGCAATTTCCTGGATCTTCATCCCGCAGGGCTTCGGCAACTGGCGTGCAACTGTCGCGTCCATCTCCGGCCTGATTGCCAAGGAGAATGTTGTCGGTACCTTCGGTGTTCTGTATCACTATGCTGACGAGCTGTCTGACAACGGCGATGAGATCTGGCCTGAGGTTGCTGCCAGCTTCACCGCGATCTCCGCTTACAGCTTCATGATCTTCAACCTGCTGTGCGCTCCCTGCTTCGCTGCTATGGGCGCCATCAAGCGCGAGATGAACAACGGCAAGTGGACTGCCATCGCCATCGGCTATATGTGCCTGTTTGCCTACTGCGCTTCTCTGGTCGTCTATCAGATCGGCGGCCTGATCACCGGTGAGGTCGGCTTCAACTTCTTCACCATCGTGGCTGTCGCTATTATCGCCTTCACGATCTACCTGCTGTTCCGCCCCAACAAGTACGAGAACGTCAACGAGGTTTCGTTCGATTCCAAGAAGGCTGTTGCTTCCAAGTAATTTTGAGTGTACGATAATACCGTATTCTTCCGGAAAGGAGCGGACTTTTTATGATGGAATTTTTAGCGGCCAACTTCAATCTCCCCACGATCATCGTTTCGATCATCGTGTTCGGCGGTACGGGCTGGCTGATGTATCATGAACATAAGACAGGCGGCCTCGGCTGCTGTGACGGCTCCTGCGGGGGCGGCGGCTGCGGCAGTCACGGCGGCTGCACAGGTAATTGTAAGACCTGCGGCGGTGCCTGCCACAGTAAGTAAAGCATAAGTGCCTGAAGGGGGCGCGGGTCCGTTCGTGGCCCGCGCCCCCTTTTTAGTTTGGTATAAGGAGAGATGTACCTTGACCCTGACCGATTCCAACCTGCGTTATCTGCTGGCCATCCACCATCTGGCGCAGCAAAGCACCGAGGTCTCGCCGCTGGCACTGGCGCAGGCCATGGGCGTGACCAAGCCCAGCGTCACCAGCATCCTGACCAGCCTGATGAAGCAGGGGGTCATTGTGCGGCGGCGGTACGGCAAAATTTACATCACGGACCGCGGCGTGCTCTACGCGCGCTATTACGACGAGCTGGTCGAGAAGATTTTGCAGCACTTCCCGCTGGCGGGCGAAGGCTTCACCCCCGAGGAATGCCGCAGCGCCGCCATCGCTATGGCAGTAGCGCTGCCTGCGAGGGAAATTGATGAGAAGTGCGAGAGCCTGTACGGAGAGGATTGTAGGGAGGGGTCTTGACCCCTCCGCGGGGCGTCGAGGACGCCGCCCCCTACAGTAGGGGAAAGATTTATCCCTCACGGGAGGGTCAAGACCCTTCCCCACAAATCACCCACAAAAATTCCCTTTGCAAATTCTATTGCACACCGCCGCGAATTGTGGTAAAGTAAATTTATATAGGTATAAACGAGGGGGAACCATAATGCAGCTGAATCCGCATTACGCCGAGCTGAACGAGAGCTATCTGTTCAGCACCATTGCCCACAAGGTAGCCGACTACCAGAAGGCCCATCCCGAGGCAGACGTCATCCGTCTGGGCATCGGCGACGTCACCCTGCCGCTGGCGGCATCCGTGACGGAGGCCATGCACAAGGCCGTTGAGGAGCAGGGCCACAAGGGTACGTTCCACGGCTATATTCCCAGCGAGCAGGGCTATGAGTTCCTGCGCGACGCTATCCGCAGGTATTACGCGGGCCACGGTGTCGAGCTGGACATGTCCGAAATTTTCATCTCCGACGGTGCCAAGAGCGACTTGGGCAACCTGCTGGACCTGTTCAGTCAGGACAACACGATCCTTGTTCCCGACCCGGTCTACCCGGTCTACGTCGATGACAATGTGATGGCGGGCCGCAAGATTCTCTACCTGCCCGCCACGGCGGAGAACGGCTTCCTGCCGATGCCGGACGAGGCCCCCCACGCGGACATCGTCTACATCTGCAGCCCCAACAACCCCACCGGCGCGACCTACTCCGTCGAGCAGCTCAAGGCCTGGGTCGCCTGGGCGAAGGCCAATGACGCGGTCATCCTGTTTGACGCCGCATACGAGTGCTTCGTCTCCGAGCCGGGTCTCGCCCGCAGCATCTTTGAGATCGAGGGCGCGAAGGAGGTTGCCATCGAGGTGTGCAGCTTCTCCAAGATCGCAGGCTTCACCGGCACGCGCTGCGGCTACACCGTCGTGCCGCAGGCGCTGGCCGGCGGCAAGCTGAACAAGATGTGGCTGCGCCGCCAGACTACGAAGTTCAACGGCGTCGCCTATGTTGTGCAGCGCGGTGCCGAGGCCGTCTTTACCGACGAGGGCATGAAGGAGATCCAGCAGAACCTCGACTACTACCGCGCCAACGCCGCTGTCATTGCGGCGGCGCTGGACGAGGCCGGTGTCTGGTACTGCGGCGGCAAGAACAGCCCCTACATCTGGCTGCGCTGCCCCAACGAGATGGGCAGCTGGGAGTTTTTTGACTGGCTGCTCGAGCACGCCCACGTTGTGGGCACCCCCGGCGAGGGCTTCGGCCCCTGCGGCAAGGGGTATTTCCGTCTGACGGCGTTCGGCGATGCCGAGCGCACCAAGGAGGCCGCCGCACGCATCAAAGCGGCGCTGGCCACACTGTAATATTGCGGGAGGGTTTACACCATGAAACCAAATGAAGAAATCATGGAATTTCTGAAAGAGAATCCCACCTTCTACCTTGCCACCGTCGATGGCTATCTGCCCCGCGTGCGTCCCATCGGTTTTGCCATGTGGTACAACGGCCACCTGTGCATTGCCCTGGGCAAGCACAAGGCCGCCTACAAGCAGCTTTTGGACAACACGAACCTCGAGATCTGCGCCGCCAATGACCGCGGCGAGTGGCTGCGCGTGCAGGGCACGGCGAACTTTGACAACAGCCCCGAGGCCCAGGCCGCTGCATTCCAGGTCATGCCCCAGTTGGCAGATCTGTACAACGAGGAGACCGGCAACAAGCTGGGCATCGTCTATCTGGATCATCTGTCCGCCAAGCTCTTCTCGATGTCCGGTGCTGTGAAGGACATTATGAACTACTGATACTTACGTAAAGCCAATGCCCCGGTGTGCGTTTCTGCGTACCGGGGCATTTTTGCGTTACCGAGAGCGGGCACGGGCGGATATGGAATCCGCCCCTACAGCTCCTTAAAAATCGACTTGTAGGGAGGGGTCTTGACCCCTCCGCGGGGCGTCGAGGACGCCGCCCCCTACAAACCGGCAAACAAAAATCCCGGTACGCTCATTGAACTGCACCCCATTTGTTAGACAGTATGATATACTATCTAACAGATGGGGTGATTTATTATGTCAAGAGGAAAA
>ENA-UEQX01000316-UEQX01000316.1-human-gut-metagenome-genome-assembly--contig:-NODE-316-length-32441-cov-5.456742_pt1 | contig 32441 bp, 30 predicted proteins | sample MGYA00242952_ERZ507952 | MGnify/ENA primary metagenome ERZ507952 (study PRJEB26167, sample SAMN06115425) | human gut metagenome | host: Homo sapiens | place: China:Sichuan | collected 2015-04-07... | reverse complement strand
AGGAGCTTCCGATGAACAAATAGAAAAGCTCAATCACACACCGCATTATATGGTCTGTGATACAAACACTACCGAACAACGACATGGTTTAGGACTGCTGATTGTGAAGCAGATTATGAATGGTCATAGTGGAACTGTTATAATAGCGCACAGTGAATATTATGGCGGTTTCAAAACAGAGCTTACTATCCCACTATAAAGTGTATTTGAAAGTGAATAGTAATAGATTTTATCTCCTTTATCACACCAACAGACAATACGATTAAAAAAATTGCCTGATTTACTCATTCGCTATTTAAGCAGAAAAAGTACAATGAAACTATCAAACGAAAAGGAGATTAAAATATGGCAACATTATTAAAAGCAAATGAAGTAGCAAAAATTTATGCCAAAGGGCAGCGTCCAAGTCTGAATAAAGTATCCTTCAATGTAGCAGAAAGTGAATTTATCGCTATTATGGGTGCTTCTGGCTCTGGAAAGACTACATTGCTTAATGTTCTTTCCACTATTGATACCCCTACAAGTGGCAGCATTGTAATCAATGGTGTTAATTTAAAACAACTGAGCGACACAGGTTCCGCGGATTTCCGCAGGGATAATCTTGGATTTATATTTCAGGAATACTTTTTACTTGACAGCCTTACCATCCGAGAAAACATCTCTGTTCCACTCACTTTGCAAAAACTTCCCTATAAAAAAATCGAAAAAATGGTGCAGAGTTTAGCAGAACGATTTGGCATTGCATCTCAATTAGACAAATATCCAAACGAGCTGTCTGGCGGGCAGAGGCAACGGGCATCGGCGGCAAGAGCCATTGTAAAACAGCCAAGTATTTTGTTTGCTGATGAGCCGACAGGAGCATTGGACTCAAACTCTGCTACCGAGTTATTAAAAACTTTGAAAGAAGCAAATGAAGAATTGCATACCACTATACTAATGGTCACACATGATGCATACGCTGCAAGTTTTGCGAACCGTATTCTGATTTTCAAAGACGGAAGTATTATAAGGGAACTTCTTAAACAAGATGCCGACAGACGAACATTTTTCATTTTATGCCCTTGAATTGTAACGATACTATCCATTTTGGGCATTGTATGCATGTTTATCGGTCATATTTTCCTTAAAATGTTTATCTGTCGCTATTTCTACCAGTTCAGGAAGCGCTTGTGCAGCATTTGCTTTAGCTTTTGCAGCAGCACCTCGCAGTGATCGTGTATATATGGAGCCGGTAAATTCATCAGGAAGATCCGTTCCTATGTATATAATATCGCTGCTATCTGCCATTATGTAAAATTCGCCTACATACTGCTTTAAATATTTTTCTACATCTTTCCAATCAATTCCACGTTTTCCTTTAAAGATAATATCATTGATCATTACAATCTTATTTCCGTTCAAATCTGTTATTACTGATATATTTCTTCATGATTTTTTCATTCAAAATTTTAATTAATTAGTGTGCGGAACAATTACCGCACATCAATTAATATATCACAAAAAGCATTATTGTACTACCAAACATGATTTTATTTAGCCCTCTGTGTTTTCCACTTTGTTCAGCTTTACTCTTTGTTTCTCCGATTCTCATAAAGTAAAAACGCACAGACTGTCTCTCATCGAAACAATCTGTGCGTCTCTTTTCTGATCTGCAAACGCTGCTTTCCCTATGTTATCCATATCTCATGCGTTCATTTACAGATATATCATTTTGTTTTTACACCAGCTTACCTGGTCTGTGCATCCGAAACACTGACCTTATGGTCATACCATTTTCCTTTTGTTCCAATCAGTGCGAGATCAAACTCCTGACCTAATGCTTCTACCGGAACGTCAAAAGCATAAACTTCCTCTTTGGAACCATCAGAGTATGTAACCTCTTCTGTTGCAGGCTGGATCAGTTTTGCTCCATCCTTTTTAGCATCTTCTGCAGTTCCTAAGAAAAGATTTACAATGTTCTGGGATGGCATCACGATATGAAGTGTCATTTTGCCATCCTTTACCGTAAGTGTTCCACGTCCGTCATACACTTCGTTCACATGAAACATGCCGCTGTCAGTGTCGAATTTTGCAGAATATGTTCCGTCTGCAAGAGCTTCACTCTTGCTTGCGGAAGAAAACATAGCAGAACCGAGGGATTCGATGGCTGCTTTTGTATGGGCTGCATAAATCTGCTGGATAGCATCGATTCCGCCAAGTCCTGCGATCTGGCAGTCAACACTTTCAAAGTTTCCGCTTGCAACAAACTGGCTCTTCCAGGAATCATCATCATCGCCAGCCATATCGTTGTTGGCGTGATCTCCGGCTACGACCATTAAAGGACGAAGGATCACTTTTGTGTATCCTGCTTCTTTTACTGCTGCGATCACGTTCTCACATGCTGTCTCTTCCGGCTCACCTTCTACTGTTCCGATGAATACGTTGTCATAACCTAATTTTTCCATCTGGGCAGCCATCTGGCTGTAGCTTACTTTTGCAGTATGGGAAGTACCATGTCCCATGAATACAAATGCTGTACCATCTTCTTTTGCTGCCTCTAAGGAATCAAAACCTGCTGTCTTTACTGCCTCTGCTGTGATAGCTTCTGCAACGGCTGCTTTATCTTCATTGACAACAGTTGCATCACTTCCAACTTCGCCAAGTAACGGTTCAGCGATCGTAACTGTCTCAAATTTATCTTTGTATCCATCTAATGCATCTACGAGTTCATCATACTCTGCACCATGCATCAAATGAGTTGGCTGTACTACGAGATTTTTTACACCATTTTCTACTGCTCTGTCGAGTGCCTGTTCTACATTGTCAATTTTTTCACCATCTCTTGCCTGTACATGGTTGATGATGATCTGTGCTGTGAAAGCTCTTCTTACAGACCAGTCCGGATTTGCTTCCTGCAGTGCTTTTTCCACACCACCGATATCCTCTGCCCTGCTGTCGTTGAAGGATGTACCAAAACTTACCACTAAAAGCTCGTTCTCTCCGATTCCGTCCTCATTCAAAGGATCATCCTTGGATGCATCTCCTGTATCTCTTCCGAAATAATCCGGGTCAGCATTTTCTCCCTCAACAAGTTCCTTCTGCGCATCTGTCAGCTTGTCCCATGCTGCTTTTGCTGCTGCACACTGCTCATCTGTGTTCTCATTTCTTGTCTGCACATAGATGGCATCGATGAGTGCTGCAACTTCGTCTGCTGCGGCCTGATCATCGACCTCTTCACTCTCTGTCTCAGCAGCTGTTTCTGTCTGTGTCTGTGTTGTCGCTGTCTCTTTCTTGCTTCCGCATCCTGTAAAAAGGGCTGCTGTCATTGTAAACGCAAGAACAAGTGCAAGTGTTTTTTTCTTCATTTTTTTCTCCTCTTTGTGATTTACTTCTGCTTCATAGAGATCTGTACACAAAGAAAAATTTATTGCTATATTATCAAAAAAGCAATAAAAACTCCGGTCAGATGTCCTGAACGGAGTAAAAAGTCAATGAAAATCAGGCTTTTTGTCAGAAAGCCCTCTAAACAGTACGACCAATTACTCGTGATCTGGGAATTCATTTCCCTGTACCAGACGATTGGCAGGTTTCCTGGCTGAAAGATCCTCATACAGATTCTGCCTTCCCAGTGCCATGCACCAGTGGCTTTCCATGCGGAAAAAGAATCTGCACTCCCTTATCACAGTGACGAGATCGTACAGGAATCACACCTGTTTCCCTTTTAACCAGTCTGGTCTTAACAAAACCGGCTGGCACCAACTGTCTTCTCTATGAAACTGTCATTTTTTTACGCTTCCACACCGCATGAATGATATAGCGGTCTAAAGCCTTATCCATGTTAGCACACCCATGTTTTTTTTGCAATCTCAAATGTGTTTTTCTGTTCTTTCCAAAAACCATTTCACAAACTTTGGATCTGACGGATAATACAGATGTGGAAAGCCCCAGAAATGATCGTCCGATGCATGAATGCACTTCCAGCTTCTTCCGGTCACCGGTTTTGTTGCAATGCAATCCTCTCCATTCGCTGTGCTGTCGAAATAGTGGAACTCATGCGCCTTTATTTTTTCCGGTTCCGGTCTTTCCGCTGTTCCCTTCTCCGTGAGTCCTTGCGGCAGCTGTACCTCCACATAGCCAAACCGTACCAGTTTTCCCATGTACTGACACTCTGCCGGGATCACGCCTGCCATTTGATAAGTTGTTCCCTCCCTGTCCGTGAGCGTGTCATGCAGATACATAAATCCCCCACATTCTGCCAGGGAAGGTAACTGCTGTTCCAGCGCTTCTTTGATTGATTTCCGCATGCTCTCATTTTCTTCAAGCTGCTTAGCGTATAATTCCGGATAACCGCCGCCTAACAGTAAGCCATGAATGTTTTCCGGAAGCTTCTCATCATGCAGCGGTGAAAAAAATACCAGCTCTGCTCCATAGTGTTCCAGCATTCTTAGGTTGTCACGGTAATAAAAACAGAATGCTTCGTCTTTCGCCACTGCAATGCGGGGCGGTATTATATTTGTACCGGAGTTTTTTGTATCATATAATTTATTCTTTCCACGGAAAATTGCTCGGGAAAAAATTGTAACTTTCCCAGAATACGCTTTTTCTTCTAAATCTTCTTTTTCTTCCAGCTTTACTTCTTCTGTTACAGTTTCTCCTTTTTCCCACAAAGCATTTTCTGCGATCCCGATCATCGCATCAACATCCACATATTTTTCCAACAATTGTCCGGCTTTTTCCAACTGAAAATTCAGTTCCTCCATTTCTTCCGGCAGGATCAATCCAAGATGTCTGGAACTGATTGTCAGTTCTTTTTCATTCGGAATGCATCCCAGTGCTTTTATCGCAAGTTCTTCTTCGATCAACGGCGCAATGGTATCAAAAAACATTTTACTTGTCCGGTTTAAGATCACACCTTTGATCAGCTTCTTCTCGTCATACTGTAAGAATCCTGCAATGAGCGGAATCACAGATTTTCCCATGCCACGCGCATCCACTACCAGAATAATCGGGACATCCAGTGTCTTAGCCAGATGGTAAGAAGAACCTTCCTCCCTGATACCGCCAAGTCCATCGTAAAGTCCCATAACACCTTCTAACACTGCGATATCATGCCCCGGCAGTTCCATCTCATATAACGCCTGTATCTGTGATACATCTGAAAAAAATGTATCCAGATTTTTGGATGGAATTTTTAACACCTGTTCATGAAACATCGGATCAATATAATCCGGTCCACACTTAAAGGACACCGGATGTTTTTTCCTGCATAATAACTGTTTTAAAAAAGCACATGTGACGGTTGTCTTTCCACTGCCGCTTTTTACCGCAGCGATCATAACTTTAGGTATTTTCAATCCCATTTAAGATACCTCCCCGGTAAAATCAAAAGAGCAGATGTAGATTGGATTTTCGCCCTGCATCAGATGATAACCGCCGACTGTTTTCGCACGGGATACCTGCACCTGAATGATTTCAAGATTCGTGATACGGCTGTCTGTTTCCAGCAATGTCAGTTCACGGATCGTCTCTAAACTGATGCAGTTGATCACAATCCTCATTGCATGATTTTTTTCATACAAAACATCCAGGATTTCTTTTAATCTGCCACTGCTTCCACCGATGAACGCATGTGTCGGATGCTCACTCCGTTCTTCTGTCTTAAGACAGTCCGGTGCCTCACCGGCGATTACCCGAATGTTCGGCAGAGCGAATTTCTCGATATTTTTCTGGATCAGTTCCAGTGCAAGAGGCTTTTTTTCTATCGCATAAACCTGAATCTGTCCGCTTCTCTTTGCAATTTCTATTGCAATCGATCCTGTTCCGCTTCCGATATCATAACAGACGGAATCCTCTTTTAAATGCAATTTGCAGATAGACAACGCTCTTATCTCTTCTTTCGTCATCGGAACTTTATCCCGCAAAAATTCCTCATCCCGCATCCCACAGGTAACTGCCTTTTTTTCTACATCCGGATTTAGGATGAGACATATATACAATCCGGTTTCTTCCACATGCTCACATGCTTCCGGCGTTAATGCCAAAACTTTCTCCTGCGGATAGGACAGCTGGAAACCTGCAAGTACCTTACAGTTCTGCAAATGATAATTCTGTAACAGTCTGCCGAGTTTTTGCACATCCTCTTTTCCGGACATCAGCAAAAATGTTTTCGCAGAAAAACGAATGGTTTCTGTCAGATTTCCGATCCACTCTGTCTCCGCTCCGTGTCCATGGATACTTAAAACAGCCGCATCCTGATAACTGTACCCGGTCAATGCTGCAAAATAGGATACCGATGAAATTCCGGGATAGATACGCACACTGCTGTCACTTCTGCCCTTCAGTGTTTCATATAGTTTCCCGCATCCACTATAAAAACCGGTATCACCGGAAAAAAGAATGACCACTTTTACCCCGCAGCCGGATAAACGGTCCAGCTCCGGGATGATATCCGCTGCAAGATAATAGGGATAACGGACTGCCTGCTCATTTTTTGTTGTCCGAAGCAGCCGCTCCGCTCCAAAAATGTAATCTGCTTCCCGGATTTTTTCTGTTGCTTCCATCGTGAGCGTCTGCTCATTTCCCATACCGGTTCCGATGAGAGAAATCTGGTTTTTTATCGTTTTTCCTGTAATTTGGGAGATTTTCCTGCACACCTGTGTCAATGTATCACCACTGTTTTGTTTTTCCGGATTGCCGATCACACAGGCAGTGATTCCTTCCGCCTCAGCAGCTTTTATTTTTTCCAGAAATCCACCGGTTCTGCCACTCTCCTTTGTGACCAGGTACCTTATATGAAACTGTCTGATCAGTGCACGGTTCATTTCCAATGAAAAAGGTCCCTGCATCGCAATAATCTGTTTTCCACAGATGCCGTTCTGCTCGCAGAGAGATATGCTCTCCAATCCCGGCAATACACGGACAAACAGGCGGTCTTTTAATGCTTCATTCTGACTGTATGTGGCAAGATCTTTGCTCCCGGTTGTGAGCAGGATGTTTCCATCTGTGGAGTTTAAAAAGTCTGCACATTCTGTGGCGTCACTGCACAGGATCACATCTGAGTGATTTTCCTGTATTGTATCCTTATTTAAAGCAATATCCGAAGTCTCCCTCTGCAGCCGGATATATGGAATCTCCGTATTTTTCAGGCTTTCCCTGATATTTTCTGAAACTGCCGTTGCAAACGGATGCGTTGCATCCACCACCGCCGCCACCTCGCTCTGTGTGATGAACTTCTGCATTTCCTCCAGATCCATCCTGCCTTTATGAACCGTAACTCCATCCATCTCCGGCATGACGATCTCACCATATTCTGTTGCCACGGAAACAATACATTGGATTCCATTTTCAGACAATGTCTGTGCTAACATGCGTCCTTCTGTTGTTCCTGAAAAAATTACAATTCTATTCATGAATTTCCTTCTCCTGTTTACACGATTGTCACATGCAAATTAAAATACGGCATACTTTAAACCGCCGGATCCGGCAGCACATACCCTCTTGGTGTGACAAGTTTCCCACCTATGATTTTTGTTCTGGAATTTCCAATAAATACCGTTGTAAACATATTCACCTGACGCTCCCGCAATTCTGCGAGTGTGCAGACTTCACAGGCTGTGTTTTCTCTTCCGATGTTTTCCACATAGCCACAGGCTCTCTCCGGCTCCACTCCGTTTTTTTGTAAAATGTCACAGGCCTTCTTAAGATAATCTGCCCTGTGGTGGCTGGATGGATTATAGATTGCCATGCAGAAATCACCCATCGCTGCTGCCGCAAGCCTTTTTTCGATAAGCTCCCACGGTGTCATAAGATCACTTAAGCTGATGACGCAGTAATCGTGGTTTAGTGGCGCTCCAAGCGCCGCCGCCCCACTGTTTGCCGCTGTAATCCCCGGGATCACCTCAAGTTCACATCCCGGATGCGCTTCCGACATCTCATAGAGCAGGGATGCCATTCCATACACGCCTGCATCCCCACTGCATACCATCGCAACCGTTTTTCCTTTTTCTGCTTCCTCAAAACACATCTCGCAGCGTCTGACTTCCTGTTTCATCGGTGTGGATAAAAATTCTTTTTCCCGATATTTACCGCCTAATAATTTTAAATACACCGGATATCCAACGATCACATCGCTGCCGCACAATGCCTGGTCTGCCTGTGGAGTCATCATTTTCCCGGTTCCCGGTCCCATTCCCACGATATAAATTTTACTGCTCATCGATCCTGTACTCCTTTGCCAGTTCTCTTTCCAATTTCCAGTCATATTTTACAATTGCGATCGTCATGCCATTTTCCGCCTGCTTCCTCAAAATGAAAGTTCCTTCTTCGTTTGCCGCTTTCATTGCAGCCCGCTCGCAGACATTGTCTACGCCTGTCTTTTCTTTTACAAAGGAGGACTCCTGAAAGTCTCCCTTTACCTGTTTTAACTCCTCCGCGGAATAGGTTAAAAACGGAATCCGGTTTGCCATGCACCACCGCAGCAGGCCTTTCTCCTCTTTTTTCAGATCAATGGAAGCTGCTGCGCGCACAAGCCTTTTTTCAATGCCTGCGTGATCCAGCCACTTTTGTATAAATGCATCCAGTTCTTCAAAGCTTTTTCCCCTGCGGCAGCCAATTCCTAAAATATATTCTCTCGGCTGCAATCCGAGTACTCCCTGCTCTAAGTCTGTTTTCTCCGATGAGATTACAATATCCGGCGTTTTTCCATCCAGTATTTTGGATGAGACTTTTGCAATCCCCTCCCGGTTATAAATGGAAAGACCACATTTTTTTGCAAACAGATCCACAGAAAACGTATGATTCACATCAGTTGCCGTTGTGATGACCGGAATCCCGCCAATCTGCCCTGCAATCTGTTCTGCGAGCTCATTAGCGCCTCCCATATGCCCGGAGAGCAGTGGGATCACAAAAGTCCCTGCCTCGTCTGCCACAACCACCGGACTGTCACTTAGCTTATCCGACACAAATGGTGCGATCATGCGCACTGCAATGCCACAGGCTCCAATTACAACAATGGCATTTTTCTCTGCAAACTGCTGTCTTGTCCAGTCAGATAGCGATAATCCAATTTTTTTTGCTTCCTCCGCTTTCGTTCCCACAAAAGCCTGTCTGATTTTTTCTGCAAGTTTTGTTCCGTTCTCTGTAAACGTAATGATACTGATATTCATTCTTTTTCCCTTGATTTTTTTATCTTACGAAATTCCGTCTCAAAATCCGGCGCATACAGTCTGGATTTCCCATAATTCTGATGTGCCACAATATCTCCCACGATGATCAGCGCTGTTTTGGTAATGTCATGCGCTTTTGCCGTCTCTTCTAACTGTTCCACCGTACACAGATACGCTTCTTCCTCCGGCCAGGTCGCCTTGTATACAATCGCTGCCGGTGTGTCTTTCCCATACCCGCCTGCGATCAGCCGTCTGCCCAGTTCTCCCAGCATTCCTGTACTTAAATAGATTGCCATGGAAGCATGATGTGCTGCAAAACTCTCAATGCTCTCTCTCTCCGGCACTTTGGTTCTGCCTTCCATGCGGGTAATGATCAATGACTGGGATACTTCCGGTAAAGTATATTCCAGATTTAACAAAGCTGCCGCTCCAAAACAGGCACTTACTCCCGGACAGCTCTCATACAAAATACCTTTTTCATCCAGCAGATCCATCTGTTCGCGCACTGCTCCGTAAATGCTCGGTTCCCCCGTGTGAAGCCGCACTGTCGTGAGTTTTTGTTTTTCCGCCTCTTCCATAACAGTGAGTACCTCTTCTAAGGTCATGTATGCACTGTTATGTATCTCACACTCTTTTTTGCAATAAGATAAAAGTTCCGGATTCACAAGCGAACCCGCATAAATTACCACATCCGCCTGTTCTAACAGACGCATTCCACGTACCGTGATAAGATCTGCCGCTCCAGGTCCTGCTCCCACAAAATAAACCATTGTTTTGTTTCCTTTCTAATTTATGTATTTGCGAAACCCTTCATAATCTTCTTTAAATTGTGAAAAATTAACAAAATTTTCGAAAACACGCTTTCGCTACGTGTCGCTGGTAACGGTACTAAGAAGCCAGTCACAACTTACGTTGTATCTGCCTTCTAAGGACCGACCGCTCCCCAGTGTTTTCTCAAGCTTTTGTTAATTTTTCACAATTTAATTTAGGTTTTCAAGAGTTTCGCAATTGTCTAATAAATCACATTAATTCCTGTAAAAACTTCTCTGCTCCAGCGGACTTTGCCAGCTCTCCAAATTCATTGGAGTAAAGGATAACCTCGATCTGCAGTTTTCCTGCCGCCCGTTTATTCAGATAAAACATGATTTTTGACAGTAGATCCTGCATCACAGCATCTTTTTTCCCACAGGCATCCAGTTTCCTGACTGCTTCTTCCGTGGTGACACATTGCAGGATTTCCTCTAAAACCGGATAAGGCACCTGATTTCTCACAGAAGCTGCGGCAAGCACTTCCATACGGCAGTCTCCCTCTCTGGAATGTGTGTTCATGATTCCTCCTGCCACTTTCACAAGCTTGCCGATATGTCCTGTGAGCAGCATTTTTTCAAATCCAGTGGTGATCGCCATATCAATGGTGTCTCCGATAAAATTACTGCACTTTACGCTCCGGTCAAGGTCGTAACCATATGTTTTTTTCATGTAATCCAACCCGTAATTACCGGGCGAAACAGCAGCGATCCCATAACCTTCTGCCTTTTTCTGGTTCAATTCCACTTTGATCGTATCAAGAAGCGCCTGACTGCTCATCGGTTCTACGATCCCGGAAGTTCCCAAAATGGAAATTCCCCCGACGATTCCAAGCCTCGGATTGAAGGTCTGCTCCGCCAAACGTTCTCCGTCGGGCACCGAGATCGTGATATGAAGTTCTCCGGAAAAATCTGCCAATGCGCATACCTCCTGCACTTCTTTTTCGATCATTTCCCGTGGCACATGATTAATGGCTGCATTTCCGACCTGCTGATCTAATCCGGGCTTTGTCACTCTGCCAACACCCTCGCCACCGTCAATGCAAATAACTGCCCGTTTCTCCTGCATCGCTTCCACATGAATGCCTGAAAGTTGTCTGTTATTCTGCCCCGGTATTTTTTTCTCCCGGTCTGCAAAACGCACCGTGGAAAAAATGAGTGTCCCGGATGTAATATCGGGATCATCTCCACCATCTTTTCGTACTGCGCAGGTAACTTCTGTTTCACTTCTTGTAGTTTCAAGTATCTCTGTTTGAAACAGAATCCCTTTCGGTGTCTGTATTGTTATATTTTGTTTTAACTTTCCTGTCAGAAGCATATATGCTGCTGCTTTCGAGGCAGCCGCCGCACAGCTTCCTGTTGTAAATCCATATCGCATCATTCATCCACTCTTGCATGATTTTCTTATGGTCTGCACGGCAACTCCTCAGACCAGTGAATTAATTAATTAAATTTATATTTAATTTTTATCTCGAAGTTCATATAAAAGCGCATTGCAGATTGCCGCTGCAATATTACTGCCACCTTTTCTTCCCCGGTTGATAATATACGGTACATCCGTTTTTAAAATCAGATCCTTTGCAGCCTCCACATTCACAAATCCTACCGGAACCCCGATAATAAATGCCGGGCGGTATTTTCCGCTCTGTATCATTTCATATAATTCGATCAATGCTGTCGGCGCATTGCCTATGGTAAAGATCACCGGCTTTTCTATCTGTGCTGCTTTTTCCATGCTCACAGCTGCCCTTGTGACACCGCGCTCTTTTGCAATCTTTGCCACCTCTTCCTCAGCCATAAAACAGTGTGCCTCTCCTCCGTATTTTGCCAGTTCTTTTTTATTCACGCCGGCAAGTGCCATGTTTGTATCGGTGACAATGTCTGCACCATTTTGTATCAGTTTTTTTGCAATCCCGACCGCATGGGCGGAATAAGTCATGGTCTTTGCATAATCAAAATCTGCGCTGGTATGGATGGCTCTCTTCGTCACAAGCTCCTGCTCTTTTGGAAGAACGATTCCTTTTTCCTCCAGCTCTTTTGAGATTATGGCAAAGCTTCGTTTTTCGATATCCTGTGGTCTGACGTATTCTATGTTTTCCATCTGATTGTATCCTTTAATTGTGTAATCAATTTTTCATTCTCTTCATGTGTCTTCACTGCAATACGATAGTATCCTGTACGTAGTCCCCGGTAATTGCTGCAGTCACGAATTAAAATTTTTTTCTTCAGCAAATCATGATAGAGCTGACGCTCTGTCTTTAAGAGCAGGAAATCTGCTTCCCCGGGGTAGACTTTGATCCCCAGCTTTTCCAGTTCTGACTTTAGATATGCACGCTCTTTCCCAATGTATGGAATGGTCTTGTTACAGTATTCCGTCTCATCTAATGCCGCAAGTCCAGCTACCTCCGCAATGATTGAGATGTTCCACTCCGGCAATTGATTGCAAATCTGCCCTGCCTTGTTCTGGCTGCCACAGAATAAGAAGCCCAGACGCACACCCGGGATCGCATATAATTTTGTGAAAGCCTTCACAATAATGACATTTGGATATTCCTGCATGGAATGTGTTTCAAAAAATCCCTTTTTCCTTGTAAATTCCAGAAAACATTCATCTATCACAACGGTTATCTTTTTTTCCCGGCATCTGTCACATATTTTTTCCAGCAGCACGTCTTCTATTGTATTGCCAACCGGATTATTCGGGTTCGCCAGAAATAATAAATCCACATCCTCCTGCAATTCCTGCAGAAACGCTTCGGTCAGGCAGAACCCTTCCCTCTCTGTCATCTCATAATAGGAAACCTCTGCCTCTGTCACGTTTGCAGCTTTCTCATAACCATAAAAGGACGGCACCGGTATCACAATTTTTCCCGGTTTGGTTGCATGGACGACTGCCACAAATAACTCAGATGCTCCGTTCCCACACAAAATATGTTTCTCCGGGATATGATAGTGCGCTCCGATTTTTTCGATCAGTTTCGCATGATGAATGTCCGGGTAATGCTCACAGAGTTCCAAAGATTCCTGCATTGCCTCCTTCACTTTTTCCGGTATTCCAAAAGGATTGATATTTACTGAAAAATCCAGTTCTATTTCATTTTGATAAATGTCTCCACCGTGTATGACCGGACGCATTTTCTCTCCTCCTCTCTGGTCTAAGAAATAAGCAGGATGATCCAAAGTACCGACAGACAGATTGCTTCACACAAGATAGCCGTCGCATACAGTAACCGGTTTGCGCGCTTAATATCTTCTGTCTCCACCGCTCTTTCTGCATCCCCGATATAAGGCTTTTCCACGATTTTTCCAAAATAGCTTGCATTTCCCGCAAGCCTGATTCCAAGGGCACCTGCACACACCGCTTCCGTCTGTGCCGAATTGGGACTTGCATGGTTGTAGCGGTCTCTCTTAAAAATATACCATGCCCGCTTTCCGTCAAACTCTTTTCCACATAAAAAACAGGAAACCACCATGAGCAGTGCGCTGATCCTTGCCGGGATGTAGTTTACGATATCATCCAGTTTTGCCGCAGTTCTGCCAAAATACAGATATCTGTCATTCTTATATCCTACCATGGAATCCATGGTATTGACAGCTTTGTAGAAAAATCCAAGGATCGGACCGCCGATCGCTGTGCAGATCATCGGTGCGATCACGCCATCCGAAGTATTCTCTGCCACAGTCTCGATCGCAGCCTTTGCAACGCCTGTCTCATCCAGACATTCCGTGTCTCTGCCAACGATCATGGATACCGCTTTCCGTGACGCCACAATATCCCCTTTTTTCAGTTCCTGATAGACTTTCATACTCTCCACCTTCAGGCATTTCGTGGCAAGGATCTGGTAGGTCATAATGCTCTCGATCACAGCACCAAGATAAGGATGCAGTCTGTATGCGCCAAGTAAAAGCACAGCTGTCACAAACACCGTACTGCTCAAAACTGCAAGTACAAGCAGCATTCCCCTCCTTTGTTCCTGCTCCGGTGTGGTATGTTTTTCTTCTGTTTTGCTGCCGAAAAGTCTCTTTTCCAAAAAACTGATCCAGTTTCCGATCAGACGGATCGGATGCGGCAGCCAGTAAGGATCTCCAAGCAGCAGATCCATGAGAAATCCCGCCAGCATGGAAGTAATATGATAAATCATGATTTAATTTCCTTTCTTATCTATTGTAAATATTCACTTTTTGGGTCCTCACATCCTATCTTAGTCAGACTTGTTATCTTCCATCTGCCCTGGATCCATTCCAGCACAGTTTCATATCCTTCCCCGTTTTTCACCTGAAAATCAAAATATTCCCCTCCGGTAAGACTGCTTAACACCGCCATGATCGTACCGCCATGCACTATGGCCACGACCGGGATTTCTGTTCCACGATCACTGTTCAGATATTGCGGATCTGTGTCGTTTTGTATTCCGGTGTTCTTTTCTGATTTTTTTAAAATATCAGACATCATCCGGTCAAAACCTTCCATAGAACGCCGGATAAACTGCTCTCTTGACTCCCCGCCGGGAAATGGCAGTGTTCCATTGCTGTCGATCCACTTCTGATAGCAAGGATCGTCCTTTAATTCCTCATAATTTTTTCCCTCAAACTGCCCGAAATCCATCTCTTTCCATTCCGGGATCAGAACCGGCTTTCGCTCAAAAAGAAGTTCCGCTGTCTGAACACAGCGTTTCATCGGAGATGTATACAAAAATTCCGGTGGACTGGAAAAATATTCCTTCTTTTTTTCCTGTAAAAGACGGATTCCTGTTTCAGACAACGGTTCATCTGTTTTTCCAAGATAACGGTGTTCTCCGTTCGCCTGTGTCATGCCATGTCTGATCCATGTGATTTTTACTTTTATTTTATCTTCTGTCCCATTCCACATATGATGCGCTCCACTGTCTCCGCTTCCTCTGCAAGCCGGATCAATAATCTGCCGACACGTTCCCTGTATTCCCGTTCCTGCTTATCCATCGGCACAATGCCGTTGCCGATCTCGTCGCAGATAAAGATACAATCCGGGTGCTCCTTATAATATTGCAGCACGATCTCTTCCGCCGGTTTTCCCTCCTGTAAAAGCTGTTTCACCCAGAGATGCAGATCATTTACAACCGGTACCTCCTGCCCTTTCAGTTTTTCCTGCACATAGGCAAGCTTGCCCTGCGCATATCCTCCGATATATAATTGCATGCTTTTTCTCCCCTTCTGCCGAATACTATTTTAAAAGTTACAGGAAATATCCGGCCACCGCAACCGTAGCTGCCGCAGCCGCCTCACAGACTGTCACAAAAAATCCGGCAGTGTCACCTGTGATACCACCAAGCTCTTTGTAACTTTTCTTTTTAAAATAAAAGAAACTGAGCAGCGCCGCCCCAATTGCCGCGACTCCATACCATCCGGATACGAGCAGCATGATTGCCACACAAAGCGCTGCCTGAAAATATAAGGCTGCTTTTACCCTGACTTTCTGTGCACTGGATGCAAAGGTATACAAAAGTCCCTCTTTCTTTGCCGGCTGCAATGTCATAACTGCAATCCCACTAAAGCATCTCGCCAGAAAAAATATGGCTGCCAGTGCAGACACTGCCTTTTGGGTATGTATTTCTGAAATTGCTGCGATATCGATCATATAATAAAGAGCCAGCATGATCGCCGCAAATGCACCGATATGGGAATCTTTTAAAATCTCCAGCTTTTTCTCCCGGCTCTGATACGAATGAAATGCGTCCATCGTGTCCATATATCCATCCACATGAAATCCACCGGAGATCATTAACGGAATTGCCGCAGCAATCAATGCATAACAGACATTTCCTATGGCAAGTTTCTCACATAACACTGTCCAACCGTAAAAAAACAGTCCGATTACTCCGCCGATCCAAGGAAAAAAACACATCATATACTCCATGTCCTCTTCCTTCCACTCAAACTGCGGCACAGGGATTTTAGAATAAATGGAAAATGCGATCACCATCGCTTTTAATAGTTTCATAACCTCATCCTTTCAGCTCCACCGGAATTCCGACCACGACCTCTGCCACCCGGTCTGCCAGACGCGCAAGCGCTGCATTGATCCTGCCAAGTGCTTTCAAATACTCCATAGTTCCGGCATCATAGATTACGCCGTCCTCAAATACATTGTTCGTGACGATCACAAGGTTGTCGAGTTTCTGTGAAAGAGTCTGTATCTCAGATACAATTTTTTCAACTACTTCCTCCTCGGATTTCATGCCGTCTTTCGTGAACATTTCATTTGCTGTGAGATTTGACATACACTCAAGCAGCGCGGATTTCTTTTCTGCGTTTCCTTGCACTTTCATCTCTGCTTCTTGTCTGTATTGCGCCTGCTCTGATTCTCCCGCACATGCAAACTCGATTTTTCCTACATTCATCGGGCTTTCGATCGTAAGAAACCCTTTTCCTGCCCGCAATTTCCGATGCCGCTCTACTTTTTTTTCGCCCTCTGCATCATAAATCTGCATGGTCGCAATATAATATCTGATTCCTTCGCAGGAAGATAGCAGGCTTTCTGCATATGCAGATTTTCCGCTGCCACTTCCCCCTGTCACCAATGTGATCATCCTGATAACTGCACCTTTCTGTCACATATAAAATATTTATACGGACTTTATCAAAACCTGTGATACTCCTCAATTTTAAAATCACCAAACGTAGCCCCTGTCTCATATAAACTCATGGCAATATCTAACAGGGAAAACATCATGACTGCCCCCGTTCCTTCTCCTAATGCAAGTCCTGCATTCAGGACCGGAGAAAGCCCCAGCTCCCGCATCAAAAGTTCCGAAGCCGGTTCCTTTCCTTTGTGGGATGGAATGATAAATTCTTTTGTTCCCGGACAAAGCCTCTCTGCTGTAAGCGCTGCCACCGCACTGATGACACCGTCTGCCACGATCGGCATATGGTATTTTGCACCACCTAAAAACACGCCGCAAAGTCCTGCGATATCCAGCCCGCCGACTGAGCATAAAATACGCATCGGCTCAGTCTCTCTCAACTGATATTTTTCCAGTGCCTCTGCAATCACCTGTCTTTTTCTGGCAAGCCCCTCATCACTTAATCCGGCGCCCCGTCCTGCCACAGTCTCCGGCGGAACGGAAAGCAGAGCTGCTGCCATCGCCGCACTTGTCGTCGTATTGCCAATTCCCATCTCTCCGGTGCCAAGCAGCGTATATCCAGCTTCTTTGCACTCTTTTACAAGTTCCATCCCAACCCGGACCGCCTGCATGGCTTCTCTCTCTGACATCGCAGGTTTTAGCAGAAAATCATTTGTGCCTTTTTTTACTTTTCTGCTGATGACTCCCGGAAAAATCCGGTCGGTGTTCACACCGATATCCACTGGAAAAACCTCTGCGCCAACTGTTTGCGCCATTTTACAGACCGAGGTATTTCTTTTTCCGAGATTCTCTGTCACCGCTGCCGTGATCTCCTGCCCGGACTGGCTGATGCCTTCCGCCACAACGCCATTATCTGCACACATGACGATCACTGCTTTTTTTGCAACATCAATCTCTGGCGACCCAAGAATTGCCCCGATCCTTGCGAGAAGTCCCTCAAACTCCCCCAGACCATCCAGCGGTTTTGCCACACGATCCCAGTTTGCTTTGATTTCCTGCTCTATCTTTTTGTCAGGTATATCTATTTTAAATTCCATTATTTTTCCTCTTTAATCTTCAATCCAAAACAGAAAATCAAATCGCAGCTTCCCGCAGCATCGCATACACTGCTTCCATATCCATGGACTCCCGCAGACCATCTGCAAGTTTATCATACTGCATCTGCTTAAACTGCCCGTAACTTATCATCTGCCCGGTATCCAGCGCCACACCCTTCCGATCAGCCAGGATACCAACCAGTGTCTCTGCCAGCGTTCCCTCGTCAAAGATGCCGTGAACATATGTTCCGTATACGTTACCGTAAAAGATTCCGTCGTATTTTACACTGCCATCTGCTTCGTTTTGTATTCTGCATACATAGCCTTTTTCGTCACTTCTGCTTTCCGACTGTCTGACATTCTCACTGTCTACGATACTTCCACTGTCTACAGTACTGCCCATGTGGATCTCGTATCCGCGCACGCTCTTTCCGGAAAGACCAGAGAGTGCTCCGGAAATTTCTCCAAAAGTTCCCGTTACCTGTGTTCTTGTTTTTTCCTGTTTCAGCTCCGTCGCAGCCGGAAGCAGTCCCATACCTTTCATGCTTCCACCGCTTTCCACCTGATATGGATCGCTGATCGTCTCACCCAGCATCTGATATCCGCCACAGATTCCAAAAACAATGGTATCCTGCGCTTTCTTTTTGATCAGCGCCTCCAGACCATTTTCCCGCATCCATTTCAGATCGGCCATTGTATTTTTACTGCCCGGAAGCACGATCATGTCCGGGTGGTGTAAGTCTCTCACACTGTCCACATAGCGCACGGAAACCTGCTCTATCTGCTCTAAGACAGACAGATCCGTAAAATTGGAAATTCTTGGATAACGGATAACTGCAATATCGATCAAGCCTTCCTCCTTGCGGTCAAATCTGCTGCTTAAGCTGTCCTCGTCATCAATGGACAGCTCCATATAAGGCACAACGCCCACAACCGGTACATGTCCGCGCTCCTCCAACATCACAACACCCGGATCTAATATGGTTTTATCTCCACGGAATTTATTGATGATGAGCCCCTTTACACGTTCCTTTTCTGACTCTTCGAGCAGCATTAACGTTCCGAGAAGCTGTGCAAACACGCCGCCCCGGTCAATGTCTCCCACAAGAATCACCGGTGCATCCAGAAGCTCTGCCAATCCCATATTGACAATGTCATTTTCCCTCAGATTGATCTCTGCCGGACTTCCTGCGCCTTCGATCACGATAATATCGTTGTCTTTTTCTAACTCCCGGAATGCCTTTTTAATTTCCGGGATCAATTGTTTTTTATACGCGAAATAATCTCTGGCGCTCATATTCCCAAGCACTTCACCGTTCACGATCACCTGTGAACCGACATGTGTGGTCGGTTTTAACAGGATCGGATTCATTGCAGCCACCGGCTCCACTCCTGCTGCCTCCGCCTGCATCACCTGTGCGCGTCCCATCTCAAGTCCTTCCTTTGTGATAAAAGAATTCAGTGCCATATTCTGGGATTTAAACGGTGCCACCCGGTATCCGTCCTGTTTGAAAATCCTGCAGAGTCCTGCCACGATCAGGCTCTTTCCTGCATTTGACATCGTGCCCTGCACCATGATCACTTTTGCCATAATTCTATCTCCATTCCACAGTCTTCTGCCTCCTGCAAAAGCTGTCTGTTCAGCCCGTTCTGTGATCCAAATACCGTCTGGCAGCAGATCACCTTTCTGCATGCGCACATCACCTGTTTTGCCGCCTCATAATGTTGCCTCTCAAAGTCCTGATACGCCTCCGCGGTGATCACCTGCACCGCAAGCGCTTCTGCCGCCGGATAATCAATATCATTTTTTCCTAAAATCCCCACTGCAAATGGAATCCCATTTCTCTGAAGCTGCCGGAACAGAAAACTTCCCGTACCATTTCCGGCGATCACAAATACCTCCGGTATGCCCTCGCACTTTTTCAGTTCCACGCAACCGTTTTTCTCCTGAAACGTTCCGTCCGTGATCTCATAAAGCTGATCGACAAATCCATCGGCAAAGACTTCCTCCGGCGTGCCGTAATTCTCAATGTTTTCCCCTTTGACGCATACAATTTTGTCCGCCACACGCTCTGCAAGATCAAGTTCATGCAGCGACATGAGCACACCGATTTTTTTCTTCCGTGTCATCTCCTGCAGCATGGATAAAAATTCGAGTTTGTACTTTACATCCAGATATGATGTCGGCTCATCCAGGATCAAAATCTCCGGCTCCTGACACAGCGCTTTTGCAAGCAGCACACGCTGTTTCTGCCCGTCACTCAGACTCATAAAATTGCGTTCTTTTAACGGTGAAATACGGATCTGTTCCATGCACTGCGCCACCACCGCCTCATCTTTAGGTGTCAGGATACCAAGTCCTCCGGTATACGGATATCTCCCCATCGCCACAACGTCTGCCACTGTCATCAGCTCCGGTGTGATGCGCTCTGTGAAAACAATGGACATTTTCTTTGCCAGCTCTTTTTCCGGCAGTTCACTTAAATTGATATTTTCCACATAAACACTGCCGCGAATCTCCTGCAGCTGCTTTGCAATGGTCTTTAAAATCGTGGATTTTCCTGCCCCATTCGGACCAATCAGTGTCACGATCTCTCCCATTTTCAGAGAAATCCCTATCTCTTTTATCAGTTCTCTTCCGTGATATCCAACGGACAGTCCGCCCGTGTGCAAAAGTTCCCGTTCTTCCATTCCGCTCCTCATCTGCTTCTTTAATAGCGTTCCTGTCTCTGTTTTAACATGACTGCAATCATCACCGGTGCACCAAAAATCGCCGTCACGGTACTGATACTCATCTCCGTCGGCGCAAACACCATCCGCGCCAGAAGATCACAGAACATGCAGAATACTGCCCCACCTAAAAAACATGCCGGTATCATGATGATCGGTTTTGCCGTCCGGAATAACCGCTTTATCATCTGCGGCACCGCGATCCCGACAAACGACACCGGTCCTGCAAACGCTGTTACCACTGCGGATAAGATGCTCGATAAGATCACGAGCAATACGCGGAACATTTTGATATTGACACCCATATTTTTTGCATAAGTCTCTCCTAACTGGTACGCTTCCATCGGTTTTGACAAAAAGAATGTCAAAATGCCGGTAACGGCTACAACAAACACGATTGTTTTCACATTCTCCCATGTGATACCGGAAAAACTTCCCATCGACCAGTTATGAAGATTCACAATGTCGGAATCCTCTGCAAACGTCACAAGAAAATCTGTGACTGCGGAACAGATATAGCCGATCATCACTCCGATCAGCACTAAAAATGACATATTCTGAACTCTCGGTGACATCAGAAGCACACAAAACATTGACAGCATAGATCCTGCGAACGCCGCCACGATCAGATCCACAGAAGATAATGTTCTGGAATATCTTAAGAACACGATCATCACGACCGCCACAAATAATTTTGCCCCGGAAGAAATACCAAGAACAAACGGTCCTGCGATCGGATTATGAAAAAAAGTCTGCAGCAGATACCCGGACAATGCCAGTGCACCGCCGAGCAGGATTGCAGCAAATGTTCTCGGAATGCGGATCTGGAACAGAATAGTTGCATAAAGTTCATCCTGCTCCCCCCGGAACTGTCTCAAGATGTCCGAGATTGAAATCTGCACACTTCCGGCACACACACTGATTGTGAAAAAAATCACAAGCAGTGCCACAAGCACCACAAAGCAGACCGTATATCTTATTTTTCTATTTGAGCTTATACATGTAGGTAAGTTCATCCGTATCCTCCGAGGTCAGCATCTCATGAAAATCATGGATAATGCTTCCGGTATCCATTGTATCCTGATAAAGGTTTTTCCCGATACACCATACATTTCCATCCTGGACTGCTTTAAAATCTGCAAAAAGACTGTTTTTCGCCAGCAGATCATCAACGGAAGCAAGATTGCCGTCAATCGTGCTGTTATAGACGAGATAATCTGCGTCTTTCGCCTGCGCATAGAATTCTTCCATCTGCATATTGACACTGGAAGCTGCGTTATCTTCCCCCTTTAAATTTCGGAACACATACTCCCCACCGGCAATGTCTATCATTTTCGGAACATAGTCATTGCTCTTTCGCACACTGACCGTTCCTGCTGTTGTAACATAAAAAAATGCGACTGTCTTTCCGGTCGTTTCCACATCGGAAAGTTCCTGTACATACTGTTTCTGTTCCTCAAATGCTCTCACCGCCGCATCCTCATTTCCGGTCAGCACTCCATAAAGCTTTACCCACTCGGTCCTGCCGAGCGGCTCAGACTCATAGCTGGAATGATCGACTAAAACCGGAATGCCAAACGATTCCAGATTCTCCTTTACCTCCGGTGAATGTCCAATCATCGTTGACTCGATGGCAAGCCTACACTCTTTCGAACAGATCAGTTCATAATCAGGTGCATTATACTTTCCGGCATATACGATCTGTCCGCTCTCCATTGCCGCCTTTGCCTCCGGGATCTCCCATTTTTCTTCAGGCAGTCCGGACAGGCAGATGTGATCCAGTGCACCGATACTGCAAAACATATCCATAGCCGCAGAGGCAACCAGATAAATATTGGACACCGGGTCATTTAAGACTGTGATCCCCTTCTCTAAATCCTCCGGTACCTGTTTCCCTTCGGTATTCAGCAAAAATCTGCTTCCATCCGATATGGAAATCAGTGTAAAACCGTTCTCATAATAATCCACTGCAAACTCTGTGGCATAATCTAAATCCATGCTCTTTTCATAATTCAGTTCACTGCTGATCTCATGATCCCCACTCTTCCAGGAGGTCTGGTCGTCTCCACAGCCCAATATCTGGATGCAGGCAAAAAGCAATATACACCACAGACCGATTTTTTTTATCTGCTTCATTCTTTTTTTCCTTTTCTCTTCCGATGTATCTGCCACGCTGTGATACTTACTGCAATCACTGCTGCGACATAGACAACTGCGATCACTTCCATCGGTTTTTTCCCGGCGTTTGCAATGGAAGCACTGTCGAGCAGAATCGTATATTCAATCTCATGCGGCACGCTCATGGCTGTCGTATCTGCCGTTACCGGCACTTCTTTGTCAAACGCCGTCACAGGCAGTTCAAAAACCGAATTACCCTCTGTATTGACCGGAAGATAAGTCTCTCCGTCCAGCGTCATATAATCATAATTTGGACTGCTCCACTCAATCTCAATGACAGCTTTCTCATCCTGCACCTGCAAAATTGCCGGTGATGTGACAGACGCCCTGCCGCTTCCCCCTGTCAGCTGCACTTCAATCTCATATTCCCCATCCGGGAGATCAACCTGTATTCCTTTTTCCCATACTTCGGTTCCGTTTCCGTTGCTTTGCATTCTGTTTTTCTCTCTTTCCTGTTCGGCGGTCTGTTCCAGATGATGTTCTATGGAGTCCTTCTGCCTGAATATGAAAAAAGCGTCTCTTTTTCACAAAAGAAACGCTGCACTCAAATCACAATATAAAATTTTTCCTGTCCTATCTTACAAAAATGATCTAAAAACAGGTCAAATTTTCTCATCCGTACAGCCAGTTACTCGTGGCGTGGAAACATTTTTGTTTCCCGTACAACAATCAGGCAGGTCTCCTGACTTAAAGATCATCATGCATTGCCCTCTTCCCGGCTGCCCAGTGAGTTTTTGGCATGCACTCCCTAAATACAGTGACGAGTTCGCACAGGATTCGCACCTGTTTCCCTTTTCACCAGATCCGGCAGAGTGAGGTCACCCTGCCTATCTGACACCTGTTTGTTTCATTATCAAGTTCGTTTGAACTATAACATATGCTTTTAAAAATATCAATCGTTTTCCAAAAACCTATTCAACACTGGCAAAACTATTCGCAGCGATCATCTTTTTCAATTGTGTGGCAGCCTCCTTAAATGGGTGCTTGCTGTCATAGATCAGACAGATATTCCGGGACGGTATCTTCTCACACAGGGGTATCTCTGACACCTCTCCCCTGTCAATCGCATCCTTTGCCATCGGTTTTGGTATAAAAGCCAGCCCCAGTCCGCTTCTTACCAGTGGAAGGATCTGATCCGCCGTTGCAGTCTCTGTATCCGGCTCAAAGTCCAGACCATAAGAAGCAAATAACTGCCTGTAAAACTGAAAGGTCACCGTCTCCTTTCCAAGACAGATGAGCGGATATTGCATAATCTCCTCAAATGTTGTTTGCTTTCCTGCCAGATGCCCGAACTCTGTTCCACCGATCAGTATTTCCTGATATGAATGAAGCATTGTCATGTGGAGCGGTGCATCCGCTTTTACAGGTGTGGAAACGACTGCAAAATCAACCGTTCCCCTTCTCACCGCTTCCACCGCCTGCGGTGTGGAATGATTGTAGATCTTCAGCCGGATTCCCGGGTATGTATTGTGAAACTCTTTTAACTTATCCAGAAGAAACAAATTTAACGCGGTCTCACTGGCTCCGATTGCAATACTCCCATGGGACAGTCCCACACATTCTGCCAGTTCCTCCTCTGCCGTAAAAAGCTGTTCCATGGCCGCTGCTACATGTGTATACAGCTTTTCCCCTTCCGTAGTCAGAAAAACTCCACGGTTCGTCCGCACCAGAAGCGTACAATGAAGCTGCTGTTCCAGACAGTTCATTGCCCTTGTCACATTCGGCTGGCTGTTTCCCAACACCCTTGCAGCCCTCGTAAAATTATTGTATTTCGCAACGTAATAAAAAATTTTATAATACTCAAAATTCACATCCATAGCTCGCCCTCAATCATATCAAATTATTATTTCTGCTATATCAATTATAGCTTTCACATATTTCTATTTCAATAGTATAATTTTAGCGAAAAAAAGAAAAGGAAGCGATTCATTTATGGCAGAAAAAACCATTTTTCCACGCGAAGAAAAAGCAGATGTTTTATTCAACAAAATATTAAATGATCCATGGGCATGTGAAAAACTCCAGGGGACTTTCTGCAATTCCCTGTTTTGCAACGAGGATAACAATTTTCCATTATCTCCCGCTGAATTTTCCCAGGCACTTTTTAATGCTTATCACAACAGAGATCTGTCAGCTTTTCTTATGGCAATCTGTCAAAATACATTATTCGATCTGCTCCGGAATTCGTTTCTGATTCCGTACCGTTTTAACGCAGACGGCAGAACGAATCCGATTATCATGACTGACGAATCGGGCAATTTACTGCCCGGATATAAAACAACCGTACATGAAAAAAATTACCAGCATTTTTATGATGTCTACTGTGATCTTGACAATAAGAAAAATATTTATTTTGCACAGGCCTACCGTTACCGCCATGCCTATGCTTCTGAAAAAATGGATATGGAACAGCAGATTCTGGAAAAAAATACCGGTGTACTGATCATCCGCGAGCTGCCCGACACTGTCAAGCTGAAAGAGACAGAGGCAGAAGCTTATTCTGCTGTCTGGGATCTTATGATCAAACTGGAGAAAAGTCTTCCTATGGCGTATATTTTCTATGGGCAGGATTCTCTGGTAGAGGAAAACACCCGCTATGATGAGATTGGTATTTTTCTACCGGATTCGCTGTTTTTGAAAAATCTGGAACGACATGTAAAAAAAGCAGAGGCGATCATTTATGCAGAAGAATAATTATATGGATATCATGGAAAAAAATCATATGGAAATCCCCTGGCACGATTACACGGAAAACGACAGCAATGTTCTGATCAATAAAGCAGGGCTGATCGAGAAGGCTTCTGTTATCGGAAGAGTCGGATTGATCATGCTCTCCTGTGGAACCGGAGCATGGCGTGTCCGCACTTCCATGAACCGTCTTGCAAAGGAACTTGGTGTCACCTGCACCGTGGATGTCGGACTTATGTCCATCGAATTTAACTGTTTTGACGGAAAAGAATGTGTCTCACAATCCTTAAGCATTGCCAATACAGATGTCAATACCTCAAAGCTTTACCGTATGGAACAGTTTGTTGACAATTTTCCAAAACAGGAAGCCCATCTGACAGGTGAAGAGATTCACAGACGTCTGGATGAAATCGAGTCTATTCACACACTCTACTCCCCTGCCAAACTTGGTCTCGCCGCTGCACTCGCATGTTGTGCTTTCACGTTCCTGCTGGGTGGTGGTCCGATTGAAATGGTTCTCGCCTTTATCGCAGCCGGTATTGGAAATGTGATCCGCACCAAACTGATCAAACACCATTATACGTTATTTTTAAATATTGCAGTATCAATCTCTGCCGCCTGTCTGACTTATACCGTATGTCTGCATCTGGCAGAAATGTTATTCCATATTCCGTCCTTCCACGAGGCAGGATATATCTGTTCCATGCTGTTTATCATACCAGGATTTCCATTCATCACAAGTGGAATCGACCTTGCCAAGCTTGATTTGAGATCCGGACTGGAACGCCTCACTTATTCCGTGATCATCGTGCTGGTCGCTACCATGTTTGCATGGATCATGGCATTGCTCTTAAAATTGCAGCCACAGGATTTTTCCTCATTATCCATCGATCCTGTCCTTCATCTGTTACTGCGGTTGATCACAAGTTTTTGCGGTGTATTCGGATTCTCTATTATGTTCAACAGTTCGATCCCGATGGCAGCCACGGCTGCCTTTATCGGTGCCATCGCAAATACATTGCGTCTGGAACTGGTCAACTTTACGGCTGCACCTGCCGCTGTCGCCGCTTTTACAGGCGCATTAACCGCCGGACTTCTGGCTTCCATCATAAAAAAATGGAACGGTTATCCACGTATTTCACTAACCGTTCCATCCATTGTTATTATGGTTCCAGGACTTTACCTTTATCGTGCAATTTATAATTTCGGGATCATGTCACTGACAGAAGCTGTCTCCTGGTTTGCTGCTGCAATCATGATCATCATTGCGCTTCCGCTTGGTCTGATTTTTGCAAGAATCCTGACAGACCGCACGTTCCGCTATTGCACCTGATGCAAATTTTTTCTTTCCATTAACAAACTTTTTCTAAGATTTCATTTAAGGCATTGCCACTGCTGGAATGACTTCTTACCACTTCGGCTTTGCTGCGCTCCGCCTCCGCTACCGCACATTTTACCATCTTGTGGGAAACTGTATTGGTAAACAGGATAATCAGATCCGGTGACCCAATCTGGCTGCTTAACTTTGCCGGCATCTGGGTAAATACTTTTGCCTTACATTTATGCTCCTTACAAATCTTTTTATACTGACACACCATACGGTCATGTCCTCCAATAATGACTACGCTCATAAATTATCCTTTCGTTATAATGCTTACCTTATTATAATGCTGCGAGCTGTTTTCCAAGGTCTTTACATGCATCTAAGGCAGCATCGTCCGGTGCTTCCTGACAGATCACGCCCTCTCCGTTCACAACGGTTGCTCCGGCTGCTGTCATACGGTCTACCCAGTCACGCATCCACTGTCCATCGCCCCATCCATAAGAGCCAAACAAAGCGATTGTCTTACCTGCTGCAAATCCTTCCACATCGCATACAAATGGTTCCATCTCGCCTTCTTCGAGCACTTCTGCTCCCATTGCAGGACAGCCCATTGCGAAACCTTTTGCAGCTTTTAAATCATCTAAGGATGCACTTGCAACATCAACAACCACTGCTTCTTTTCCTGCTGCCGTTACACCCTTTGCAACTGCGTTTGCCATACTCTCTGTGTTTCCTGACTGTGACCAGAATACGATTGTTACTTTATCCATGATTCTTTCCTCCATACTATCTGCAGTTTTATGATTTTTATTTTTTCACATTCCTGCATTTTCTATTCTTTATCAGTTATGTAGTTAGTATACGCTAACCTATAAATAAAAATTAAGCATAACAGGCAGCCATCTCGCTCACACTGCGCCCACTTGCAAGCAGCTGTATCAAAACTTTTCTTGCCTCTTCATATCTGTTAAACAAAGCCTTCTTCTCCTCTACATGTCCGTACACTTTCCAGTAGCCGGCATACAGATAATTGTGACCTTTGTTTTCAATGAAGCCCTCCACATCTTCCACAGGATAACCGAGCAATAATCCCATCTCATGCGGAAATTCTGCAATCTGTTCCATACAGTCTGCATAGCGTTTCTGAAAACGGCTTAAAACATCGCTTAAATCCAGGCTTTCGTATCCAAAACTCTTCATCGACTGACAGACTCTATCCTGCATCAGGTACGCTTTCAACCCATCCTCGCGGTACACTAAAAAGGTTGCTTTATCTTCGCTTTCCAACAGCAGATAATAGGAAATACCGGAACGTTCCAACACCTGTTTCATCTGTGGTGTAAGTTTTTTCTCCACATTCAGCAAATTAGAAACCTTCATGCCGGAGATCATCGGTGCACACTGTACGACCAGATGTGTCTCAATTCTTTCTCTGTCTAATCTTGTGATCATCTCATATACTTCCTGGCTCACTTTACTCTCCTTCGCTTTTAGGTTAGTTGTATCTAACTCATAGGCATATATTACACAAAAAAAGAAAACGTGTCAACACTTTTATTGAAACGTTTTCTCGTTAAGCTTCTATCTCAATTCCTTCCTGCACAAAAATGCGCAGATCAAAACAAAAATACAGCAGATCACCCATGTGACCGGTTCGCAAAGGCACACTGCAAAATACCCATATGCCGGCACGACCCAGATAGCAAAAATTACCTTTCCTATCAATTCCAGACTGCTGCACACAAGCGGCATCATCAAATGATTCATTCCCTGCAGCATATTTCTCAAAATAATAATCACTGCCATCGTAGGAATCAATGGGAAACTGATCCTGAGATATAATGCAGTATTATAAATAACATCCGCATTACTGCTTCCTGTTACCAGTCTGACGGCATCTTCCACGAAGAAAGTCACAAAAACCATGGAAAAAATCCACCAGACCGCAAAAAGAAAGAATGCTGACCATACTCCTTTTTTGATTCTGTTTCGATTTCCGCCACCCATGTTCTGGCTCGTATAAGTTGCAACACTCGTTCCAAGCGCAAGTCCCGGCGTATGAAAAAGTTCCGCCAGCCTTCTTGCGCCTACCTGCGCCGTAATATACAGGTTTCCGAGTGCGTTAATACTACCCTGTAAAATAACACTTCCAATATTATAAATTGCACTCATCAAAGCCATGCTAAACCCTGCGACAACCATTTCAAGCACAAATTTTTTCTCCACCTGATAATCTTTTCCTTTAAAATGAAGCAGTGGATAATTGCGCCAGATAAGTATGAATGCCAGAAATGCACTTACCCCCTGTGATAAAACCGTTGCAAACGCTGCACCTCCGATTCCCATCGCCAATGGTGCCATAAACGCATAATCCAATGAAATATTCAAAACGCTGCTGAACAGCAAAAACAAAAGGGGTGTCATACTGTTTCCAACCGCCTGAAGCATAGCTGCTTCCATATTATACGCCATCGTAAATGGTATTCCGATCAGTATGATCGTAAGATATTCCATCGCACCTGCCATCGTCTCTTCCGGAACCTGCAAAAGGATCAGCAGCGGTTCTTTACACAACAGAAAAATGGACATTAATACAATGGATACCGACATGGAAATTGTCACCATCCAGCAGGAGACATGCTTCATTTTTTGCTCATCCCCTGCTCCAAAGCTGCGGCTTAAAGACAACGCCAGTCCATTATTCATTCCAAATGCAAAATTTGTGATAAGTCCATATAGCGCCGAAACTGCTCCAATCTGTGCGAGTGCGTGATCTCCCAGAACATGTCCGGCAATTGCAGTATCCGCCAGATTATAAAACTGCTGTAGCAGATTTCCAAAAAACAGTGGCAGCGCAAATTTTAATACAAGCCGGAACGGATTTCCCCTTGTCATATCCAGCACACGGCTTTTTTCATTTGTTTCCATCGTAATCCCTGCTCCTTTAATCTTTACTCAGAAACCGATTCCACTCTTCGACATCTGCGCTTCCACTTACTTTAATCATGAAAGTATGGTCTTCCGTATCAATGGATACCGTATAGACACCTTTCTCCTGCTCGATGGAATAGATTTCGCATCCTTCCAGTTCCTTTAATTTTGCTGCCTGATCTTCTGCCGCGATCAGTATATCCTCTTTCTTTTCTTTCAGATTACCGTCTGCGTCATAAACTTTATAGCCTTCCTCGACAAATGCCGTTATCTCCGGCTCACGGATTTTCAGTTTCAGTTCATTTGCACGCATTTCGCGGATATCACGATTGCACGAATTTTGTGGTAAAATCGTCACATTGTCCAATATCATTTCAAAGATCCCATTGACTGCGCAGGTTTCTGCAATGTATGCGCCCTCAAATCTGAAGTTTTGTAATTCATTGTCGGTATGGTATTTCATTTGTTTTCTCCTGTCATTGATATCTTATTTGTAAATTGAATTATTTCTTTTACTGTTCGTGATTGTCCTGCTCCTGCAACTTTCTCACTTCGTCTAACGGAAGTCCTGAAATTACTGCAATCTTTTCAGGTGTGAATTCCTGTAAAGCAAGCATACGCTTTGCGGTTTCAAAAGCAGCCTGATTTTTGCCTTCTGCCAGTCCAACTTCATGTCCAGCTTCAAACTCCGCCTTTCTCAATTTCTTCTCTTCCAATTCTTTATCATACTCAAAAATGCTCATATTAATAACCTCACTCCGGTTTCGGATAAGGAATTCTGTCAGGATTCCTTCCCGGATACATTCGTTTACAGCACGTTCCACTGCCTGGTTCAATTGCATGTATGCCGCATAGTGACGTACTTTGGCAACATACTGTGCATATTCTTTTAACATACTGCAATGCTGCATCAACTCTGCATTGTGTCCTTCATTGACATTGAAAACCGTAACAACCAATTCAAGTTTTGGCTCGCCTGACAAATGCTCAAATGCCGAGGAAAGCCGAAGTTCTGTGCAATCAGCAATTCCCGTCGAACCATTATAAAATTCAATAAAATTGGGGGCAGGAATTTTCTGTAAGGTGGAAGAGAACAGTGATTTCTTATCCACGAGTTTCTGATATTCACTGCAAATATAAAACAGATCTCGAAGTGGCATATTAGGATTATAAGTTGACTGATGCTCATAAAGATATAAATTGGTATCCATGATAAATGCCAGATCATTTTTCATCCCCATATATATGGCATTCTCTAATGTAACAATTTCCAACTCTTCCGGGTTTTTATAATCTGTCTGATTCACTGCGTTATAAAGCGATAACAGATTTTTCCTGTCAGAAAACAGCATCCGAAAGACAGTGTCTTTATAATTTCGGTTTGCCTTTGGTTCTTTGACTGTAAAACTCCTTTTTGTCCTGTTCCGGTTTCTTTTGCATTTTACCATAAATCGTTTCCTCCTGATCTTGGTGGGACAGTTCATAATAAACACTGCCCTAGCAGGAGAGTAACAGATACTATCTCTAAATTCGTTCGTCTCCTGCTTTTCAATTGTTGATGGGTAACAAAAAGCATAGATACGAATGAAACACACAGATTATTTGGGAAACTAATCTGTAGTTCTTAGAATATAGATGACAAAATTGTCATGAAGATTTTGTAAAATATGCTTTGTTTGATTATAGCACAAAAGCAGAAGCAGAAGCAAGAAAATACTTCTACCTTCTGTACCAACTGAGATTGTCCTAACTGAGATTGTATAGACGCTATTCTCACAGTCTATAGAATAAATTTCACAGCACAGGTCGTAGAATCTACCTCTACGACCGCCTGTGTTAATTTAATTCGAGCATTCTGTCAATACAGCGTTTTGCTCCCTTACTTACTTCCTCAGGTAAAATAATTTCTTCACCTGCAAGGCCTTTCAGACAATTATATACATCTACTAAAGTTGTAAGTTTCATATTGTGGCATACACAATCCTTGGAAAGTGGATAAAACAGCTTATCCGGACACTCATACTGTAAATGGGAAACTATGCTGTTTTCTGTTCCAATGATAAATTCCTTATCTGTACTCTTCTTCGCATAGGACATAATTCCAGTTGTGCTTCCTATGTAGTCTGCATTCTTGGTTACTGCAGCGGCACATTCCGGATGGACAAGGAGCTTCGCATTTGGATGTGCTTTCTTTGCTTTTGCCACATCTGCTTTGCCCATTCTAAGATGAGTTGGGCAACCACCCTTGATAAATTTAAAAGTTTTCTCAGGAATCTGTTCTGCTACCCATGCTCCGAGGTTACAGTCCGGAATAAAAAGAATCTTGTCGTTCTCCAGCTTCTTAACAATAGATACTGCTGATGCAGATGTAACACATACGTCACACAATGTCTTCAATTCAGAAGTTGTATTAATATAAGCTACTACTGTATAATCCGGATACTGTTTTTTTAATTCTTTCAATTCTTCCACAGAAAGTTGTTCTGCCATAGGACATCCTGCTTCACCGCTGGAAAGAAGTACTTTCTTGTCTGGTGAGAGAACCTTCACGGTTTCTGCCATAAAACGGACTCCGCACATAAGGATCGTCTGCTCCTGTGTTTTGGCAGCCTGCTGGCTCAATGCAAAGGAATCTCCCATATAATCCGCAACTTCTAATATCTCATGGTTTTGATAGGCATGTGCCAGAATACATACATCTTTTTCTTTTTTTAATCTAGGGATCTCGTCCTGAATTTCTCTTGTCGTCATCTTTCCCTCTTTTATCACAGAAAGGCTTTCTTCTTCCGGTATTCGTTCTGTCTTAATGTGATCTCATTTTTAATTTGTTTTCCAAACGACAGTATCAATACCGGATCTCACTGCCTTTTGCTCACTTTAGTAAAAGTATACGATTTGAAATATACACTGTCAACACAAAAAATTTACAGGTGTCTTGTCAGTTGTAAAATTAAGTGTTATACTTGGAGCAATCTGTAAAAAAA